>OHOC01000467.1_pt1 | contig 13316 bp, 7 predicted proteins | sample 1569701 | NCBI WGS metagenome assembly OHOC01 (sample SAMEA3879522, study PRJEB24766) | human gut metagenome | biome: human-associated habitat; feature: feces | place: USA | collected 1985/1987 | reverse complement strand
TCAGATACAGCACAGCGCGCTCAAAGTAAGGGTTTTGGGTGTCGTTGATTTCGATGATGCGTTTGTTGGTTCCTCTTACCATGGGAGATACCACCTTTCTTGTTTAAAGTAGCAGGGGAATTGTTGATAATACTGTTGATAAAGTTGAAAACAATGGTAAAATCAGAAATTATCCAAAAAGTATAAGAAAATTCGACAGAAAAAGCGGAGCGTATCGGGAATATGTTGATAACTCGGTTGAAAATGTGGAAAATATCTGAAATAAAAGCCTTTTGCTTGCGGGAAGATTTGTGGATAGCTGTGAAAACGGATTTTACATTTGGTAATATTCTTTTAACACAAACGGGAAATTTCCGAAAAATATTCTCTTGATGGCTTAGTATGGCTCTTTAGAAATAGTTTTACACACATTGCAAAAGAAAACGGATGTCGAATTTTGTTGAAAATAGTATGGATAATGGAAGCGTTCGGTAATTTTTGAAGAAATTTAAAAGTTTTTCCGTAAGAGATTGACATTTCATAGCAAAAGAGTAAAATAATTTTGTAGATTTAATATAGATTTGCAGGATTCTATATGGATATTACCTTACGGGTTTTGCGACGAAAAGGGTTGTGACCCTCTTTCTTCTGCAAACGGTGTAAGCCTGCAAGTCCGATTTTTTATTACCACAGTCTTGGGAGGTCTTTTCAAATGAAGCGGGAAGGTCAAATCAGCGTCAATTCCAAAAATATGTTTCCAATCATTAAAAAGTGGCTGTATTCGGATAAGGACATCTTTTTAAGAGAGATTGTTTCCAACAGCTGCGATGCAATCAAAAAGCTCATCAGCCTGCGCGGCATCGGACAGGCGCCGCAGGAGGACGGCTACCAGCCGAGGGTGGAGGTGCACATCGATAGTGAGAAAAAGCAGCTGATTGTTTCGGACAACGGCATCGGTATGACCGAGGATGAGGTAGAACGCTACATCACGCAGGTTGCTTTCTCCGGTGCAGAGGAATTTTTGCAGAAGTACGGAGAGGATGCCAGCGAGGCGGCAGGCATCATCGGTCACTTCGGTCTGGGCTTCTATTCGTCGTTCATGGTGTCCGACACCGTCGAGATTCAGACCCTTTCCTTCCAGCCGGATGCAAAGCCGGTTCACTGGACTTCTTCCGGAGAGGACAGCTATGAAATCGAGGACGGCGAGCGCACCGAACACGGAACCACCATCATTATGAATATCACCGAGGGTGAGGAGGAATTTTTGCAGGAGAGCCGCATCCGCGAAATCCTGAACAAATACTGCCAGTTCATGCCCTATGAAATCTATCTGAATCCGCACGATGAGCAGCGTCCGGTGTACGATAAGGACGGCAACGTGGAGAAGAACGAGGATGGCACCGATAAGATGCGCACCGTCAAACCGCTGCCGGTCAACGACACCCAGCCGCTGTGGCTGAAATCCCCGAGCGAGTGTACCGATGAGGAGTACAAAGCCTTCTACCAGAAGGTGTTTATGGATTTCAACGAGCCGCTGTTCTGGATTCATCTGAACATGGATTATCCGTTTAACTTAAAAGGTATCCTGTATTTTCCTAAGATCAACACCGAATATGATTCCATCGAGGGAACCATCAAACTGTATAACAATCAGGTATTTATTGCTGATAATATTAAGGAAGTTATCCCTGAATTCTTAATGCTTTTAAAGGGTGTTATTGATTGTCCTGATTTACCACTTAATGTTTCACGTTCTGCTCTCCAGAATGATGGCTTCGTAAAGAAGATTTCTGAGTACATCACCAAGAAAGTAGCTGACAAGCTCATCGGTATGTGCAAGACAGATAAGGAAGCCTATGAGAAATACTGGGATGACATCAGCCCATTCATCAAGTTTGGCTGCTTAAAGGACGAGAAGTTCTGCGACAAGATAAACGACTATATTCTTTTCAAGGACATCAATGACAAGTATCAGACTCTTCCTGAGCTGCTCGCACCTGTTGCGGATGATGAAAAAACAGATGCAGAAAGTGCCGATGCTTCTGATGATACAAAGAAAGCTGACAATACTGATGCAAATGCCTCTGATGAAAACAAGGAACCTGAGAAAAATACTGTTTACTATGTCACAGATGTAGTACAGCAGGGTCAGTATATCAAGCTGTTCAAGGAACAGGGCATGAACGCTGTTATCCTTGACCACAATATCGATACCTCATTCATCACACAGCTTGAGCAGAGAAATGACCACTACAAGTTCATGAGAATAGATGCAGACCTCACAGAGTCTCTCAAGGATGAATCCGGTGCAGACCTCACAGAGGCAACCACTACTCTCTCAGAGGTATTCAAGAAGGCTTTGAACAACGACAAGCTCACTGTAAAGGTAGAAAACCTTAAGAATTCAGATGTAGCATCTGTGCTCACACTCTCAGAGCAGGGCAGACGTATGCAGGATATGATGAAGATGTACGCAGCCGGAGGCATGGGTGGAATGGATCCAAGCATGTTTGCCGCTGACCAGACACTCACATTAAATGCCAATAACGAGCTTGTGAAGTACATCTTAGACAATAAGGATTCTGAGCACGTTCCAATGTTTGCTGAGCAGCTTTACGACCTTGCAATGCTTTCTAACCAGCCGCTTTCAGTTGACCAGATGACTAAATTTGTAAAGAGAAGTAATGATATCATGCTTCTTCTCACAAAGTAATCCAACAAAGTAATTTACTGTTAACATCTCATAAAAAAGCTGTACACTATGCAGGTTTCATAGACCTGCATGTGTACAGCTTTTTATTAATTACCGGCTCTCTTAAACAAAAAGTTTACAAACACAGCCGATACCACTCCAAGCACTGCTCCTGCCAGGACATCCGTTGGGAAATGCATGAAGTTGTACATACGCGAAAACGCTATAAGTACCGCAAGTACAATCGCCGGTATTCCCATTCTTTTGTCTATAAACATAAGTGTCACTGCCGCTGTTATGCCGTTTAACGTGTGTCCCGAAGGAAATGATGAGTCAAACGGTATCTTTACAATAAGACTGACTGTCTCATCTATCTGACATGGTCTCAATCTGTCGACCATATTTTTTATTATCAGATTGCCCGCTATAAAGCTCAAAAGCTCTGCCGAAAGCATCTGCATACCTCCACGGCGGTATTTTTTTGAAATACAAAGCACTACACCTATCACAATCCACAATACGCCTGCATTTCCGAGGGTGGATAAAAACGCCATTAGCTTGTCTAAAAACGGTGTTCTGATGCTCTGAATTGCATACAGGATGTCAAATTCCCAGTCCATATTATATGCTCCTGTCTATTATTAATTATTATCTGCCTGTTCAATTGTCGGCCTGAAAGTATTTATTGTACACAGTAAAAAATGAGCTTGTTTTCACATCCTTTTCATCCTTTATACTGATTGAATCCCACAGGTCATTGTTTAAACTAAAGCCTGCTTTTTTTACAAAGTGCTCGTAGTCATCATTAAACTGCTCCTGTTGTCTCTTTTGCAGTATAGTGACCTTGTTCTGCTCTGTTTTTTCCCGGTCCAGCTTGGATATACACTTGATGAAATAGTAGCCGTCATCTGTGCTTATCATATCAGATGTCTCTCCATCGCCAAGCTCAAATGCTACAGCCTCAACCTCCTGTGGCAGAGTGCCCTTTGCCGCATACAGCTCTGTCTGGCTGTCCTCACTGCTGCCTGATGCAACTGCTGCAAAATCTTCCTTTGACAAAAGCTTCTGGCTCACAGAATCTGCGCTCTCCTTGCTCTTTACAAAGATTTTCTGTATATGGATAACTCTTGCATCCTCATCACTCACCTCTGTATCAACGCCCTTCGATAGAGAATTATACAGCTTTTGCGCAATCGCATAATGCTCGTATGCGCTCTCCATGTCTGATAAATCAGCCTTTGTGAATTTCTTTTCAGCTTCATTTAATGAGTCATAGTATTCCTTTGCAGCCTTTGACACACTACTCTTTTCCTTGTCTGTAAGTGTAATCTTCTTCTGCTTTGCAATTGAAACCATGCAGTATATGCGCGTCAGCTCATCAACAGTGACATCCCTGATATATTTTTCCACGTTCGACGCATCATCTGTCTCAAGCAGGTTTACATCATACATAGTGCCATACAGATTTTTGTAATTGGCTAAATATATGAGTGCCTCCGTCTTATCGCACTTCATATTGTCCACGGAAAAAACTGTATGGCTGTTCGTGGTATTTATATCAAGCACTATCTCCTTGCCGCCAATACTGCAGCCGGTGAGAAGTGTCGCTGATGCAAGCAGCATACACATCGTTTTCTTAAAATACTTCATACCTGCTATCCTTCCACAACAAGGAATCTGCCGTCCGCAATGGCAAAGACCTCACTCTGGTCCATAAGCTCATCATCTGACATGCCCGAAATATCTGAGCCTGCCTCATCAAAGTAATCTCTTACTTCTTTTATATTCTTACATACCACAGCCATGCAGTCCTCTAAAAATTCCTCTGCAGCCTCCGGAGTATCTGCGACCTCCTCACTAAAAAGCTGTGTCTGTTTCTTTAAAAATGTGTCTAAAACCTCGTCATCGTATTCGTACATATTGTATTCCTCCATGTAAATTATCTCTTTTCTTCGGCCTTATATACAGCTGTTCATACAGCAATTATGTCTGATATATTAATATATTGTATTTTTGTACCGCCTGTTAGACATTATATAATAGATTGCTGTGACATGCCACTATTTTTTATATTCACAACAGGTAACAATTGTCTGCTGTAAACGGAATGAATATATGAGCCTCTCATCCGCCTGTATGCTTTTCCCATCTGTAGAAAAAATCCTTCCAAGTGCATCAGCATACAGTTTTAACTGTGTGCTGTATCTGTCGATAAGCTCTTTAGCAGCATTTACCCTGTCTGTCTTATAATCAAGCAGCACTATTTTATCATTCTCCAGCCAGAATACATCAATAATTCCCTGAACCAATACTCCCTCATAGTCCATCACAAAAGGCTTCTCTTTATACAAATCGCCTCTCTTATCCGCCTGTGCCATACGCGCTGCCACATCTGACGATATAAACTGCTCTATAAGCTTTGGTCTGGTCAGCCTGTACATGTCATCTGTGATAAGCCCCTTTTTTAGCATTTCATCCATGCTTTTCTTCACAAATGCACTGACTGCCACATGGTCTTTTGTATCTATATCACACAGGCTCTTGAAATCCAGACACTCCATGACACGGTGCACTGCAGTTCCGCGCAGCGCTCCCTGATTCACACCTGCTGCATTTTTAGGCTCTTTGCTTTCATTAGAAGCACCGCCTGCCTCATCATCCCTCGCAAAGTCCGGCACATACGTCTCCTTCTCCTCCAAAAGGAACTTAGGACGCTCTGCCTCCCTCTCTGTGCTGTCGTACTTTTCAACCATAGAGTCATGCTTCAGCTCAGATACCGAATATTTGCTTTTTTTAGTTATATCAGAAGCATATGCATACTCAAAATCAAATTCCTCTGCGAGTTCTTTGGCTTTTGTTTCATCCGCTGCACTTATGTGCCCAATAAGCTGCGCTTTTGATATATCGTTTGCCGCCATATCCATCGCAGTTCGTGCAGCGAACTCTGTTGCATCGACTGTGGATACCGTATACTTATCCGGGTACGACAGCATGGCAGGTATAATCCAGTCCAGGTAACACCCTGCTCCCTCCCTTTGTCCAAAGCTTATTGGCTGGTTCGCATTTACATTGCCTCTATACTTCTCAAAGGATTTTTGGGCATTTGAAAGTCCCCCTGTCAGGATAATCTTTTCCTTCGCCCTGGTGAGTGCTACATACAGCACACGCAGCTCCTCTCCCAGATTTTCCCTTTTAATGCGACTCTCTATCTCATTTCTTATCAGTGATGGTCGCTTTGTCCTTGGGCTTTTTGTTTTTTCCACAAGGCCAAGACCCAGCTTTTCATGTATCACCAGGTCTGATTTTGTGTCCTGCGTGTTAAAGCCCTTGCCAAGCCCGGAAATAAACACTACAGGAAACTCAAGTCCCTTGCTCTTGTGGATTGTCATAATGCGCACCACATCGTCATTCTCGCCTGCGGTATCGGCCTCTCCGTAGTCTATCTCGTATTTCTGCTGTATATCTACGTACCTGACAAAGTGAAACAGCCCCTTGTAGCTGGTCTTTTCATAGGCTGCGGCCATCTCAATCAGCATATCTATATTCTGTCTGCGCCGTTTTCCTGCCGGCATGGCCGATGCATACCTGTAAAAGCCAGTCTCATCAAGCATCATGTACAAAAGCTCATGGATTGGCGTATCAGCTACAGCACCTCTTAGTCTCTCAAATACCAAAGCGAAGGCTTTAAGCTTCTCGTCCTCATAGCCATTCTCACCTGCCATGGCGCTAAGTGCAGCCTGTGCAAAGCTTACACCCTTAAAGGCAGACCTAATCTGTGCCAGCTCCTCATCATCCATGCCCACAATAGGCGAAGCAAGCACTGCTGCCATCGGAATATCCTGCAGCGGATTATCGAGTATGCGAAGCATGGACAGAATCACCTGTATCTCATACGATGAAAAGTAGCCTGTATTCGACTCTACATGCGCCGGAATATCACAGTCCTTTAATACTGCTGCCACTGTATTACCCCAGGTTGCAACACTTCTCGAAAGTATCACTATATCCCTGTACTGCACGGCTCTTAGCTGCCCTGTCTTTTTATCAGTCACCATGCCGTTTTCCATCAGACTCCTGATACGGTTTGCAATCAAAAGCGCCTCTATCTGCACCTTATCTCCATCCTCATCCTCTATAATTTCAGACAGCTCCTCATCCTTGTAGTCAACAAGCAAAAGCTCAGGACGCATCGTCTCATCCGGATAGCTTGCACCGGGATACAGTGCCGCATCGTCATCATACTGCACATTGCCCAAATCTGCTGCCATGATTTTGTAGAATATGCCATTAGTAAAGTCTAACACCTCATTCCTGCTTCTGAAATTTTTATGCAGGTCTATTCTCTGGTGTGCACTGTCATCTGATGTATATGTGTTGTATTTTTCCATAAACAGCTCCGGACGTGCCATTCGAAACCTGTATATGCTCTGCTTTACATCGCCCACCATAAACATGTTGCCGACTCCCTGGTGCTCTCTTGAAATAGCGGTAAGTATATCCTCCTGCACCTGGTTTGAGTCCTGATACTCGTCAATCATGATTTCCTCAAAATGTTTTGAAAACTCACGCGCTGTCTCTGTGGGCTCCAGTGTCTGTTCATCCACCAGTATGCGAAGTGCAAAGTGCTCTATATCAGAAAAATCAAATACTCTTTTTTTTGTCTTTACAGCCTCCATCGCATCATAAAACTCGAGTGAGAGCCTTATCAGCTCTTTAACAAATGGTCTTTGACGCTCCAGCTGCTCATACATAAGCTCAATTGACATGCCAAAGTATTTCTGCTTTATTCCGTCTACCTTCTTCTTGGCAGCATCGCGCATGCTTTTCACGCGCTCCTTTTTCTTCTCGTCTCCGTCAAATTTTCTGATGACAGCAATTCTGCCAAAGGATATTTTGTTTAAGAACTCCTGCATGCCGACATAGCCTGTCACATCAGCCATTCCATCAAACAATGCTATATCCTCTGAAAGTGTAAGTGCATACTTTTCAAGCCCGGGTGTAGCTGATGCCAGGTCTTTTGCCATTGTAAGCTCCTGAACAGTCTCCTCCAAAAGCACCCTGCTGTAATCCACTATCTCCTTAATAATTTCTGAGTCCTCAAGCTGTTTAGCTGACTTTATATCATAGAGCCTTAGGAGGCTGTTCATCCACTTTCTCGGCCATGATGAGCTGCCAGCCTTATAGTAGATATCCTCCACCATCTGCCTGACGGCAGAGTCATTTCTTCCCTTGCTGTAGGTATCTATAAGGTTGATAAATTCCTCGTTGTCTTCTCTTGCATAATTGTCCTCAAATACCTGTGCCAAAGCATCCTTTAGCATAAGCTTAAGCTCTGCCTGGTCACCGATTCTGAAATCAGGATCCAGATTAAGCTGTGCGAAATTATTCTGCACCACAAACAGACAAAACGAATCGATTGTAGTGATGAGCGCATTGTGAACCAGTGTCGACTGCCTCTGCAGGTTCTCATCGTCCGGCTTTTGCTCCTTCAAGCTGTCTATCGCACGGCTGACACGCTCCCTCATCTCAGCAGCTGCAGCCTTGGTAAACGTCACCACAAGCATCCTGTCGATATCCACCGGCGGATTATCCACACATATTCTGTTTACTATACGCTCAACGAGTACAGCTGTCTTTCCTGAGCCCGCTGCCGCCGATACAAGTATATCCCTGTCTCTTAAATCTATAACCTTTTTCTGTTCACTGGTCCATTTAACATCCATATTATATCTCCCGATTATGGCTTTATATTATTATCTCCATAGCATGCTTTATGCTCTGCCGCTGCAATCTGTGTACGCATTTTATCAAGTACATCTTCCTTATTGTCACCGTTAAAGCTTCTTTCGCTAAAGCCCGGTATCCTTGAATCATACCTGCATATGGCCTGAAATGCGCAATATGCGCAGCTGTCTATTTTCTTGTTCTTGATAGGATTGACGGCAACATTTCCATCGTATATTTCTCTTCCTATCTCGCGAAGCTTCTCTCGCGCAAACCTTGTTATCACATCAAACTCTTCGGCGTTTGCCACCTTTGAGCCTGCAGCCGGTGTCTGATCCTTTTTTAAGGTGACAGGGATTACGTCAGAGCTTTTCTCAAAGTCCCTGTCCATGCCTCTGTATGCCTTTTCGTCCGAGTTGATAAGCCCGTCAGGCTTGAGCTTCTTTAATATCATCTGATTGATTTCTTCCTCAGACAGCTCAGTGCCCGGTGTCACGTCCTTTAAATCAATTACAGGATCGTCGATGTGATAGTACAGCATACCGCCCGGCTCCACACTTACCTGCTTTAGCGCCTCTTTCTTTTGTTCCATGACGGCGTCCATGTACACTGCAAGCTGAAGCTGCGTGCCATAGTACAGCTTCACCAGGTCAAAAACTGTATTTCCCGACTTGTAATCCAGTACCTTCACAAAAAGCCTGCCCTCATCCGTATATGTGTCAGTCCTGTCCACGCGTCCCTTTATATCAACCGTCACATCATTTGCCATATCAAGGCTCTCGTAAAAAGAAAACTCAAACCTCTCAGGCACAAAGCTGCCTCTTCGTATCTGGGTTGTGAGTGCCCATACTGTCTGCTTAAAGACCGCCTTCATATGTGATATCGAATGTTGGCTTTCCGCTGTATCAAATATGCCAAAGCCTGCATACTCATCAATCACCTCATTTATTGCTTCCATCGCAAGCTCATCCCTTTTTGCATCTGTCACGCTAAACCAGTCAGTACTCTCCCTATCAAGCTTCTTACTGTATCTTTCCAGTGCTTCATGGTATATATTACCCATATCAAGGGATGTAAAGCCGCTCTCCTCACGCTCTGTAAGCCTCAATCCATAATTTAAAAAATGCGCATATGCACATCTGGCAAACTGCTCAAAGCGCGTGATACTGCCCTCCATGTGTCTGCCGTATATGCTTCTTGCCACATTTCGGCTGATCGGATCCTTTGAATAATGCTCAAACCTTGCATTTATGAGCCTCTCCACGGAATTTTTTTGAGTAAATTCTTTATCGTCTACTTCATTACCGTCCCCTGCATCACTGACTGATGCGTCATAGAGCATCACCGCTGCTGCAATCTCGCACCATCTGTCATCCACCTCATTTGACAACAGATAATCCAGAGCACTCTGCCTGCTTGATATATCCAAAAGCTGTTCTACATCCTCTGTCTCAGTCACGACAAGCTCCGGAAACATCCCCTTTAATATACCTATGAGATACGATGGCTGGGCAGCCTTTTTTTCACTGTCAAGTCTCGTATAGCTGATATAAAGTTCCCTGGATGGCTTTGTCATGTTCAGATACAGATAAAACCTCTGTATAAATGCCTGCTCCCTTGCCCCGGGCGCAAGCTCTATATCCAGCTCCTTAAGTGCCTCTCTCTCATACTGGGATATAATGCCTCCTCTTCCTGCCGCCTTTGGAACAATCCCATCGTTTACGCCTGCAAAAAACATGACCTTTATGTTGGTCAGACGCGTTCTCTCAATATCTCCGATGGTCACAGTGTCGTATCCCGGCGGTATGACTGCTACATCTGCCGCATCCAGTCCTGCATCCAGTATCTGTGTAAATTCCTCTGCATCCATACATTCATCACCCAGCACCGCCACATATTTTTCAAAGAGCTGCATGACTATTTTGTATATCTGTCCATATTCCTTTGATGCGGTCTGGTCCCCTGCATCAAGCAGTGCCTGCTCCTTTTTTGCAAGCTTATCAGGTATATCAAGCAAAACTATCAGCTTATATATAGCGAGCACATAGTCCTTTACCGTTGACTTTTTATCGGAAAACACCTGATATACCGGCTTTAGAAGCTCCATTATATATTCCCTGCTTTGGTTTAAAAGCTCAATGTCATAGCCTGCCTTATGCTTTGGCAGCCTGACCCACTTTTTGTCCCATGCGCTTTTACCTCTTACTCCACAGGCGAGCACGTAGTTTTCAAGTACATCTATTTCACTGTCCAATAGCTCACTAAAGCCGCACCGCAAAAATCTGAACACCGCATCTGCCGAGAAATTTTGTGCCGCAATATCGGGTATTGACCTGATAAACTCAATAAACGGATGGAAAAGTATCTCCTGTGTGGCATCGATAAAGTAAGGAATATTGTATTTGTCAAATATTTCACGCACATAACCTGCATATATATTCACATCTCCTGTGACTATAGCAATATCGCGGTAACGTAGGTTTTCGTTCCTTACAAGCTCATTGATTCTTCTGGCTATCTTTGTCAGCTCCTGCTTCGGGTCACGCAGACAGTCTATATGAATGTGCTTTGGTGCTTTTTTAAAGGAGCATCTTCGTTTTCTGAAAAGCTGCTGTTCCATAAAGCTTAGCTCTTCGTTTTCTGCAAGCCGGTAGTTTTTATCAAGGATAATAGGTTCCTCGACTTCTATGCCATAAAACGCTGCCATTTCGGTGAGTGATTTCACTGTCCTTTTTGGCATGTCAAACAGCTCCTGCATGCCTCTGCTCTTAAAGATATCCTCACGACAGTCTATTGTGAGCGTTACATATATTTTCTTTGAAATGACAAAGAGCTTTTTGATAAGCTGGTTCTGTATAGGTGTAAATCCAGTAAATTCATCAAATGCAATGACTGAATTTCTAAGAATTGCAGACTCCTCCGCCACATTGCTAAGCACATTAAGTATTTCCTCTGCAGTGATATATTTGTCCTGCATAAACTTCTCAAATGCTTCGTATAGCACGAGCACATCCTTAAGCTTATCTGAAAGTGTATCCGATAGCATGCCTGAGGCAATATATCTTCCGAGCTCCTCAGGTGATATATTGTACTGCACAAGCTCCGAAAGCAGTGACTTCACCTCGCTTATATAGCCGATGCGGTTTAAGTTTCTGCCTATTACGCCAAGCTTATCCGCCTCCTGTGCCGCAAGCTTTCTGAGTACAAGGTTCTTACCTGTCTCCTCAAGCACCGTGAGATTTGTGATTCCAAGCTCATCAAACACTCTGTAGGCTAAGCGCTTAAAGCTTAGCACATCTATATTCATGATAGCTTTATTCTCCGACAAATCTACAAGCTGTCTCTGCGTCTGCATTGTAAACTGCTCAGGCACTATTACAAGATAATTGTCCCTTGGGTTTGCCTTTGCCTCTTTCACTATCCTGTTAAAGAGATATTTTGTTTTTCCGTTTCCTGAATTACCTGTGATAAACTGTAATGACATAAAAAGACTCCATGATTAACTACTGTGTAAAATGTATACTGTAATTATATCATGAAGTCCCCTATTATTGAATTACTTATTGTGCTTAAATTCAGCTTAATAGCCGCTATACCTTGTGATTAGTGATGGAAAAGTCTGATTCCTGTAAAGCTCATTACCATACCGTACTTATTACATGTCTCAATAACATGGTCATCTCTCACAGATCCACCCGGCTGTGCTACATACTTCACGCCACTCTTGTGAGCACGCTCAATGTTGTCACCAAATGGGAAGAATGCATCAGATCCAAGTGCTACATCTGTATTCTTGTCAAGCCATGCTCTCTTCTCCTCTGCTGTAAATACGTCCGGCTTTACCTTGAAGAACTTCTGCCACTCGCCCTCTGCAAGCACATCCATATAATCCTCACCGATATAAAGGTCAATAGTATTGTCGCGGTCTGCACGTCTGATACCATCCACGAACTGAAGTCCAAGCACCTGTGGAGACTGACGAAGCCACCAGTTGTCTGCCTTTGAGCCTGCAAGTCTTGTACAGTGGATACGAGACTGCTGGCCTGCTCCGATACCGATTGCCTGGCCGCCCTTTACATAGCATACAGAGTTTGACTGTGTATACTTTAATGTAATCATAGAGATTGCCAGATTGATCTTAGCCTGCTCTGTGAGCTCCTTGTTCTCTGTCACAATATTTGAGAAGAAATCGTCATCAATATGAAGCTCGTTTCTGCCCTGCTCAAATGTGATGCCAAATACATCCTTTCTCTCGATAGGTGCCGGCTCATATGACGGGTCAATCTCGATAACACAGTAATTGCCGTTTTTCTTAGCCTTTAAAATCTCAAGAGCCTCGTCTGTGTAGCCCGGAGCGATAACACCGTCTGATACCTCTCTCTTGATTACAAGTGCAGTGCTCTTGTCACATATATCTGAAAGTGAAATAAAATCACCAAATGATGACATTCTGTCAGCTCCTCTTGCTCTGATGTATGCATTTGCAAGTGGTGTAAACTCAATATCCATATCATCAACCCAATAAATTTTCTTTTCCACGTCAGACAGTGGAAGTCCTACCGCTGCACCAGCCGGGGAAACATGTTTGAAAGAAGTTGCTGCCGGAAGTCCGGTTGCCTTCTTTAATTCCTTTACCAGCTGCCATCCATTAAAAGCATCCAGAAAATTGATATATCCGGCTCTTCCGCAGAGCACCTTAATCGGCAGATCTTTGCCATCTGCCATATAGATTCTGGCCGGTTTCTGATTTGGGTTACATCCGTATTTTAATTCATATTCCTGCATGATTTTCTCCTTTTTCAACAATCCGCTCTTATTTATTTATTCTTGTTTACAATTCTTGACTCATAGTTTCCGGTCTCAATGTCAATAAAACGTACAAACAGGGAAACTTTATTATCCTCATTTAAATTCTCCCATA
>OHOC01000463.1_pt1 | contig 13392 bp, 16 predicted proteins | sample 1569701 | NCBI WGS metagenome assembly OHOC01 (sample SAMEA3879522, study PRJEB24766) | human gut metagenome | biome: human-associated habitat; feature: feces | place: USA | collected 1985/1987 | reverse complement strand
TTGTTTTCTACAGCTGGAACCCTCCGAAGTCGATGAACAGCTGGGTAAATCAGGATGTCCTGAATGTCAGGGGGGACACGGTACACAGTCATACGGACTACAGAACTGTGCCGAAGAAATGGCTGGGGGAGCAGTTTCTGGTCGAAGCAGAACATTTACGGGAAGTAAAGCCAAAAGCTTATGAGCACGAGTATCTGGGAATTGCAACAGGAACCGGCGGCGCTGTGTTTGAAAATGTGACCGTGCGCCGGATTACGGATGATGAGATCGCGGTATTTGACCGGATCAAGCAGGGGCTTGACTTCGGCTACGGCGCGGATCCGTTGGCATACATGAAGATGCATTATAACAGCAGGCAGAAACGCCTGTTTTTATTTGGCGAAATTTATGCTGTGAAGTTAGGGAATACGAAAGCTGCAAGGGAGATCAGAAAATTCAATCCTTTGAATAAGCCGATCACCGCAGATTCGGAGGAGCCGCGCGCGATTGCTGCGCTGAACGAACTGGGGCTTCGGGTAATACCGGCAAAGAAAGGTCCCGGTTCAGTGGATTATGGCATGGAATATCTGGCGGATGAGGTGGAAGAGATCATTATTGATCCAAAGCGCTGTCCGAATGCCGTGAGGGAGTTTACAGGATATGAGCTGGAAATGGACAAAGACGGCAACTTCAAAGGCAGCTATCCGGATAAAAACAATCATACGATCGATGCGGTGCGGTATGGCATGGAGGATGAAATGATACGCCGCAGGGCGCGCGTGAAGAACAAGAAGAAGTATGGATTCAATTAAGGGGTGAGAGCTTATGTACCAGTTTACAATGCCAGCGGAGAAATGGGATGAGTTAAATCCTGACAAACAGGCGATCCGGCGGCTGATCCGGAAACACAGGAAGATAGCTGCAAAGCTTTCAGAAAACAAGCGCTACTATGAGGGCGCACATAAGATTCTCGATGAGGGAGACCGGAAGAATAAGCTGGTATGCAATCACGCGAAAGACATCGCGGATACGGCATCCAGCTATTTTATTGGGAATCCGGTAACATATAAGAGCAGTGATGACATTTCGGTGCTGACGGATGCGCTGGAGCAGGCAGGGGCGGATGAGGCGGACGGTGATAATGGATTGGATTTGTCGATTTATGGGCGGGCATTTGAATACTGCTATGTAAAAGAGAATGAGACCAATCTGACGATCAAAAACCTCAGCCCGGAAAATACCTTCATGGTATACGATGACAGTATCGAGGAGAAAGAGCTGTTTGCTGTGTATTACTGCATCCGGAAAGATGATGCGAATGATACCAAGATTGTATACGCGGCAACGGTCTTGACAAAGAATTACCGGTATGTACTGAACATCGAGGACATAGAAGGACCGCAGTCTCTTCTGGAAGAACCGGAAGCACATTTCATGGGGGAAGTGCCGATCATTGCATACCAGAACAACAAACTGGGGATTGGGGACTATGAGCTGCAGATTCCGCTGATCGATGCGTACAATGCGCTGATGTCTGACCGCATTACAGACAAGGAGCAATTCATCGATGCGATCCTTGCCCTGTACGGATTCATGCTGGGGGACGAGGACAGCAAAGACGCAGATGGGAAAACTGCTGCACAGCATTTGAAAGAGGACAGGCTTTTGGAGATGCCCGCGGATGCAAAGGCTGAGTATATCACACGGACGTTTGATGAATCCGGCGTGGAGATCCTGCGGAAAGCAATCGAACAGGATATCCACAAATTTTCGCATATCCCGTGCATGACGGATGAAGCCTTCGGGGGGAATGTTTCCGGGGTGGCAATGGAGTTCAAACTTCTGGGGATGGAGAATATCACAAAAATCAAAACTCGGTATTACCGCAAGGGGCTGCGCAAGCGGCTCCGTATTTTTGCAAACTTCCTGTCTGTGAAAGGGGTGCAGATAGATATTTCCGGGATAACGCCTACCTTTACGAGGGCGCTGCCGAAGAACCTTCTGGAGATCAGCCAGATCGTTGCTAACCTCTGGGGAAAGGTCAGCCGGAAGACACTGCTTTCGCAGGTGCCGTTTGTGGATGATCCGGAAGAGGAGCTGAAGGCTGTGGAAGAGGAGGAGCAGAAGGCACTGGAACGGCAGCAGGCGGCATTCGGGTTAGGAAGCAACCAGCCTCCGGAAGATTTTGGCAGCGGAGATGAGAAAAAGGATGACGTAGATGAGTGATTACTGGCAGCGCCGGAAGGCGCAGCAGATGTTTGAATACATGGCAGGCGCAGAAGAGACGGCTGACCAGATCGCAAAGCTGTATCTGAAAGCATCCCGGTATCTCGAATATGAGATGAAGGATATTTTTGAGCGGTTCCGGACAAAACATAGTTTGTCTGAGGCGGAAGCACAGCGCCTGCTGAATCAGATTTACGAGCCGGACAAGCTTGCTGAATTAAAGAAGCTGCTGGCGGCAAAGGGAGAAGATAAGCGCGCAATCCTGACAGAACTGGAAAGCCCGGCATATCGGGCAAGGATCGAGCGGCTGCAGCAGCTTAATGTCCAGCTGGATCTGGTCATGCAGCAGGTTTACGAGCAGGAAAAGATTCAGCATACAGCATGGTATCTGGATCTGGCAAGCGAGGCGTATTATCATTCTGTTTTTGAGATTCAGAAGCAGACGGGGCTTGCCTTTTCCTTTTCTCTGATCGATCCGAAAAAGATTGACCGCGTGATCAACAGCAAGTGGCTGGGGGAGAACTATTCGGACCGCATCTGGAAAAACACACAGGATTTGGCGGATACGCTGAAAGAAGAATTGCTGGTCAGTCTGGTAACAGGCAGGACAGAGCGGGAGACTGCCGAAATTATCGCGAACAAGTTTGCGGTAGGGGCAAGCAAGGCCCGCAGGCTGGTGCGGACAGAATCCTGCTATCTGGCTGTACAGATGGATATGGAAAGTTATAAGGAATGCGGGATTGAGATGTACCGGTTTCTTGCTACGCTGGATCTGAAAACTTCTGAAATGTGCCGGGAGCTGGATGGGAAGCGTTTCCCCGTATCAGAGCAGGAGGTCGGTAAAAATTGCCCTCCGATGCATCCGTGGTGTCGGTCTACTACAACGGGAGACATCAGCGATGAAGATCTGGCTGAGCTGAAGCGCAGGGCAATAGACCCGGAAACAGGAAGAAGTATAAAAGTCCCGGCAAATATGGATTACAGGCAGTGGTATCAGAAATATGTCGCAGGGAAACCAAAAGCTGAGGCAAACGAGAAGAAGCTGAAAAATTATGCGGCGGACCGGGAGCAGTATGAGAAATACCGTGCAATTTTGAAAGACGATATTCCGGAACGCTTTACAGATTTTCAGGATATGAAGTATAATGAACCTGAGAGATGGGAGCAGTTAAAAGCGCAGAAACAGGCACGGCTGAACCAGATGGATTTTTCGGAAATGGGGGAGTTAAAGCAAAAACTCGGAAACCGGGAGGTAAGAATCTGGTATAAAGCGCATGATGAGCAGATCCACGGCTTGGTTGATCCATCCCTCCCGTTGGAGCAGCGGGCAAGACAGGCGTGTGAAATGAGAAATCATAACCGTACGGCTGCAAGGGAACTGATGAAAGATCAGAAAGCCAGAAAAGAGCTCGACCTGAACGATCCGAATAAAACTTTTGAGCAGCTCATCGAACAAAAGATGCAGAGAAAAGGTCTGAACCGTGATGAGGCGATGAAAGACATCTTGGAGACAGCAACCAAAACCAGAAAATCCGTGAATCGAATGCTTGGATTGGAGTGAATGCGATGTTTGAATATGCGATCTGCAATATGGCAGATAAAGAGGTATTTGAAAAGCAATGCGCTGCATTGGAAAAAAATATTCCTGATTTGAAAAAAGAGAAGCGGCTGCAGGACGTAGATGATTCTGAAATCCAGATATACAATCTTTCGGGAAAGAAGATACGCGTATACAATTCGTACTATTTGAATGAAGTATATGTGAGATCAGACGTGGATTTGATGGCGTTCTTCCCAGGGAGGTAAGTAAGTGGAAATATATGAATTTGATACTGTTTTTTTTGAAAGATGGAAGGCGGGCAGCGATTGTAGAAGTTTGGGATGATACGCACTTCCTTGCAGATGTAGGTAGCTCACCGAAAGATTGGGATACAATAGATATTACGATAGATGATATTGAGAGGGTATTACCGGAGGGAGAGAATGGATAATTTTACAGTGATTTATAAGATTCTAAAAGCCCTTGAAAAGGCGATGGATTACGATGAATTTGATATAGCTATGATCTCCTGCGAACGACTGAATATCTCCAGCCAGCGGTGGGAGAAAATACTGATCATGCTGGCAAAAGACGGATACATCGAAGGCGTGGTATTTGATCAGTGTGCGGGTGATTACAGTCCAAAGCTGGAGAAGCCGATCCGGCCAGTGATCACATTGAAAGGGCTGGAGTACCTGTCGGAGAATACGCTGATGAAGAAAGCTGCAAATATCGTAAGAGGACTTAAAGAAACCGTACCAGGATTATAAGCCATCGGGAGACCGGTGGTATTTTTATACCCATTTTTGTCCGAAATGACATAAAACTATGCAACGGTCTGGGGCAGCAGCAATGGGATGGGGCAGAAAGGAGAACACATGAAACAGAAAGAAATGAGACGGATGATTCCCTTGAACGTCCAGTTTTTTGCCGAAGGGGACGGCGGCGGGACCGGCGATGGCGGTAACGGCGGTGGATCCGGAGAAGGGAACAGCGGAGCAGGGGGCGGCCAGCTGCCGTCGTTCGATGATTTCCTGAAAGGCGACGGAAATCAGGCAGAGTTTGACCGACGCGTGAACAAGGCGATCGAGACTGCAGTAAGCAATGCGCGTGAGAAATGGGAAGCGTTGACGAACGACAAACTGTCAGAGGCAGAGAAGTTGTCAAAGATGACAAAGGAAGAGAAGACCCAGTATCTTGCCCAGAAGCATGAGAAAGAGCTGGCTGACAGGGAAGCGCAGATCACCCGCCGGGAGCTGATGGCGGAGGCGAAGAATACGCTGGCAGAAGAAAAGCTTCCGGTCGGTCTGGCGGAGGTACTGAATTATACAGATGCGGAGTCCTGTAAAAAATCCATGGAAGCTGTGAAAAAGGCGTTTCAGGAAGCGGTACAGGCGGCAGTAGAAGAGCGCCTGAAAGGCGGAAAGCCCCCGAAAAAAGCGGACGGGTCTTCCGATGATCTGGAAGCACAGGTAGAAAAATTAATGATGGGAGCTGTATAAGCTTCAGAAAGGAAAGGTAACAGAATATGACGATCAACACATTGGCAACTGCGACGCTGTTCCAGAAAACACTGGATAAGGTTGCGGTAAGGGAAATGACAACCGGATGGATGGACGCAAATGCCGGACAGGTTATTTACAACGGAGGTGCGGAGGTAAAGATCCCGAAGATGTCCGTGCAGGGCATGGGGGATTACGACAGGGATAACGGCTACCAGCAGGGCGGCGTTACGTTGGAGTATGAGACCCGTAAGATGACGCAGGATAGGGGAAGAAAATTCCACCTCGACGCCATGGATGTGAACGAAACAAATTTTGTGGCAACAGCATCCTCTATGATGGGAGAGTTCCAGCGCGTGCACGTTGTGCCGGAGATCGATGCGTATCGTATTTCCAAACTGGCGACCGATACGATTGCGGCAAAGAAGGCTGGGATGATTGAATATGGATACACACCCGGGACGGAAGGAACTTCTGCGCTCCGTAAGCTGAAAGAAGGTATCCGGGCGGTGCGTGATCTGTACGCAGGTCCTCTGGTATGCCATGCGACGTCTGACTTTCTGATGGAGCTGGAACTGGAGCTTGCAGGGAAGATCACAGCGGCGACGTTTTCCAAAGGCGGGATTGATACGAAAGTTCCGGCGGTGGATGGGGTCCCGATCATCATGACACCTTCCAACCGGATGTATACCGCAATTACCTTGCTGGATGGAAAGACCGGCGGTCAGGAAGCGGGCGGATACAAAAAAGGGGAGACTGCAAAGAACCTCAATTTCTTCCTGTGCCCCCGGACGACACCGATCGCGATCACAAAGCAGGATGTGATGCGTATCTTTGATCCTGTGACGAACCAGAGGGCGAACGCATGGCAGATGGATTACCGCCGTTTCCATGACATCTGGATTCTGGACAATAAGCTGGACAGCGTATTTCTGAACATCAAGGACAATGAAGGCTGAGGAGGAAGCTTATGAGACTGATCAGAGGGAACGTGGAGCGTGTGGCGGAATCGCAGGAGCAGATCGACCGGCTGAAAGGGGAAGGTTACAAAGAACTGAGCAGCACGCTGCAGCCGAAGGAAGAGCCGGCAGGGAAAGCACCGGAAGAGATGACGGTGGCAGAGCTGCGCGAACTGGCAAAGGAGCGCGGAATCGAAGGAACTGCTGGGCTGAATAAGGCGGAGCTGCTTGCGGTTGTAAAGGAAGTGGTCTGATGGACAACTTTGAAAAGTTAAAAGTGCTGACCGGAGAAAAGGACGGGGTGCTTTTGCAGATTCTTTTGGATGATGCGGAGCAGTTCGTCCTTTTTTATACCCAGCGGAGCCGGATGATTCCCGCACTGGAAAAAACAGTCTGTGATCTTGCGGTGATCGCCTATAACCGGATGGGGACGGAAGGGGAGGCAAGCCGCAGCGCGGCGGGGGAATCGTACAGCTTTGAAGATGCCCCGAAGCACGTCTATGAGGTGCTGAACCGATACCGGCTGGCAAGAGTGGGGGGACGCGTGTATGAGACTGAAACGGAGTAGATTGAAAGAATGTAGCCACCGCAGGGCGATAACGGTAAAAGACCGCGAAGGCGTGGCGGCGGTAACCTACGGGCCTCCGGCACTTTTTCAGGCGGAAGTCTGGCCGGGCGGCGGAAAGCTGCAGGCAGAGCGCTACGGCATACGCCTGCCGAACATCCGAAACCTTCGTCTGGAGGGGCGCTATTGCGAAAAAGTAGAAGGAAATGAGGTTCGGTATGTATTTGAGGACGGTCTGTCTGTTTCAGTAAATGACGGAATCTGCCTGTATGCAGATCCGGATGCAGAACCTGATTATAAAGTGATGGCGGTATATCCGTACAGCCATCTGGTACTGGAGGTGGAAAGGCGCATTGGGGCAGGAATGGGATAAGCTTGCAGGCAGGATGGCGGCGAGGGCTGATATTAACAGGAGGTTGTATGAGAGTGTTGAAAGGCAGACAGATTTTGTCCGCACGGCTGCAAGGGAAATTTGTCAGGCAAAGCATGGAGAGCTGCGCCAGAGTATTTCAATCTCATTGGAGCAGGAAGACGGAACGATGCGCGGTATCTGTTATACAGACAAAGAGTACGCCGCATATGTAGAGTTCGGAACCGGTCCGAACGGGGAACAGCACCATAAAGGTATCTCCCCGGCAGTCACGCCCGGTTATTCACAGAAAGGCTGGATGATGCCGGCATCTGCGATGTCCTTGCGGGAAGCAGAGGAATATGGCTTTGGCATCGCAAGGAAGGACGGCAAGGTGATCGGTTATTATACCAACGGTCAGAGCGCAAAGCCGTTTATGTACCCTGCGTTGAAAGACAATGAGGAAAAGATCGTCAGGAATATCAGAAACGATCTGGGAGAGGAGGTCCGCAGGTTATGAAAAATGTAAAAGATCAGGTATACGCAGCGCTGCTGAGGGTGTCTGAAAATGCGTCTGACGTATATCCGTCGTCGTGGGCAGTGCTTCCGGCAATCCAGTTTACGGAAGAGGAGAATAAAGTCTATGAACGGACGGGGAATAAAGAGGATAAAGCCTACGTCCGCTTCCGGGTGGACATCTGGAACGGCGGGAGCACATCGGCGGCCGCACAGCGGGTGGATGCAGAAATATCTGCCCTCGGTCTGGTGCGCACGAGTTGTTCAGACGTACCGGATCCGTCAGGGCTTCGGCACAAGCAGATGCGGTATGAAGGAATTATTGATATGCATTCCGATGTTGTATATTGGAATGGCTGAGAAATGGAGGAAAGAATATGCTTGCGAATGGAGCAGAGCTTGGTTACAAAGACTCAAAAGAATCGCCCGATTATACAGAACTGGTCGGGTTAAAGGAGATCCCTGAGATGGGATCAACTCCTGAAAAGGTGGAGAACACCACATTGAAAGATAAAATCAAGCAGTATGAAAACGGTATCGGCGATCCCGGGGACATGGTGTACAAGTTTAAATACGATAACACCAGCGCAAGTTCCCCGTACCGGAAGTTCCGTGAGATGGAGGCGTCCGGGAAAACATATTCGTTCTGCGAAACGGATGCGGACGGGACAAAGATCGAATTTGACGCGCAGGTATCCGTAAAGCGTACCGGCGGCGGTGTAAACGGGGTTATTGATTTTGACGTTACAATGTCGCTGCAGAGTGAGTTAAAGATCACAGATCCGTCATAAGGAGGTAAAAAAGGATGAAATTAAATTTTTTTGATGGCGCTGAAACAGCGGGAAATGAAACTGTTCAGAAAGAAGCGGTTCAGGAGGGAGAAAAAAAGGAGATCCGGCAGAAGCATTTCGCGGTATGGACGGTCGGCGGCGAAAGCTACCGCCTGAAACTCCAGACAGCGGGCGTGAAAGAGCTGGAGGCAAAATATAAAGGCTCTATCATGAGCCTGATGCAGAACGGGGACGGCATCCCGCCGCTGACTGTGATGCTGGATGTGGCGCATGTGGCGATGAAGCCGTGGAACCATAAGATCACGCAGAAAGATATGGAAAGAATGTTCGATACATATGAAGAGGAAGGCGGCGACCTGCTGAGCTTCTTTACGAACGTGTATCTGGAAGTGTTTATGGTAAGCGGTTTTTTATCGAAGAGAGTGGCGGCGGAAATGGCGACGTCACTGGAAGACATGCGAAAGGAACTGTAACCGATCTTTTGGAGGAGCTGTATCCCAAGTTTTTAGATATGGGGTACAGCCCTTCTTTATTCTGGGAATGCAGTCTCTCGGAAGTTCTGGATCTGTTTGAATCTTTTACGAGAAGGGAAGAACGGCGGCAGAAGGAGAAGCAGGCGGAATTTAAAAACCATGCGCTGAGCCTGCAGGTTCTGGCGCTTCAGATCAGGGATGCGGTATTTGCAAAAGAAGAGCAGGATTTCCGGAAAGTGCAGCAGTTTTATCCGAAACTGTTTCCGGAAGAGCGGGTCGCTGATGAGGCGGACAGACAGCTTGTCAGGAGAAATGAAAACCTGCGCAGGTGGGCAAATTCATACAACCGGCGCTGGCGAGAAGAACACGGGAAGGAGGAAAACTGATGGCGGGAGGGACGATATTGGAGCGCCTGCAGGTAATCATCGAAGCAAACGCAGCCAAATATAAAAAAGAGATGGATGCGATCGCTGAAAAGACCCGGCGTGTCGGCAGCGTGACGGATAAGTGCATGGCAAAGATCAAAAGCATCGTGGGAAAACTTGACGTGAGCGCGGCAGGAAAGGGATTTGATACTTTGACCACGAAGCTGAAACGGCAGCAGGAAGCCGTTGACCGGCAGGGCTTCAAAGTAGATAACCTGAGGCGGAAGCTTCTTGATCTGGAATCGGGGAATGTGAAAAGCAATACGCTGACAGGTCTGGAACGTCAGTTAAAGGCGGCAGAGAAGGAGCTGGCAGCAATGGACCGGCAGATGCAGCCGTTGCTGGACAGGCTGTCGGCGCTGCGGGAGCAGGAAGCGGCGGGGCTCAAGCCTTACGGACTGGATGAAGTGAGCGCGGAGATCGACCGTCTGAACCCGAAATACGATGAGCTGGACAGTAAGGTGGATTCCCTCCGGAAGAAGCTGGAAACTGCGCGGATGAACCCGGAAAGTACCGCGGAAGTCCAGAAGCTGAATGCAGAGCTGCAGCTTGCGGTGGAGAAGCTTGAACGGCTGAAAGGGGAAGCGCAGCAGACCCAGCAGCAGATCGATGCAGCCGGCAGTTCTTCTTCAAAGGCAGGGCGCTCTTTGGGAAAGTGGGGATCGGCATTAAAGGGTTCTGCAGGGATTCTGGACAAGATAAATTCCAGAGTAAACAGAATTTTATCCGGCGTACATAAGACAAGCAAAGGTATTGACCGGTGTACGCAGAGCGCAGACCGTTTTTCCGGAAGCCTGCGGCAAATGGTAAATCTCTTGAAGTTCTCCCTTTTTTCCATGGCATTTTCCACGATGTTCACAGGTCTTGCATCTGGATTTGAGAGTATAGCCCGGTACAGCAGCAGTGCAAACCGGACAATTTCAGAGCTGCAGTCCGCATTTTTGCAGTTAAGAAATGCGGTGGCGGCAGCAGCAATCCCGTTCCTTGACCTGTTGGCGCCGGCACTGATCCAGATCGTATCGCTGGCAGTCTCTGCCGTGAATGCGGTTGGTCAGCTCTTTGCAGCACTTACTGGAAAAGGAACCGTTTTGAAAGCGACCGGCGCGTACAAAGATTATGCCGCAAGCTTGAACAAGGCGGGAGCAGCGGCGAAAAACGCAGCGCTGGGTATCGATGAGTTAAATGTCATCGAAAAGGAATCTGCCGGAGGCGCAGGGGCTGGCGGTCTTGATCCGGACGATATGTTTGAAGAAGTCGAGGTCGAAGGAAAGTACAAAGACCTTGCAGAAAAGATCAAAAAGCTTTTAAAAGAATTTTTTGCACCGCTGAAAGAGGCATGGAACCGGGAAGGCAAGTTTGTCATGGATTCCTGGAGGTATGCGCTGGACGAGGTGCGGAAGCTTGTAAAAGACATCGGAAGGGACTTCCTGATTATGTGGAATCAGGAAGAGACGATCGCGATGCTTGCGGATATTCTGCATATCATCGGAGATATTGGTCTGGTAATCGGGCATCTGGCGGAGAATCTGAGGCTGGCGTGGAATGTGAATAATGCGGGTCTGCGGACGCTGGAGAATATCAGGGACATCTTCGCGGCGATTATTTACAACATCCGGCAGGCTGCCGATGAAACAGTAATCTGGGTGGCGGGGCTGGATTTTAGACCGCTGATGGAGCAGATCGCGCAGTATACCCAGTCACTGATCCCGGTATTTGGGGCGCTGTCCGGTGTGCTGACAGATTTTTATACACAGGTACTTTTGCCACTGGGAGAATGGACCATTGAAAAGGGGCTCCCGGACCTGTTGCGGATCCTGAAAGAATTTAACGAAAGCGTCAACTGGGCGAAGATCAGACAGGAGCTGTCGGAATTTTGGAACAGGCTGGAACCTTTTGCAGAAACGGTCGGGGAAGGCGTGCTGATCTTTATCGAGAGGCTGACAGACCTTGTGGCAAACTTCTTAAACAGTGAAACGCTGGACAATTTTCTTGACCATCTGGCTGATTGGATGGAGCAGGTAGAGCCTGAGGATGTGGCAGACGGGATTGAGAATCTGGCGAAAGCATTTATTGCCCTGAAAGGATCGCTGCTGGCGTTTAAGATCGGATCGGCGGCGTATGAGGCGATAAAGTTTTTGACAAAAAACCTGCCGATCTTAAAAGGTATTGGCTGGATCAGTCTGGGCATCACCGTTACCATGATCGGCGTGGAGGCGTTCCAGAACTGGAAGAAAGATCTGGAATATATACAGGAACATGGGATGTCTGCATGGCAGGAGAAGAACCGGGAAGAAAGACCGGACAGTCCGTGGCAGATATACGGTCATGATTCGACTGGTGTCGGAAACATTCAGGCAGAAAACGGCGCTTACAATCCGTATGAGAATATGGATTTTAGCTGGATTGATGAATGGAAGACGAAGATTTCCGAGTGGCAGGAGGAAAACCGCGCCAGCCGGGAAGCGGAGCAGGAGGCGTGGAATCAATGGTTCAGTGACCTTGGAAGCCGGGTTTCAGAATGGTTTGAAAATGACGTAAAACCGTGGTTTACCGTTGAAAAATGGGCTGAGGTATTTGAAAACGTCAGGATAGGTTTTGAAACCAAATGGGCAGAGCTTGTTGACTGGTGGACAAATACCGCTATTTATACATGGTGGGAGGAAAACGTCGTTCCATGGTTTTCGGTGGAGAAATGGCTGGAGCTTTTGGAAAATATCCGGCTGAGTTTTGAAGAAAAATGGAATGAGGTCGTTGACTGGTGGCAGAACAGCGCCCTTGTGACATGGTGGGAAGAGAATGTTAAGCCGTGGTTTACCATTGAAAAATGGAGCCAGATCCTTACCAATATCAAAACATCCTTTAAAACGAAGTGGGATGAGACGGTCACGCAGTGGAAGACAGGGATTGAAACGTGGTGGAAAGTGCATGTCGAGCCTTGGTTTACAAAAGAACGGTGGTTAAAGCTTGGAGAAAATCTGAAAAATGGTATTTATGACGGCTTTAAGGGGCTGGCAAATAAGGTTGTTGATATTTTAAACAACGTGATTTCTTCGCTGGAAGGCATGATAAACAGCGCGATCAGCGGTATCAATACGCTGTTAGGGATGCTGAACCGTTCGCCGTTGGGAGAGTTTTTTGATTGGGACTTTTCGATCGGCAGCGTTTCGTTCGGAAGGATTCCGGCGTTTGCAGCCGGAGGGTTCCCGGATCAGGGCAGCCTGTTCATTGCAAATGAGGCGGGGCCGGAGATGGTCGGAAGGATCGGCAGGCGCACGGCAGCGAATACGGATCAGATCGTGGACGGCATCACAGCTGGCGTGGAGAACGGAAACGCGGAACTGGTAAGCCTGCTGACGTACGTGATCGAGCTTTTGGAACGGATTGCTGAAAAAGATCCTGAGATTGTATTTGATACGGAGGAAGGGCTGACAGCTCTTCGGGATCGTGCTGAACGAAACGGAGTTGTATTTACTTAAGGGGCGCGGTATGCGTCCCTTTTTCTGGAAGGAGGCTGTATGGATGGCGTACATTTATGTGGATGGGGAAGAATTTCCTTATCCGGAGCGTGGAGTGGGGATCATCGTTACCACGCCGGTAAATTCTGCCAGAAATACAAAGGCGGAGGTTGTCGGCCAGCGGATCGGACGCGATCAGTACAAAATCAATAACCTGAAATGGCCGATGTTGTCTGCGGATCAGTGGTCGTTTATCCTGAAAAAGTTCCGGAGCGGTTTCGGGGTTCCGGTTACTTTTCCGGATCCGGTGACGGGGGAATGGATCACATTGAAAATGTATCCGGGAGACCGGTCGGCGGAGCCGTTTTGGCTGGATGGGGAAGATAAGCCCACCAGATACCGAAACTGCAAAGTCAATATCATAGACTGCGGGGTGTGACGGATGCAGCATGTGAGCAAAGCCTACAAAGAGTCCATGAAGCAGGTGTGGCGGAACATAGGATATATCAAAGTATATATTGGCGTTATCAATAAAGAGGCGCAGAAACGGGCATCCGCTGAGGACGGAAGAAATTCCTTTACCTATTTTTCAGATCCATCCAAACCGTTCGA
>OHOC01000455.1_pt1 | contig 13707 bp, 9 predicted proteins | sample 1569701 | NCBI WGS metagenome assembly OHOC01 (sample SAMEA3879522, study PRJEB24766) | human gut metagenome | biome: human-associated habitat; feature: feces | place: USA | collected 1985/1987 | reverse complement strand
CCGGTGTCCGTGACGGCTGTCGGGGATTTTTATGTGATTGGTATCTTTGGGAAAGACTGAATGGTATTTGGAATATGAAAAAGAGTAATATATACATAGGTGAAGTGATAAAACAGGTCATAGCCGAAAAGCAGGTGACAAAGGCCGAGCTTGCCCGTAGGTTGGGGATAAAGCCACAGAGTGTGGACTATCTGCTGACACGGAAAAGTATCGATACGGATACCCTGTATAGCTTGTCGTTGGCGCTGGATTATGATTTCGCTGTTTTATATTCCATAAAGAAAGAGCATGCTCTTGCTACGGACGAAGAGTCTCCGTTTAAAGTGGGAAATGCAAAGATCAGTTTAGAGATCGAGTTGCGTCCCGATGAAATGTTGAAACTGAACCTGAAACAGAAGATTGCAGACCTGCTGGAAGGAAAGGGAAAGTGATTTTACATATCTGATATCTTCTTTTCACCTGCTTTTCTATAAACAAATAGAAGGAAGAAGGGAATTACCTCGTATTTATAATTCTAAAAAGATCTTTTGTCTCTTTTGTAAGTTGTTGATAATTAGAGGATAAATAGTAGACGAAACAAAATTAGCAGCCTTTGAAACAAATCTTTTAGTTGGGAAATGGGATTCCGCGTTCCTTTGCGACATCAAAACAATCTCAATCAACTAAAAAATTTAAGTACCATGATGAAGAACCAGAAAAGGGCTGTTTGCTTGCTGGCTTGCTTGCTGATAGCGGGCTTCACAGCTGCACAGGAAAAGAAAGAATCTGCTCAAACAGCTTCCGGATCAAAGGAAGAAGGCAATCGTAATGTTATGCTGAACGCTTCGAGCGCCAATGGTCCCCGCGAAATCTCTATCGGCTTGCCGGGTGGAGACGTAAATGTACTCGAAAACGGACTCCCCGTAGTCTATACCTCTAATCCGCATAATGTAAATACGCACTGGCGTGGAGACAGCAGTCTCGGGCACGTCGGGTTGCTCAAAATCTCCGAAACCGCCATTACTACCGGCAATATCGGTTATGCTGTAAACTCTTTCACCCAGTTGGGAACAGAAAAGTTTCGTGGAATCGTCAATTATAGTACCAATCACTTTGGCAAGCAGCAGTTCGATGCTAATATCAGCGGTGGTATGGGGAAAGGATGGTTCTACAGTGGAAGCGTTTACCAAAATTTTGATCCGGGCAGTTTCAAACTGCGTTTTACATCGAATCAGGACCGTACTCAAATCTATAAAGCAGCCCTGACCAAGAATTATAATGAAGGACGCGGACAGCTGTCGGCTATCTATCACTACAGCAACAGCCGTTGGCCAAGCAACGAAGTGACTTCGGCCCCTTTCATCTATGTAGGCGACGGTAGCGTGAAAGAAATACCGGGATTCAGCCTCGGAACAAGTTCCTATCTGCCTACAACGGGCGAAATGCTCTACCGTGACATGCGTACGGGTGAACTGAAGGAGACCAATCTTTATGATGCCACTTTGAATAAAGGAAACCAGTTGACCTTGCTCAACACGTACACCTGGGATAATGGCCTGAACTGGAAGATCAATCTGAAGTATGATCATGCCTTGGGCTCGTATGTCTACCAGACTCCAATGGCCATGGAACAGAAAGATGCCTCTGCCGGTTACTACCTGAAAGCGGTAGACGGTACATTAAAACCGTATGAAGGATATGTGCAGAGCCGCATGTCTTGCCTTAACCGGGGAAAAATCGATGAGTTTTTCGCTACCTCCGAACTCTCCCGTTCCTATCGTAATACGACCTGGAGAATCGGAGTGAACGAATGGCACTATAAGGTGGATTATGCTTCGAATACTACCATGTACGATCATATGGTAGGGGAGTATCCCGAACGTCTGGTACGTGAAGGGAATACAGATGGTGTATATTACGATTTCAATAAAAATGCTTCGGAATATTATAAAGGACATGAAAACAAACTGGCTGTTTATGCCACTCACGATTGGGATATTTCGCCCAAGTGGAACGTGTATTATGGCGCCCGTCTGGAATGGCAGCACCTGGAAGGTGAAAATGCGGCTGTATACGATGCCGAAGGGAATGCCGTAGGCCGTTTCCCGGATTATTACCTGGGAGCTGTGTCCGATAAAGGAGTCAGGATCACTCCCCGTCTTTTCGACTACGACTGGATGAACATGGCCTTTACTGCCGCCGCTACTTATAAGCTGACCCGTGAATTTGGTTTTACCGCCGATTTCACTTACAACACACAGCGTCCCGGCTTGTCGAACTTTGCACCGGCCACTATGCCCAATACCGATAAAATCTCTGTTCCCCTGGGACGTGCCGGGGTCTATTATAACACCGATTGGATCAGTCTGACCTCTCTGTTCTCTTATATCTCGAAGACGAATAACAACTCGACACTGAACCTGATTAATCCGAATGACCAGACTGAGATTCTCGCCGCCCCGTTGAGTTATGACATCCAAACCATCGGCTGGACGACGGATGCAGTGATCAAGCCGTTTAAGGGCTTCAACTTCCACTTCCTGTTCACTTATCAAAGTCCGACTTACAAGAAGTATGAAACGAGTGTGACCTTTAAAGACGGTACGGTGGGGGAGATCGATGCCACAGGGAATATTGTGACGGAGATTCCGAAAGTGCTTGTCGAACTGGATCCCAGCTATAACATCACGAATGATCTCAGAGTCTGGGCCAGCTTCCGCTACTTCAGCAAGACGTATGCCAACATTAAAAATGCTTACTATTTCAACGGACGCTGGGAAACCTTCGGAGGTATCAACTGGACGGTGAACAAGCATCTTGCGTTGAGTGCCACGGTTATCAATTTCCTGAATCAGACCGGGGCTAAAGGAAGCATTGCCGGTGCCGAACTGGTGGACAAAAAAGATGCGGCATCTTATAACGGTCATTGGATGGCGGGCAGTTATATTCGTCCGTTTACCGTGGAGCTGGCTGCCAGTATCCGCTTCTGACAGGAGTTTGGTATCAATCGTTATACAATTTGAAACAAAATTAATAGCCGGTGGCAGATATCTCCGCTATATTTGCCACCGTAAATACGGCTATTACATTACTTAATAAAAATACCATGTTATCATGAAAACAACTTTTATGAATGTAAGTAGAGGAGTGATCGGTGCTTTGGCTTTCTCTCTCGGAATTTCGTCTTGCCAAAGCTCACAAAGTAAAATGACATTTGAACAGGAAGGCGACAGCCTTACGGTGATTCATATTACAAATCCTACGCAGTATTTACTTTTGCCCGTCGAGGAGAAGACTCCCGAAGCACAGGTCTGCATTGCTTCGGACTCGGTTCCGGTAGACATGGACGTACGCCTGTCAAGGGAGAAAGTGGACTATTTTGTTCCCTTTGCTTTGCCTAAGGGAGAGAAAGAGGTAGCCGTGCGTATCCGTCACTTGCCGAAGGAGGCTTTGTGTTGGAAAGAACTCAAGCTTTCGGATACTTTTGACACGACCAATACAGACCAATACCGTCCCTTGTATCACCATACTCCGCTCTACGGATGGATGAACGATGCCAACGGACTGGTATATAAAGATGGTGAGTATCACTTGTTCTATCAGTATAATCCTTACGGCTCGATGTGGGGCAACATGCACTGGGGACATTCGGTGAGCAAGGATCTGGTGCACTGGGAACATTTGGAGCCGGCACTTGCCCGCGATACGCTGGGACATATTTTCTCCGGCAGTTCAGTAGTGGATGATGCCAATACAGCCGGATATGGGGCAGGGGCCATCGTTGCCTTCTACACTTCGGCCAGTGATAAAAACGGGCAGATACAATGTATGGCCTATAGCACTGACAACGGACGTACGTTTACCAAATATGAAAAGAATCCGGTTCTGACTCCGTTTGACGGACTGAAAGATTTCCGTGATCCGAAAGTATTCTGGTATGCTCCCGATCAGAAGTGGGTGATGGTGGTGTCGGCCGATAAAGAGATGCGTTTCTATTCGTCGGAGAACCTGAAGGAATGGACCTATATGAGCGGTTGGGGTGAAGGTTACGGGGTTCAGCCCAGCCAGTTCGAATGCCCGGATATGGTAGAACTTCCGGTAGACGGCAACCCGGACCATAAAAAGTGGGCGCTGATAGTCAACGTGAATCCGGGATGTTACTTTGGGGGAAGTGCCACCCAATACTTTATCGGTGACTTTGACGGAGAGAAGTTTGTTTGCGACAATAAGCCCGAAACGGTGAAATGGCTTGACTGGGGAAAAGATCACTATGCGACGGTCTGCTTCTCGAATACGGGTGACCGTACGATTGCGGTTCCCTGGATGAGCAACTGGCAATATGCCAATATCGTGCCTACCCGTCAGTTCCGCAGTGCCAATGCATTGCCTCGCGAACTGAGCCTTTATACACAAGATGGGGATATCTATATGGCTGCCGCCCCGGTGGAAGAGACCAAGTCATTGCGTAAAGAATCCCGGGAGATTCCGGCTTTTGAGGTGGGGGATGCTTATCATGTCGATTCGTTGTTGTCCGATAATAAAGGGGCTTACGAAATAGAGTTGGAACTGGCAGCCGGCTCTGCCGAGATTATGGGACTGAAGCTGTTCAATGAAAAAGGGGAGAATGTGGATATCTACATCAGCCTTCCGGAGAAAAAGTTGGTGATGGACCGTACGAAGAGCGGCATCGTAGACTTCGGCAAAGACAGTGCCCCGCATGCCATCGAGGCACACGATCGCCGGAAACAGAACTCTATTAATTATGTAGACGATTTTGCTTTGGGTACCTGGGCTCCGGTGCAGAAAGCCGGTAACTATAAATTGGATATCTTTGTAGATAAATGCTCGGTAGAAATCTTCCTGAACGGAGGTAAGATTGCTATGACGAACCTGATATTCCCTACAACTCCTTACAATCAGATGAGTTTCTACAGTCGTGGGGGAGCCTTCAAGGTGGATCGGTGCAAGATATACAGGTTGTAGTTCCTCTATCGCCTCCCGTTGAGACATTCATTAAATTAACATATCATGGAAAATACCAAAAACAACTCTTACATGAAACTCATCCCGGTGATGCTCTGCTTCTTTGCCATGGGATTCGTAGATCTGGTGGGCATTGCCTCCAACTACGTCAAAGCAGATTTGGGACTGACGGACTCACAGGCAAACATCTTTCCGTCGCTCGTTTTCTTCTGGTTTCTGATCTTCTCTGTACCTACGGGGATGCTGATGAACCGCATCGGGCGTAAAAAGACCGTGTTGCTCAGCCTGGTGATCACTTTCGCATCATTACTGCTACCGGTCTTTGGTGATAGCTATTTGCTGATGTTGGTCTCTTTCTCGTTGCTCGGCATTGGCAATGCGTTGATGCAGACATCGCTCAATCCGTTGCTGTCGAATATCGTGAGCGGCGAGCGCTTGGCAAGTACCCTGACCTTCGGGCAGTTTGTAAAGGCCATCGCCTCCTTCCTAGCCCCTTATATCGCTATGTGGGGAGCGATCGAGGCCATCCCTACCTTCGACTTAGGCTGGAGAGTGCTGTTCCCCATCTATATGGTGGTGGCTGTAGTCGCTATTTTGTTGCTCAACGCCACGCAGATCACCGAAGAGCCGGAAGAGGGCAAACCTTCCACTTTCGGTCAGTGTCTCGCTTTGCTGGGTAAACCCTTCATTCTGCTCTCGTTTTTGGGCATTATGTGTCATGTGGGGATCGATGTGGGTACCAATACTACAGCACCGAAGATTCTGATGGAACGTCTGGGCATGACTCTGGCGGATGCCGGGTTTGCGACCAGTCTTTACTTCATTTTCCGTACGGCAGGTTGTTTTCTGGGAGCTTTCATTTTGCAGAAGATGGCGGCTAAAACCTTCTTCGCTATCAGTGTGTTGTGTATGCTGGCCGCCATGTTCGGGTTGTTCGTTTTCCAGGACCAGGCGATGATTTATGTCTGTATTGCCCTGATCGGATTTGGCAACTCTAATGTATTCCCCATCATTTTCTCGCAGGCAATGCTCTATATGCCGGACAAGAAGAACGAGGTTTCCGGCCTGATGATTATGGGACTTTTCGGTGGAACGATCTTCCCGCTGGCAATGGGAGTGGCTTCGGATGCTGTGGGACAAAGCGGAGCGGTAGCGGTGATGCTGGTCGGAGTACTCTATCTGATGTTTTATACATGGAGAATCAAGAAATAACCGGATTTATAGATAAAAATTAATTCATACCATGAACAGTATAATCGTAGGAATGGGCGAAGCGCTATGGGATGTGCTGCCCGAAGGAAAGAAAATCGGGGGAGCCCCGGCTAATTTTGCTTATCATGTGTCTCAGTTTGGTTTCGACAGCCGCGTTGTCAGTGCGGTAGGAAATGACGAACTGGGTGACGAGATTCTGGAAATATTCCGGGAGAAACAGTTGAAGCACCAGCTCGAAAGGGTGAACTACCCGACCGGAACGGTACAGGTGACTCTCGATAACGGCGGAGTGCCGTGTTATGACATCAAAGAGGGAGTGGCATGGGATAATATTCCTTTCACAGACGACTTGAAACGGCTGGCTTTGAGTACACGTGCTGTCTGTTTCGGTTCGTTGGCACAGCGCGATGAGGTGAGCCGTGCCACTATCAACCGCTTCCTCGACACCATGCCCGACATGGAAGGACAGTTGAAAATATTCGATATCAACCTTCGTCAGAACTTCTACACCAAGGAGGTCTTGCGTGAATCTTTCCGGAAGTGCAATGTGCTGAAGATTAATGATGAGGAATTGATCATTATCAGCCGCATGTTCGGTTATCCCGGCATCGACCTGCAGGATAAATGTTGGATTCTGCTGGCCAAGTATAACCTGAAGATGCTGATCCTGACTTGCGGAACGAACGGAAGTTATGTATTCACTCCCGGTACGGTCTCTTTCCAGGAGACACCGAAAGTTCCGGTTGCCGATACTGTGGGGGCGGGTGATTCGTTTACAGCGGCTTTTTGTTCATCTGTTTTAAAAGGAAAGAGTATCCCTGAGGCACATCGGCTGGCGGTAGAGGTATCTGCTTACGTATGTACCCAAAGTGGAGCGATGCCCGTACTTCCGGAGGCTTTGAGGAATCGTTTGAATGACTAATGTGTTGGTTTATATAGGGTTATTGATTGGTTAATAGAAAGTTCCGTTGGGTTTAGAATCAGGAGAGTGTTTCATAACTCACCTTTTAAACCAACGGGACTTTGGTTTTAAACCAAGCAGGTGGGAGATTCCGGAGGGAAATTGTTATATTTGCCTCCGGAACCTTTTATGTAATAACCGACCATGAGCCGTATACTTTTCTTACTCGGACTGATGCTGTCGGGACTGCTTGTCTCGTGCAGTCCGGATGCTCCCCGATATACCATCGGTGTGTCACAATGCAGTGACGACACCTGGCGTCACAAGATGAATGACGAGATACAGCGGGAAGCCTTGTTCTACGGAGGAGTCAAAGTAGAGACACGTACGGCGCATGACGATAGCCGGCGTCAGATAGAAGACATACGATACTTCATCCGGCAGAAGGTTGACCTGCTGATTGTAGCAGCCAATGAAGGAATGGCTCTCACTCCGGTTGTCGAGGAGGCTTTCGATAAAGGAATACCGGTGATTATGGTAGACCGCAGAATACTTTCCGATAAATATACCGCATACATCGGAGCCGACAATTATGAGTTGGGCAAAGCCGTCGGCAATTACATAGCCCATCGCCTGAAAGGGCGCGGAAAAGTAGTCGAACTGAGCGGACTTGTCGGTTCTACTCCCGCTATCGAGCGCCATCAGGGGTTTATGAGTGTCATCAGCCAATATCCGGACATGACCTTGCTTGCCAGCGAAGATGCAGGATGGCTGCAACAACCTGCCGAGGCAAAGATGGACTCCCTTTTGCAACGTTTTCCGGAGATCGATGCCGTATATGGAATGAATGACCGTATGGCTGCAGGGGCTTTTCGGGCTGCCGGTCGTCGAGGACGGGAGAAGGAGATGATTTTTGTGGGCATCGATGCCCTGCCGGGTAAGGGGAATGGAGTGGAACTGGTGCTCGACAGCGTACTGGATGCCACCTTTATCTATCCCACCGAAGGGGATAAAGTGGTGCAACTGGCAATGGATATTCTCGAAAAGAAACCTTTTGAACGGGAAACGAAGTTGAAGACGGCTGTAGTCGATGCGGTAAACGCGCATGTGATGGAGTTGCAGACAAACCATATCGGTGAGCTGGACGGAAAGATCGAGACACTGAACGACCGTGTGGGGATATATCTCTCGAGGGTGGCTACGCAACGGATAGTGTTGTACGGAGGTCTGATCATCCTGCTGCTGATCGTCGGGTTGTTGATAGTAGTATATAAATCGCTTCGTTCCAAGAATCGCCTGAACCGGGAGCTGTCACGGCAAAAGGAGCAGTTGGAAGAGCAAAGAGATCAGCTGATCGAACTTTCCCATCAGTTGGAAGAGGCTACCCATGCCAAACTGGTTTTCTTCACCAACATTTCACATGATTTCCGTACTCCTCTCACTTTGGTTGCCGATCCTGTGGAACAGCTACTGGCAGATCCGTCGCTGGAAGGTGACCGGCGTAGAATGTTGTTGCTGGTGCAACGCAATGTGCAGATCCTATTGCGTCTGGTCAATCAAATACTTGATTTTCGCAGATATGAGACCGGAAAAATGGAGTTTACGCCGGTTCCGCTCGACCTGTTGCAATGCTTTGTAGAGTGGAATGATTCGTTTCAGGCGGCTGCCCGGCGGAAACATATCCACTTCTCTTTCGACAGTATGCCCGATACGGATTATCACACACAGGCAGATGCGGAGAAGCTGGAACGCATTTACTTCAATTTGTTGGCAAATGCCTTTAAATTCACTCCGGAGAATGGAAAGGTCACTGTCCGTCTTGCGACTCTGAAGAAGGACAGCGTGCCTTTCTTCCGTTTCACGGTGGCCAATACCGGCAGCCTGATTTCGGCTGAACACATTCGCAGCATTTTCGATCGGTTCTATAAAATCGACAGGCATCATACCGGTTCCGGCATCGGGTTGGCATTGGTGAAAGCATTCGTCGAGATACATGGCGGAAGTATTAGTGTGGAGAGTGACGAACGGTTGGGAACTGTCTTTACTGTCGATCTGCCGGTGCGGACTTGTGAAGAGGGGACTTATGTGGTGACTGCTCCGATGGAGGAGTCTGCTCCGGACCGGGTGGACAGCCTGCTCCGCGAGGATGAAGTGGAAAACCTGAATGATCCGTCCAAACCTTCTGTCCTTGTGATCGACGATAATGCCGACATCCGTGCTTATGTGCATACGTTGCTCAATTCGGAGTATTCGATTATTGAAGCTGCGGATGGTACCGAAGGAATCCGTAAAGCGATGAAGTACGTCCCCGATGTGATTATTTCGGATGTGATGATGCCGGGGATCGATGGCATAGAGTGTTGTCGGAGGCTGAAGGGAGAACTGCAAACCTGCCACATTCCCGTTATCCTGCTTACGGCCTGTTCGCTCGATGAGCAACGCATCCAGGGATATGCGGGAGGAGCCGATTCATACATCTCAAAGCCGTTCAGTTCGCAACTCTTGTTGACCCGTATCCGAAATCTGATTGAATCGCGGCAGCGTATGAAGCAGTTCTTTGGCGACCGGCAGACGCTGGCGAAAGAAGACATTTGCGATATGGATAAAGATTTTGTGGAGAGGTTCAAGTCGCTGATCGAGGTGAAGATGGGTGATTCGGAACTTAATGTGGAAGATCTGGGCAAGGAGATGGGGTTGAGCCGGGTTCAGCTTTATCGGAAGATCAAGTCGCTCACGAACTACGCTCCCAATGAGCTGCTCCGCATGGCACGTCTTAAAAAGGCGGCATCTCTGTTGGCTTCTTCGGATATGACGATAGCGGAGGTCGGATATGAAGTGGGATTCACATCTCCTTCGTACTTTGCGAAGTGTTACAAGGAGCAGTTCGGTGAAAGTCCGACGGAGTTCCTGAAGAGAAGCGGATTATAAAGGAACTCACTGTATAAAAGCAATACATCCATGAAAGATTATAAAGAAAATAAATCTAATTTGTCCGAAACTTTTTGTAATGAAGTATACAGTGTCGTGCGTGAGATTCCTGCCGGTAGTGTTACTACTTATGGCGATATTGCCGCTTTGCTCGGGATGCCGCAATATTCACGCATGGTGGGGCGTGCCTTGAGGCAGGTGCCTGCCAGTTTAAACCTCCCTTGTCATCGGGTAGTCAATGCCATAGGCCGATTAGTGCCCGGATGGGACGAGCAGCGGCGGCTGCTGGATGCCGAAGGTGTTTCTTTCCGTAAAAATGGATGTGTAGACCTCAGGCTTCACAGGTGGAGGGATGACAGTGTGCTGGCCGATTGATACAGACTCTCTTGTAGGGGTTTATGTACGTGTAATGCGCCTGCCGGAAATAATGCGATGAACCATTTGAACGTTCGGCTTGTTTACTTAATTGTCTGCATACGCATCTTTGGAAGATAGCTGTGTGCGGATGTGAAATTGACTTTCGGGATATAGTAAACTATCTGTTGACAGGAATCCTGTCTGTAATAATCGGGTAAAGAAATCATATTTGACCGGGGAACGGCGGAACCGTCGCTTCCCCGGCATTAACTTCCTTGCTATAAAGAAGTGCTTGTTTTCGTGTGTATAGGTCACCCGATCTGTTTTTTTAATAATCTAAACCCTATTATGTATGAGTAAAATAACGATTAAAGACTTGTATCTCATTTTTGGCAATGACAAACAGCATGCTTTACGCATGTTGAAGGAAGAAAAGAGCAAAAGTGAGATATTGAAGGCTACCGGATGTACGGTGGCCGTAAAAGATGCAAACCTATCTATCAGGGAAGGAGAAATATTTGTGATTATGGGACTTTCGGGAAGTGGAAAATCAACTTTGCTGCGTTGCATCAACCGATTGATAAAACCGACCTCGGGCGAAGTGATCATTAACGGGAGAGATATTTCTAACGTCACTGATAAAGAATTGCTCCGTATCCGAAGAAAAGAACTGGCTATGGTGTTCCAGCATTTTGGGTTGTTGCCCCATCGCTCGGTGTTGCATAACATAGCTTTCGGACTGGAACTGCAAGGAGTAAAGAAACAGGAGCGGGAGCAGCGGGCGATGGAAAGTATGCAACTGGTAGGACTGAAGGGCTACGAGAACCAGATGGTCGGCGAACTGTCGGGAGGTATGCAGCAACGTGTCGGTTTGGCCCGTGCGTTGGCCAATGATCCTGAGGTGCTGCTGATGGATGAGGCTTTTTCCGCTCTCGATCCTTTGATTCGCATACAGATGCAGGATGAATTGCTGACCTTACAATCTAAGATGAAGAAGACCATTGTGTTTATTACCCACGATTTGAATGAAGCCATTAAATTGGGCGACCGGATTGCTATCATGAAAGATGGTGAGGTGGTACAGGTAGGCACTTCGGAAGAGATCCTGACAGAACCGGCCAATGCTTATGTAGAGCGCTTTGTGCAGAGTGTGGACCGTAGCAAGATTATTACCGCTGCATCAGTGATGGTAGATAAACCCCTTGTGGCCCGATTGAAGAAAGAGGGACCGGAGGTGTTGATTCGTAAAATGCTCGAGCGTAACCTGACTGTGTTGCCTGTGGTCGATGCAAACAATGTGCTTGTGGGAGAGGTCCGGCTGAAAGATTTGCTCCGATTGCGTCAAGACCAGGTGAAGTCGATCGAGTCGGTTGTCCGGGAGGAAGTGCATTCGGTGTTGGGAGATACGATACTGGAAGATATTTTACCGTTGATGACAAAAACCAATTCGCCTATCTGGGTAGTGAACGAGACCCGCGAGTTTCAGGGAGTTGTTCCGTTGTCATCGCTTATTTATGAGGTAACCGGAAAGAACAAACAAGAAATCAATGAAATCATTCAAAATGCAATAGAATTATGATCAACATAGGACAATATATTGAGACGCTCATCAACTGGATGATGATACACTTCTCCACTTTTTTCGATGCACTCAACTTAGGCATCGGTAGTTTTATTAATGGATTCCAGCACATACTGTTCGGCATTCCTTTCTATCTGACCATTGCGGCAATGGTGCTGCTGGCATGGGCGAAGGCCGGACGCGGTGTTGCAGTTTTCACCCTTTTAGGCTTGTTGCTTATTTATGGTATGGGATTCTGGGAAGCCACTATGCAGACATTGGCACTGGTTCTGTCATCCACCTGCCTGGCCCTTATCGTAGGGGTTCCCATCGGAGTATGGACGGCAAACAGCAATCGTGCCGAGAAGGATACATCCCATTCTCGACCTGATGCAGACCATGCCAGCCTTCGTCTATCTGATTCCTGCTGTTTTGTTTTTCGGCCTGGGAGTGGTTCCGGGAGTATTTGCTACAATCATCTTTGCGATGCCTCCGGTGATTCGCCTTACAGGGCTTGGCATCCGTCAGGTGCCAAAGAATGTGGTAGAGGCTTCACGCTCGTTCGGAGCTACCCGATGGCAGTTGCTTTATAAAGTACAGTTGCCCCTTGCTTTGCCCACCATCCTGACCGGAGTGAACCAGACGATTATGATGTCTCTTTCCATGGTTGTCATTGCGGCTATGATTGCTGCCGGCGGTTTAGGAGAAATCGTTTTGAAAGGTATCACCCAGATGAAAATCGGGCTGGGCTTTGAAGGAGGTATAGCCGTTGTCATATTGGCAATTATTTTAGACCGGATTACTCAGGGAATGGTCCGTCGGAAGGACAAAAAATAGAAAGGAGAAAGAATAGGATATGCGAAAATATAGAATAATAGGAAGTTTGTTGCTACTGGCTGTGATGTGCGTAGCCTGTAACCCGGATAGCGGGAAAAAGAAGATAAGCATTGCCTATGCCAACTGGCTGGAAGGAATTGCCATGAGTCATCTGGCTAAAGTGGTGCTGGAAGAGAAGGGGTACGAAGTGGAGTTGCTGAATGCAGATGTAGCTCCCGTCTTTGCATCGGTTTCCCGTAAGAAGGCAGATGTGTTTATGGATGCCTGGTTACCTGTGACAATGAAGGATTATATAGATCAATACGGTGATCAGATAGAGTTTATCGGAGAGGTATATGATAGCGCGAGGGTAGGGCTGGTGGTACCTCAATATGTCACTATCGATTCGATTGGGGAACTTGCCGCCCACAAAGGGCAGTTCTCTTCCGAGATTGTCGGGATCGATGCCGGAGCCGGTATTATGAAAACTACCGATAAGGCTATCGGGGATTATGGTCTCGATGGTTATAAATTACTCACCTCGAGCAGCTCTACTATGTTGGCTTCTTTGCAGAAGGCTATGGAGAAGGAGGCGTGGATCGTCATCACCGGATGGACTCCGCATTGGATGTTCGATCGCTATCCATTGAAGTTCCTGCATGATCCGAAAGGTACTTATGGGAATGTGGAATCTATCTATGTCGTCGGATGGAAAGGATTTACGGAGAAAGATCCTTTTGCGGCAAAGTTTTTCAGCAATATTAAATTCACTACAGAAGAGATTAGTTCGTTGATGAAAGCACTTAAAGATGCACGCATGGACGAAGAAGATCTTGTCCGAAAATGGCGCGACGAACATCGGGAACTGGTAGAAAGCTGGATCCCTGAATCATAAGCAGTATATGTGTGTCCGGGAATCATTCCACTCTTTTAACTTGGCTTCGACGTATTTGGATACAATGTGTTCTCC
>OHOC01000449.1_pt1 | contig 13809 bp, 16 predicted proteins | sample 1569701 | NCBI WGS metagenome assembly OHOC01 (sample SAMEA3879522, study PRJEB24766) | human gut metagenome | biome: human-associated habitat; feature: feces | place: USA | collected 1985/1987 | reverse complement strand
AATATTATTAACATAAGGAGATGACTTTATGCCTAAGAAATCAATTGTATTATTACCTGAAACAGAAGAAATACTTGAACAAATGGGGTTACAGATAAAATATGCAAGACTGCGGAGAAAGCTTTCGGCGGAGTTAGTGGCAGAACGTGCGGGAATCAGCAGGGCAACTTTGGTTTCAATCGAGAAAGGGGCATCATCGGTAGCGATTGGATGTTATGCGGCGGTATTACATGCGCTTAATTATATGGATAAGGATTTACTGCTGATTGCCAAAGATGATGAATTGGGACGTAAATTGCAGGATTTGGATTTGCCTGTAAGAAAACGGGTGTCAAAGAAGGGGTAGTTATATGGAGAAAGAAAAGAAAATATATGTATTTGCGGATTTTTTACCTTTTCAAAACGAATTAATTGGTACCATTTATGTATCGCAGACGAGGGGGAAAGAGTTCTATTCATTTGAATATGAGCAAAGCTGGCTGGAAAAAGGAAATATGATGTTAGACCCGGATTTGCAGTTATATAAAGGCAGACAATATATAAATGATGATAAAAATATCTTTGGAGTATTTGCCGATTCCTGCCCGGACAGATGGGGAAAACGGTTGATGAAGCGCAGAGAAGAACTTCGGGCAAAAAAAGTTGGGGAGAAACCGCAAAAACTCCTAGAGAGCGATTATCTTTTAGGCGTATATGATGAAGCAAGAATGGGAGGACTGCGATTTAAAACAGAGCAAAATGGGGAATTCCTTTCAAACGATAAAGAATATGCAACACCACCATGGACTTCTTTAAGAGAACTTGAACAAGCCTCTTTTGCTTTTGAAAATGACGATACAGGTTTGGAAGAAAAATGGTTAAAACAACTAATAGCTCCCGGTTCTTCACTTGGCGGAGCCAGACCTAAAGCTTCAGTAATGGCGCCGGACGGTTCATTGTGGATTGCTAAGTTTCCGTCAAAACACGATGATTTTAATTCGGGTGCATGGGAAATGGTTGCGCATGATTTGGCTGTGAAGTGTGGATTAAATGTACCGGAGGCAAAAGTTGAAAAGTTTTCCAAATTAGGAACAACATTTTTGGTAAAGCGTTTTGACAGAGTCGGAGAGCAGAGAATTCATTTTTCATCAGCCATGACAGTACTGGGAAAGAAAGATGGCGCAAATGCGACAGATGGAAGCAGTTATCTTGAGATTGTATCATTTTTAAAAGCGGACGGTGCAAAACCGAAGCGGGACTTGGAAGAACTCTGGAAACGTATCGTATTTAGCATGGCTGTATCCAATACCGATGACCATTTTAGAAATCATGGATTTATATTATCTCATGATGGATGGGAGTTGTCGCCGTTATACGATGTAAATCCAGATATATATGGTGAATATTTATCATTAAATGTAGATGCAGATGATTCCAGCATTGATTTTGAGTTGGCAGTACAAGCAGCTTCATATTATGGAATAGAGAAAAAGTATGCAGTGCAGGAGGTTGATAAAATAAAAAATGTGGTCGGGGATCATTGGAAACAACTGGCTAAGAAATACGGCATCAGCCGCGGTGAGATAGAAAGAATGAGCCCTGCGTTTGGGGAATGTGATAAGTAGATAGGGAGAAATTCTTTGATAAATACAGCACTCATCACTAAACAAAACATTTACAATTCCCCACAACTTGCTATAATAAACATTGATTTGTTCAAAACCATGCAGAACAGATATTGCTGAAAATCAGAACAAAAAGGTAGGAATAAACACAAATGGATATTATAGAAAAATTTGGAAATATCGTGGGAAACGAAGCGTTAAAAGACTCTGACAAAGCCCGCCGTCTTCTGCTTGCCGGATACCGGCTTCAGGAGAAAAAACTACAGCTTTTTCCGGACCGGGAGCTTCCACTGTCCGGGCAGTATGCGGCGCGGGTGGTTATGAAAAATATAATTCAGGCACTTGCAAAACCGCAAAATTCGGCAATGATGAGCATTTTCGTTCCGGGAGAGCTTTTAACGGCGGCAGGACTGACACCGTATTCCGTGGAAGCGCTGTCCTGTTTTATAGCAGGTACAAAATGTGAGCAGATATTTTTACGCAAAACCGAGGAAGAAGGATTTCCGGAAACCATGTGCTCATATCACAGAGTTTTTCTGGGCGCGGCGCTGACCGGCATTTTACCGGCGCCGAAATGTATGATTTATACCAATCTTGCCTGTGACGGAAATATGATGACATTTCCTTATTTAAAGGAAAAATACAGCTGTCCGGGCTTCTATATTGATGTTCCATATGAAAAAACGCAGTCTTCAATCAAATATGTTGCAAATCAGCTAAAAGAACTGAAACATTTTCTGGAAGACATTACCGAAAAGAAAATTACAGAAGAAGCGGTGGAAAAGGCCGTTATAAACAGCAGAAAAGCGGCGGCACATTTTAAGAGCCAGCTTGATTTGCGCAAAGACCATGACCCGGTGACATCTCTCACCAATGAATTATATGCGATTTTTATGTGTCATCTGCTGGCGGGGTCGGAAACATCGCTTAAATACACCGAGCTGCTTCTTGAAGATGTAAAAAATGCACCGAAGGGAGAGGGGCTTCATGTCCTTTGGATGCACATTATGCCGTTTTTACAGCAGCCGGTGAAAGAGGCATTTAATTATAGTAAAACCATGCACATCAGCGCCTGTGATTTTGTGGCAGACGGATTCCGAGAAATGCAGGCAGCCGACCCGTATGAGGCAATGGCAGAGAAAATGGTTCACTGTATTTATAACGGAAGTGTTAAAGAAAGAATCCAGATGGCGGAAAAACTTGCAAAACAGACAGATGCAGATGGTGGAATCCTGTTTGCACACTGGGGATGTAAAGGGACAATCGGCGCATCCGGACTGATTAAAAATGTTTTGGAAACGGCAGGACTTTCGACAATGATTTTGGACGGCGACGGTTGCAATCCGGCAAATACCAGTGACGGACAGGTGTCCACCAGACTTCAGGCATTTGCGGAAATGCTGGAAAAGAACAAGGAGGAAAAACATTCATGATTCATTATGTCTGTAAATATACCCCGACAGAACTGTTTCAGGGCTTTGGAGAAAAATGTGCGGTTTTGGAAGAAATGCCGGAAAATTTTGAAATGTCGGACCAGATTGCCCATGCAAATCTGTGCGGCTTCGGAAAATCCGTGATTCAGGCGGTGCTGGAAGGAAAGGCAGAGGAACTGGTGCTTGTCAACTGCTGTGATTCCATGCGGCGCGTGTATGATATTGTAGAAAGCACCGGAAAATGCAAATTTCTTTATATGCTGGATATTCCGCATGACGATGAGGAATGTGAAAAAGTGAAATTTGCCGCTTCAATCTGCCGGTTGAAAGAAGCTTATGAACAATATTCCGGAAAAAAATTTGATAAATCACTTTTTTTGAAAGCATTTGAACAAAAGGATACCGAAAATAAACCGTATATTGGTGTGCTGGGCGTGCGTGTGAGCGGCGTGCTAGAACAGATGATTCGCGAAAATATCCAGATGAACGTAGAAAATCTGACCTGTACAGGCGGGCGCAGGCTGGCGGTGATTCCAGAAGATTTGCAGAAAATGGAGGAAGAAGCAATGTTTCTTGCGTATGCAGATACACTGCTTTGTCAGATGCCGTGTTTCAGAATGAACAACAGCACCCGCAGAAACCGGCTGTATCTGGATCCGTATTTAAAAGGAATCATTTATCATACAATTAAGTTTTGTGATTATTACGGATTTGAATATGCAAGTATTAAAAAGAACATCAAAGTTCCGATGCTTAAAATAGAAACGGATTTTACAAGTCAGAGCGCAGGACAGTTACTGACGAGAATCCAGGCATTTTCAGAAACGATAGAAGGTGCGGACGATACCAATCCGGGAAAGGAAATCAGCGAGGAGGCAAAGAAAAGAATGAAATCAGGAATTTACTATACAGCCGGAATTGACAGCGGTTCAACCAGTACAGATGTGGTCATTTTGGATCAGAACGGAAAAATTAAGTCGACAATGATTATCCCGACCGGCGGCGGGGCAATGATGAGTGCGGAAAAGAGTCTGGAACTGGCGGTGGAAAAAGCCGGCATTCAAAAGGAAGAAATCGTAAGAATCGTGACAACGGGATACGGACGTGCCTATATTGACAGCGGCGATGACAGCATCACAGAGATTACCTGTCACGCAAAAGGGGCGCATTATCTGAATCCGCGGGTGCGTACGGTCATTGACATCGGAGGACAGGATATTAAGGCAATCAGCATTGACGAAAACGGCGCTGTAAAGAATTTCCTGATGAATGATAAGTGCGCGGCGGGAACGGGACGTTTTCTTGAAATGATGGCAAGAACGCTCGGACTTTCACTGGAGGAAATGAGCACAAAGGGACTGGAGTGGAAGGAAAATGTTGTGATTTCCAGCATGTGCACGGTTTTCGCGGAATCGGAAGTGGTATCCCTCGTTGCCCAGAATAAAAATGTGGCAGACATTATCCACGGCTTAAATGTTTCTGTCGCTTCAAAAGTAGGGGCGCTTGCCGCCCGCCTCGGAAAGAACAATCCGGGAGAATATATGATGACCGGCGGCGTTGCCAAAAACAAAGGAATCACCAATGCCCTCGAAGAAAAGCTGGGCGCAAAGCTGTATATCTGCGATGAGGCACAGCTTTGCGGTGCGCTGGGAGCGGCGCTGTTTGCGTATGAGAAATGCAGGTAGAGGGGATGTTCATGCAATTTTCCAATTAGGTTTCATCAGTTTGATGAAAATAATATTATATGCGTTATATTATTGAGGATACCAGGACAGCCTGTGGTGTGCGCATGATTCCTATGACACCTGAAGTGAAGGAGTGTTTTGAGCGGATTGTTAGCAGTCGTTCGAAATCTAAGGTGGAGTCTATGATTGATAGAAGGTGTGGATTTTTATTTCTGGATAAAAATGAGATGCCGATGGTGGCTTTGCATTGGGAGAAATATTTTCAGCATATCCGTGAAAAGTACAACAGTATTTATAAAGTGCGAATGCCGTGTATTACACCTCATGTATGCAGACACACTAGCCCAGAATTTAGCCCAAATGAAGGAAAAGTTATGCAAAGTTATTCCAAAATATGCTGATGAATCCGTATAATTTAAGACGACCCAATTATGACTTTCATATATGATTTTCAATGAGCTGATACTAAAAATGTATTGGATTTTTTCGTTGGTTCGGTTTTGGAAATTTGCAAATTCTTAGAATGATAAAAATCCAGTTGTAGAAATGAGTTATCTGGGATGTAATGATTGTGATAATATATTGATAAAGTTATGATAAGCAGAAAGGAACGTGATGTTATGATTCAGATTAAACCAGTTTCCGATTTAAGAAATAAATTTCCTGATATTGAAAAGATTGTAAATGAGGTCGAACCAGTATATCTGACTAAAAATGGATATGGTGTAATGGTTGTACTAAGTCTGGATGCGTATTCAAGACTAACGGACGGTGTGGAATCAGCTCTTGATGAAGCAGACAGAATGGCAATGGAGGATAAGACACGTCTGTCACATGAAGAAGTGTTTAGTGGCTTAAGAAGGAGAGTAAATGGCTGATAATTCATACAGATTAAGGTGTTGAAAAGATTATGGAGGTGAGAAGATTCCTATATAAAGGGCAGGATAGGGATACAATAATTTGAAATATAAAGGACATTCTACATGCTTAAAATATCATTATCAGTATCATAATGTTAATGTAAATGTAAATTCAATTATATACACCTGAGAGCCTGTGCAGAACCAACGCACAGGCTCTTTTCATAATGAAAACTAGACGATAAGAAGAAAATGTCATATATGAAAGCCAGTGTTTATCAGTGTTTCATATTATTCGTAAGTGTTTGGTGTTCTCATAAGCCATTAGGATGGGCTGTGAGAGATGTGGTTCTTGAATTTGACCATGATAACATTTTTCAGAAAGATAAAATTGTTTCATCTCAGTATCGTGGGAGATTTGACATTGAATCACAAGGAACTCTGGAAAATATTAAAGTTATGATTGATAAATGCGTAGTTGGAAATGTTCCGATGATGGCAATTATGACTTTCGGAGCGGCAGCTACAGCGTTAAGCTATTCTAATAAAGTATGGAACACCAATATTTATAATCCTACTTTTAGCTATCCAGTACAGGATACAATGACTGTTCATCACAATTGGCTCTGTTTATCGAGGTAACAATTTAAAGAAAAGCCCATAAATTCAATGCTCTAGGGCTTGACAATTTAGGAGGAGAAAAAGAAATGGTAGATAGCAAAGAATGGTATCTCAACGATTACAGGAACGGCTGGACCACTTACCATTAATGCTATGAAAAATTATCCATTATCTGAAAAAATTAGCACTCACCTCTTGTTAGCTCTAATCAACCAGTCCCTTGTTCTTCCACTTTCCGCTCTTCCAGCGCAGCACCATGCCGACGGCCCTGATGCACTCGTCACTTGCGAGTCCGATGTAAGCACCGACTGCGAGAAGCCCCAGATGCAGTCCGAAGAAGTATGTTCCGCCGACCGCCGCAAGGTACATGAAAACGGCACCCATGACAACCGGGAAAATGGCATCACCGCTTGTCTTCAGTGCCTGACCATAGACCAGATTGGTGACTCTTCCAAACTCCAGCACAATATCGATGGCGAGAAGCTTTGTGACAAGATTTATCATCTGTACGTCATTCGTGAAGATTCGCACAATGTAGTTACCTAAAAGCGCAAATGTGATAGAAAGGCAGGAGCCCGTAATCACACCATAGATAGCGGCTTTGCGAGTGCCCTTATCGCATTCGTCATACTCCTTTGCACCGATATGCCAGCCGGTCAGAATGGCATTTGCCTGAGCTAAGGCAGCACCGATACAGTATGAAAAGTTAGTAATCTGTGAGGCATAGGAACGCGCTGTGACGTTCATTCCGTCAGCATCCATCTGGTTTATGAAACGCACTACAAGAGTCATGGCGATATTGTAAAGTGCGGTTTCACAGGCAGACGGAAAGCCAATCTTTATAATCTGTCCGAGAATTTTTCCGGGAGCTATGCGCTCAGGACTGTTCTTTGCCTTGATGAGCACAGCGCCCATTGTAGCAACAATAATCAGATTGACAATACGTGAGATAACCGTTGCAGTGGCAACACCCATAACGCCCCAGTGCATTACAAAGAGAAAAACAGCGTTAAGTATAAAGTTAATGACATTTCCAATAATTGATGCCCAAAGTGACTGCTTTGTGTAGCCGAAAACTCTCAGGTAGCTTGAATAAATCGGTATGAGAGCATTTAAAAAGCAGGCACCTCCAACAATGCTCAGATAAGTATTTGCCGAATCAAAAAGCGCCGGTGCAATGCTGACCATTTTGAGAATATTTTCGGAAAAAACAGCCAGAAAAACAGCCATGAGCACACCTATTACAGCGTTAAATATAAGCCCAAGCTGCCTTGCCTGATATGCTATACCCGGTTTTCCGGCACCGATATTCTGCGTCATGACAGCAACCATACCGCTTGAGATGACACCAAACATGATGATGAAAACGGAGATGTATGTATTTGCCGTGCCGACAGCACCAACCGCCTGGTCGCTCACGGATGACAGCATAAGAGTGTCAACCATGCCTGCCAGCATGTAAAAAAGTGTTTCGAAGCATATTGGAATGGAAAGCTGTGTAAGTGTTTTTCTTTGAACCTGCATATAGATTTTACCTCATTTATAATGTATGTATACCTTGTGATATTAACAGAATGAAAGCAAACTTCTCGTTATAAGCTTCATTTGGGAGAGGAAGATATAAAGAAGAGAAGCTTGCATGTATCAATATATTACATTATCACAAATAATTCTTGTATTATTTCAAGGGAAAATTGTACTATTTCTACTTTATCTATAATTTAGTCTCAGAAAATGAAATGCTATAAACCAAGGGTAAGTTCACAGGTTTTTTTATGCTTATCCCAATCGCTCTTGCATTTATCACAGTAATATGCTATCTGGTATCCGCCATTGTCGGTATATGATTTTGTTATTGCATAGTACCCGGCCTTAAGTTTAACGGTGCGTCCGTCTAGGAATTTAATCTCTCTTCGACAGTACTCATCATCCCTGTCAGGGCCAGGTTTTGGCTGATGGTTGGAACATCAGGATTATATGTACCATCGTTATCAACATAGTCGGTCTCTATCTCGCTGTAATAAGCCTTAAGATTAGCCCAATCAGATGCAACCTTTGATTTATGTATATATGAAATAAATTGAGGCGCGAGAATTCCGATAAGAACCGCCATTATTGAAATTACAATTATAAGTTCTACAAGTGAAAAGCCTTTGTTGGAGCTAGAGCTTCTTTGCATATATGTACCTCCTAAAAAGAGCCGGTAGCTCTGTAATCTGCAAACTTTGAATAATATAAAACCATAGCAGCGTTGTTGTCAACAGAAAATAAAAATTTGCAAAATTGATGAAATATTGAATTATTCAGATTACAATTTGCAATTTATATTACAAAAATCAGCAGTTTTATTGTAAAATGAAAGTAACAATTCAGAACTACCAAACTTAAGGGTAAAATTAGAAGGTTTTGAATAGTTACCAAAATACAATAAAGTGATTGATATGGAGAGTGTTGACATGTGTGATGTGAAAAAATACTATAATATTTATGATGAACTCAAAAAACTAAAGCCGGAAGATACGTTACAGTTGGTAATGGAAGCAGAAAATGATGAGGAGAAACAATTTTTTGAAATGCTTGGAAACTATCTGCTTCAGGAAAAACAAAATAAGGTGATTGAGAGGAATTTATTTTAGTGAAAAGATATGTAATTATTGCAGGGGTAAATGGAGCAGGAAAATCGACATTGTATCAGGTGATGGATTCTTTAAAAAATATGTCGAGAATAAATACGGACGAGATAGTTAGAGAATTTGGAGACTGGAAGAATTCCAGTGATGTTATAAGGGCGGGAAAAATAGCGGTTAGTAAAATTAATCATTATTTTGAAATAGGTGAATCATTTAATCAGGAATCTACTTTATGTGGAAGGAGCATTATAAAGAACATAAAGAGGGCAAGAATGTGCGGATATCGCATAGAACTGCATTATGTAGGAGTGGACTCAGTAGATATAGCTAAAAAAAGGATTGCACAGAGGGTGGCAAATGGCGGACATGGAATCCCGGATAAAGATGTAGAGCGTAGATATGTAGAAAGTCTGGGACGCTTGCCGGAGGTTATACAGTTAGTAGATATAGCTATATTATATGATAATTCATGTAGGTTTGACAGATTTGCTGTCTTTGAATATGGAAAACTAAAAACTGTAGAAAATCAACAGCCTTTTTGGTGGATAAATATGTGTGAATTACCATTAACAGAACAGGTACACACAATAGAAGAAATATACGCACTTCCAGAAGAAAAGAGGGCAGAACTGATTGATGGACAGATTTATGAAACGGAACCACCAAGTATATTGCATCAGAGGATTAGCATTGCACTGGCTAATAAAATAGCTGATTATATTGACTCTAAAAAAGGTAACTGTAAAGTATTTCCTGCACCATTAGCAGTATTTCTGAATAATGATAATACAACTTATGTTGAACCAGATATCAGTGTAATATGCGATAATAATAAAATAGACGACCGAGGCTGCAATGGAGCTCCGGATATGGCTATCGAGATTGTTTCTAAGAGTAGCCAACATATGGATTATCTTATAAAGCTGTTTAAGTATCGCACAGCAGGTGTGAGGGAATATTGGATAGTTAACCCGATGAAACGCACAGTACTTGTATATATATTTGGAGAAAATGAGGATTCTACACAGTATGTGTTTGAGGATGATATTCCGGTTGGAATTTATTCTGATCTGACGATAAATCTATCGGAATTATTAAATTAAGAATTGAAATCTACGGAGGGAAAAGATATATGTTTTGTATGAACTGTGGAGCTAAACTGCAGGAAGGCGCCAAATTTTGCATGAATTGTGGTATGGCTATAGGAGAGAACAAGAGTAATGAGACTAAACTTGTTCCGGCAAAATGTACAAATTGTAACGCACCGCTTGAGGTCGATGCGACGCAATCTGCAGCTATATGCCCATATTGTAAAACTCCATATATTGTTGAGCAGGCAATCCATAATTACAATATTAGTATGAATGGAAACATGAATATTAACAATGCAACAATAAATATCAATAATGGTATGAATATTGATAATCTGATGAAAAGGGCACAAAGATTTGAGGCTGACGGGAATTATAAACAGGCCGTGGAGTATTACAATAAAGTATTAGATTTGGATATTAACCAATTGGAAGCTCAAAATTGCATTAATAGAATAATGAAAGAAATAGATGATTATGTATATTTCAAATCTAGTGCGAATAAAGTATTCACATTCGGAACTCTCAGTCTAAAAAAGGAAAAATTGGTTTTTGCCAATAAAAATGGAAAGGAAACAGTTTACTTTCTTCATAGAATTTCTAATCCAAGAGTTACAATGGGGTGTCTTGGCTTTATTTATGATAACAAAACGGCGGAAATTACTTATGCAACGTCAGAAGCAAAAAAATGGGTTGAATTAATAAAAAATGCACAAATAGGAATATATCCTGAAATACATATAAGCAATGGAAAGGATGAATTGGCTGATTATATTAAAGCAAATTACGACAGAGACAGCATGGTAAGAGCCATTAAATATTGCAGGGAACAAACCGGATGGGGATTAAAAGAGACTAAGGAATATGTAGAAAAATGTATTTTGAATTAAAAGAAAACCGGCCACACGGCACACCGGAAAATCCGTTCAGTCAATATCATATCAGTGATGTAAAGCGTGCATTCCAGATTCCGGTACACTGGCACGATGAGCTGGAAATTATATATGTAAAGCAGGGCAAGCTGCATGTGACCATATCAGGTGAAAACTATATAGGAAGCCCAAAGGATGCATTTGTGGTATCTCCGGGCAGTCTGCATTTCATGGGCTCGCCGACAGGAGATGCAGATTATTACACATTTTTGTTTCCTCTTGAATATATCTCATTTCAGACGGACGATCTCATGGAAAAATCAATTCTATCCCCTCTCAAACGAGGCAGACTTATGATTAGTCCTCAGATAAATGATACAGCAGCAGATATATGCGAGCGGCTGATAGAGATAAATGCACAGATATCAGGGAAAAACGCAGAAAACACAGATGCTGAAAATATAGAGGCGCAATTTGAAACCAAAATAACTCTCATCAAATTCATCCAGAAAATGTGGAGCAATAATCTGATACTGGAAAATGGCACAAATGGCACCAACACAATAGAAAAAGAAATGATAACGTATATCCGGCAAAACTATACAAGGGAAATTTCACTGAAGGAATTTGGTGCACAGTTTCATTTGTCAGAAAAATACATATCACGCTACTTTAAAGAGCATTTTCATATTACTCTGTCACAGTATGTCAATCATCTCAGGCTGGAGCACGCCAGACAGCTATTGGAGGAATCAGCAGCTTCCGTTACAGAGGTTGCGATGTGCAGTGGATATCAGAATGTGAGCTATTTTATACGCAGCTTCAAGAAAATGTATGGGGTATCACCTCTTAAATACAGAAATTTTCAAACTTTACCTTGACAAAGTGACAAAAAGAGCATAAAGTATATTAAAAGATTAATTTAACAGTGTTTCAAAACCGATGAGAAAGAAGAGTAGACCTTTCCGGATATCTCAGAGAGCTGCAGATGGTGGGATTGCAGTATGGATGGATTTGTTGAATGGCCTTTCGAGGGTGATCCGAAGTGTTTGATTGTACAGAGCATAGTTTCTTAACGATTAAATCAGTAGGCGTCACCGGGAACCGAACCCGTTATCATTTCGGCATGTATATTAGTACATGACAGAGTGGACAATTCGTCAAATTGAGTGGTACCGCGATAATAAGAATTTATTACCGTCTCAAGCATTAGCTTGGGGCGGTTTTTTGTTTCAAAGGACAGGTATCACAGCTTTCTTTCTCGCAGACAGGATGCCGGAGGCTGGCATATACTTCCGGTAAAGCAAAAAGAATCGTAGAGAGAGGAGAAAACAACATGAAAACAAAAACAACAGCAAAGGTATTAGGAGCAGCATTACTGACAATGACACTGGCAAGAACAGCAACGGTTTATGCGGAAGAAGAGTATACTATTGGGATCGAGCAGTTTGCAGAGCATGGATCTCTGGACAACTGCAGAGAAGGGTTTCTGGAAGGACTGAAAGAGGAAGGCATTGAAGAGGGCAAAAATCTTACCGTAGAATATAAGAATGCAGCAGCAGATATGGGAACTGGATGTGACACGATCTTAGCACAGATGGCAGCAGAATGTCTGGAATGTTCAATTGATGATATCATGGTCAGTGGAGCAGACACTGATACATCACCATATGATTCTGGATCTTATGCATCAAGTTCTACCTACGTTACTGGAAAAGCAGTAGAACGTGCGTGTGAAAAATTAAAAGGACGTATTTTAAATAAAGCAGCTCAAATGATGGAAATTGATTCTGCGGATAATCTGGAATTTGATGGTAAAAAAGTAAGCGATCCAGAGAGTGGAAAAGAAATTTCATTAGTTGATATTTCAACAGCATCTATGGTCAACAATAATGAAACATTCCAGGTGACAGAAACAAATAGTTCCCCAGTATCACCACCTCCATTCATGGTCGGAATGGTTGAAATCGAGCTTGATAAAGAAACAGGACATATCGAGATCTTAGATTACGTTGCAGTTGTAGACTGTGGAACACCTGTGAATCCAAATCTTGCAAGAGTACAGGTAGAAGGCGGACTTGGACAGGGAATCGGAATGGCATTATATGAAGGCGTTGATTATACTTTGAATGGATATGTGAAGCAGAATTCTTTCATGCAGTATAAAGTGCCATCACGAGTGGATGTTGGAAAACTTCGCGTAGAATTCGAAAGCAGCTATGAACCAACTGGACCATTTGGAGCAAAATCGATCGGAGAGATTGTTATCAATACACCATCTCCAGCAATAGCAGATGCAGTATTTAATGCGACAGGATTGTGGATTCGTGAATTGCCGATCACAAGTGAAAAAATTGCAATGGGTCTGATGGAACAAAAATAGGATGAAAACAGCAGTTATTTATCTGGCATCAGGAAATAGCAAACGTTTTGGCTATGAAAATAAATTATTAAAAAATATCCAAACCAAACCGATGTACCGTTATGGTTTGGACAGACTGATCGATATATGCAAAGAAAAGGAAGAGTTTGAAGTTATTGTTATCACGCAGTATCAGGAAATTATGAAACAGATACAATATGATTCGGTAACGACAGTATTTTGTAAGGAAAGCCAATATGGGATTTCATGGTCGATCAAAGCAGGAATCAAAGCAGCTAAAGATGCAGATTTCTATACATTTTTGTAGCAGATCAGCCCAATATGAAAAGAGAGACGATCGAAAGATTTCTCTCTTTTATGGCAGAAGGACGTTATGAACTTGGATGTGTCAGGACAGAAGAAGAACTTGGCAATCCAGTATGGTTTTCAAAGAAATATAAAAAAGAGCTTTTATCTTTAACAGGTGATTGCGGTGGTAAAAAAATTCTAAAAAAACATATAGAAAATGCCAGATTTTTCAAGGTTCTGGAAGAATCTGAACTTTGTGATATAGATTTTCCAAAAGAAATGCAAGCAATGCTTGCAAAGCAAGGCAAAAGTAGTTAAAATATTATTTAAAATACAAAAGAG
>OHOC01000447.1_pt1 | contig 13825 bp, 9 predicted proteins | sample 1569701 | NCBI WGS metagenome assembly OHOC01 (sample SAMEA3879522, study PRJEB24766) | human gut metagenome | biome: human-associated habitat; feature: feces | place: USA | collected 1985/1987 | reverse complement strand
ACCATAATTAAATATTAAATATTTGTTTGCCAATTGTTTTAGCTTCTGTTCTAAGTGTTTGAAAAGATTGCCATTCATCATATCTGGTAATAGGTTGACTGCCACTAAGCAATTGTTCAATCATATTAGATTTTAATGCTGCTTCCTCATCTGCACTATATTTAGTTCTGATAACCTTACTTACGAAAGAATCATAAGTTGGTTCTTCATTGAATTTTAATTCATAATAAGCATAACCATGTATATCTTCAGAATTAATTTCTTCAATATCCCATCTAACTGCCCATTCATTCATTCCTAGGTATTCTATTACTTCAGGTATATGATCACCTTGTACTTTCTTTAATTCCATAACTACTTAATAATTTTTGTCTATAATCTTTAAAATTATAAGATCTCGTAAAGCGATACCATAAATTATGACAGTTTCCATATTTACACCATCCCCAATAAGCTGCTAGTGATGTTAACCTCTTATTCTTACTTTTATAACTTAATTTATGAATAAACTTCTTTTTGATATCTTTCCTGAGTAAAGTATGACCGTGGTAAAATACATAACCAATAAAATCTATACCTCTTGCTTCTACAGGAAATATCTGCCAATTACGTTTTACTTTTAATTTCAAGTTATCAGCTAGATATTTTTCAATCTCTTGTAAGCAATATCTTAAGTAATCTTTATCTGGGTGTAATATAACAATATCATCACAATATCTGTAATAATATTTTATTTTTAATACTTGTTTAATCCACCTATCGAACCAAGTCAAATTCAAATTTGCTGCAAATTGAGATATGTAATTTCCAATTGGTAAACCTTTTGGTGTAGAATAAACTACATGATGTAATAATCTTAATAGTTTCTTATCCTTAAATACCTTTTCAAATTGTGAATATAACACATCTTGATCTACAGAAGGAAAGAACTTTTTAATATCTAATTTTAAACAATATTTTGTGCCTTCTTTATCAGCTTTTAAATCTCTTTTCAATCTCTTTACTCCATAATGAATACCTCTTCCTTTTAAACAGTTGAAGGTATCTGCAGTAAATCTATTAACAAGGTAAGGTTCTATAACATTCATTATAGCATGATGGACTATTCTGTCTGGATAATACGGTAGCCTATATATTTCTCTTTCTTTGTTACCACGATCGGCGATGATTGTATATACGCAGTATTCCGAAGTACGATAAGTATCTTCTATTAATGCCTTTTGTAACCGGACCAGATTTTCATATGGGTTCCTGTCAAATTTCTTAACGCCGTATCTTTTAGTTTTACCTAGCCTAGCCTTCTTTTCAGCCCGGACCAGATTTTCATATGATATTATCCTGTTAAATAAATTGCCTATTCTTTTCATAAGCTATTTTGGTGGTAAGACCCGTTCGCACAATACTACTAGGGTCTCTTCAAAGCACCTGTTATCTTTTATCTAGAGGTAAGGCTGATCTAAGTTCAACAAACATTTTTGTAATTATCTGAAAGTATCTGTTAGTTCCAAAATTTCACTGATATTCGTCTATGAATTCGAGGATGCATTATTAGCATTAGCTATGAAGACTCTGCATTGAGAACCATTATCTGAATTACCTGACTGTTTTTTCAAGTATAAAATAATGTGACAGCAGTCTTACTATAAAGTCATCTCATAGTAATTCTTTTAGATCCCGCCCTTGTTATTAATATTTAATTATCTATTTACTCAGGACTATGCCTACATTTTCTTAAATGTATCTGAATCAACTACAACGATCTTACCGTAAAAGGCTAATCTTGCACCGACATACGTCCACGAATGCGAGGACGCATTAGCAGCAGAAGCCACGAAGACCCCGCAGTGAGAACCATGATCCGAACGACCCGACCGTAGAAAGATTCTATTTCCTGTTGTATTAAACCAACTATAGTCAGAATAGTAAGTGGTTTCAGATCCACCATGTGCTGTAGGAACTACATCACCATATTTACCTTGAGCTACGGCTTTAGTCCATCCATTATATGCATCAGTTGCAGCTGGATTAGGTTCATATCCTACAACTCTGATATTAGTAGCACCTGCTGCTTCAAGCTCTGCTACATCCTTATCTGGGAATGAACCTCCGTCATATACAACGTATTTACCTTTTAAAATGTTTATTCCTTGTACAAACTCCCACTTACTGTAATAGCAGTCTTCAAGTCCTAAGAAGTTAGTTGAGTAGTATCCAGCATCATTATTTACAGCTGCTTTCCCATCTCTATTACCTAAAGCCTTTGTTCCACCAGTCCAACCGTAGTTATATCTCTTAGTACCTCCTGAACAAGGAATAGCACTATTGCTTGTACTAATATTAGTAGTCTTATAGTAAGCACAAAACATTCTAGCTATAGTAGCATGAGACTTATAATCACCAATACCATACATTGAACCATTTACCTTTGCTGCTGCAACGAACTGTGCCATAGTTTTAGATGCTGTTGATATAGAAGATCCAGTACTAGTCAACGCTCCTCCATTTTCATCTGAAATTATTCCTTCAAATGTACCTAATAATAATTCTGGTTCCTCAATGTAGTCATTATCAATTTGTTGTTCTGATATGTATGTTCTCCAAATACCTGGGCTTCTTTCTATAGTTTTGTGATAGTATTTAGGGAAATGTACCATTAAACTCTCCTTTCTAACGGTTTCGTAAGTAGCACCTGTACCATCAGGCCATTTATTACTATCTGTTTCGTTTAAGTAACTAATCAATGCAGCATCATCTCCATATGGTTTAGCAATACATCTCTTGAACTTACTTCTTAATGATTCAATTACATTTCTATTACCACCTGTTGCACATGTTGTGGATGAATTGTTTTCATCATTTTCATACCAGTATGCTAGAGTATCTTCTAGATTAGAAGTATCTACTAATGTTTTATAATACCAGGTTCCATTATAAGAACCGAATAATATGGAGCTTTTATTAATTAAATTTACTTGACCTGAACAATATTTTGGTAATCCTGTTGTGTTATCTTTTCCATCATTAGCATAAAGATTCAAAACACACCACCCCGAGACAGCAGGAGTAATCTCTCCTTGTAGCAATACATGGGAAGTTTCACCAATATAATTGTTTATTGCCCATTTACATAATGCAATCAAAAAATCCTCTGTCGGATAGCCAACTGTCTCATAATCTGATCTTAATAAACCCTGACTTATTAAATCAGTTATTTTTGGAAAATTAATATATAATGCAAGATTACCATTTTTATATCCAGCATGATAACCATCTAGCAAATCAGCATCTAGTCCACTACCTGCACCATCGTTACCAGCATGCCATACTTTACTACCATTTACAGTTAAATTCTTTGCTTTTACTTCAAGTGCATTTAGATTTGTTGCATTCATACCACTTATTGTCATGTTGTGAGTGTCTGCACCTGAAACACCATACTGTAACCATAACCCACTGGTAGGATTGTCAACAATTCTCCATGCTGTATTTTTATTTGAACTTGACCCCCATATAAAAGCTGAATCTTCTGTAGAACCAGTTGTAGAGTTTAATTTTATATTATATTTATTACCAGAGACATGTAAATTAGCATCCGGAGCAGTTGTACCTATACCAACTTTACCATCAGATGTTATCCTCATTCTTTCGACGTTATTTGCCGAAGTTCTAAAATAGATTTCGTTGCTATTTATATAAGTATTATATCCTTTGGCTGCAAGGTCGTAGCCTATATGAAGATTATTAGTATTACTAAATCCAAAGGAATCAAGGTTATTACCATTAGCATCTTTTACATAAATAGTATGGGAATTGTTCATATAGATGTGACCCACATTAGTCATATTACCACTAATATTTGCACTACCATCAAATGCTTGTCCCCATATAGTTCTAGCAGTAGCTAACTTAGTAGCAGTTGCAATATTATCAGAAGCAGTTAATGCAGCATCAAGTTTAGTCTTATCAGCAGCAGACATTACACCAGCTTTACTAGTAGTAGCTTTATCAATAGTTATTGCACTACTATCTGCTGTACCTGTTGTAGGATCTTTCTTTTCCAGAGTAATAGCAACAGCATTAGCATCAGCAGTAGCACCTGTAGCATTAGACACATAACTACCTAAGTTAGTTACTTTCTTTTTATCTTCAGCTGTATAGTCTTTAGTAGATAAACCTTTACCTGCTTCCTTCTTTACAAATAACTCATCAGTTTGATCCTTAGTATAGTACCTAGTATCATGAGTATGAGTAGTTACTTCACCTATTAATACAGCTTCAATGGCTGCTTTACTAAGTTCAGCATCTTTACCGGGTTCTCCTTGAGGTCCTTGGAATCTACCCATGTTAACCCATTCTGTACCATTCCAAAAGTATAAGTCTGTACCAACAATATAAGAATCACTAAGTTGTGGATCTACTATAGTATCTAAATCTTCTGGACTATCAAGACTACCTTTTAATACAATACCTGAGGATGGCCAACCAGTATTTACATATACATCATCAACTTCATCCCAAAGATACCAATAACCATCATCCCCTACTTTGGGAGGATTGTCTGCATATTCTTTGGCTCTTGCTGCTTGAGTATTGGCATTGTTAGCAGCAGTAGTAGCATTTGTAGTAGCCTGTTGTGCAGCTGTTTTAGCCTCATTTACGGCAGTTATAGCATCAGCTGTATTCTTTTCCCTTGCAGCCTCTTGAGTCTCTCTAATCGCCTCATTTGCCTGTCTAGTGGCTTCATTTGATTCCCTTTCCTGTTCTGCTGTATCACGAGCTGTTTCAGCTGCTATTCTAGCGTCTTCGTTATCTACACGTTTGGTTTCAGCTGCGACTCTTCCCTCTTCAGAACTGATTCTCTTTGTTTCTTCCTCAATTCTTTTCTGTTCATTTGTATTGCGTTCAACTTCAGCAGATGCTCTTAATGTTTCTGCACTAGCTCTAGAATTTTCAGCAGATATACGATTAGCTTCATTAGTTTTACGAATATCCTCTTCAGACTTTCTAGAGTTCTCTGCAGCAATACGCTCATTCTCAGCAGTTACCCTTTTAGACTCTTCTGCTTTCCTACTGTCTTCATTAGATATGCGTGTATTCTCATTACTTACTCTGGTATTTTCAGCATTTACTCTACCTTGTTCCGCAGTAACACGTAATGCTTCTGCTTCTTTAACAGCTTGTTCAGTAGCTTCTACTTGTGCTTTAGCATCCAATGCTTCTGCTGCTGCATCTAATGCAGGTTGTTTTAATGACTGAACCCACTCTTCTTCAGTACCTACAAAACCATGTTGTACTGCAACTTCATATGCTGACCAACCTTGAATACCTTGCATACCAGATAAGTCAACAATAAACTTCCAACCATTCTGAGTCTTTAAGTAAACTTTAGCGTCATCAGGATCTTCTACATCATTAGCATTAATAATTACATATTCACCTAACTTTACATCAGCAGTACCCCAATCAGCTTCCATTGCTTCTACTGAAGGATATTCCTTCTTGTAAGTGAAAGCATCACCAATAGCAGCTATACCAGTATTAACATATTGTTTAGCATCATAGTCATAGATCCACCAATCATTATCTACGATCTTTGGTGGATTACTAGCAATCTCTTCAGCTTTATCAGTAGCAGCGATAGCATCGTCAACTATACCTTCAATTTCTTCTACAGCTTGATTGGCTTTATCTGCAGCTTCATTTGCTTTGTTAGCTGCATCTAGTGCAGCAACAGCTGCATCTTCAGATGCTTTACTTAAACTATCAATCCAATCTTGTTCACTACCTTCGAAACCTAACTTAACCGCAATATCATAAGCACTAAGACCACGAGCTTCTATACCTGTATCTACATATACTTTGTTGATAGGATCATAAGTAAACCAATGATCATTCTCTCCTATATATGGAGCCTCTGCAGTAGCTTTTACTCCAGTATCTCTATTGTCTACCCACCAGTTGCCATTAGAACCAATAAATGGTGGTACATAGTCATCTTTACTTACATCAAAGAGTACAACCCATTTTTCTATATCACGATTGTAAACTTTAATTATTCTACCTTTTGAATCTGCTCCCAAGTCAACCCAGTACCCAACCTGATCTGGATTGGGTACGGTTATACTTGCAAACCATTCATAATATACATTATTCTTAACCATTGTAATAGTTATTATTTAGTTCTTTTGCGTTAGCATATTGCCACGGTCCTATTTTTGTAAACCCTTTTTCTGCTTGTATTTGTGAGTAGATGTTCTCAATTTTTTCATACATCGACATACCCTCATCATTCAACCTATTAGTTGCATTTAAAACCATTATTTTATCTGCAAGATAAATTATTTCATTTTCAGTAAATTCATAGTTTTGGGTAGTTTCTAGATCCAAGGCGCCACTAAACTGTGTATATACATTACCATCTACACCAGTATATTGACTAATTCCTTCAAGCTCCTCTTCTGTAAAGTCAACTTTTTGTTTAATAGACTCTTTTGTTTGTAAATTAACATAAGAATCATATTTCCAAAGTAAGTTGTATATTATAATTGCTCTTTCCTTTAAATTAAGTTCCATATTATCCTTCTATATATAAATATCCACTATTACTTGCCTTAACATTAAAACTAGTATTACTAGACTCCAAACCGTAATTTTTTAGTTGAGTTAAAGTAGGTAACTGAACAAAATTGACAATAGTTCTTTCCATATTGTTTGAATCTCCGAAGTATCTACTTTCTACAGAAAAACCAGATCCCCATCCTGAATTAGCATAATGTTGACAATTTAACCAACGTTGTGGGGTATTACTATATCTAGCAGATCCATTATATAATATGAGAGTAAAGCCATTTGCAGCACCTTCTCTACTATTCAAAGTATTCAATACTACTGCAGGACATGTTTGCCCAGTAGTTGCTGGAATTGCTGATAAACCAAAACCAACAGCAGCAGAAGGAATTCCATAACTACCATACATAGTCATAGTAGGGGATAATGTGAACTTGTTTCCATAACTGTCTGAATTAGAACCTGTCATTCTACCTCCCGAAATATCAAATCCTCCTACAGTACCACCTACTGCATTTAGCTTTGATGTGTAACATTGACCGCTAGTATCTACTCTAAACGGTGCAGATCCAGGTGAAGATGCCGCATTAGATCCTATTGCTAAATGAATTTTACTTGTAACGGCAGCAGTTGTTCTACCATCTAATCGCATTGTACCAGATTGAGATTGAATATTAGTATTATAAAAATCCCATCCTGCAATAGTTGCTTTATCTGCGAATAATAAATCTGTAGCTACATTTTCAAATGAATTAAATTTAACCCAGTAGTAATTGCCACCATCTGTACCTGCATTACTACTTGGAGTTTTTCCACTAAACGCACCAGCACCTTTCTTAGATCTATTCACTGCATAAAACGAACCACTATACTTTACTATATCTCTTACGTTTCCCTGAGAATTTGTTGTCCAAGCATAGTTAGTAGTTGAAGAGTATTCACCACGATAACTTAAACCCGGGCCATAATCTCCATCACTTCCTGTTGCACCTGTAGTACACACTGCACTTGTATATGAATAATCTCCATCATCAAATACTATATATAATCTAGTCCATATCCAATATCCACTTTCTGCTGCAGGAGCACTTGAACTCCAACTTCCTCCAGATAAACTGGTTGGTGAAGTAGATTTGTAATATTGCATAGTAACACTTTTCACACCTCTACCATCTGAACCATTTTCTCCATTCAATGGAGAAAAAATAATAGGTTTTGTCCACCTGTAACCCGATTTATCGGGTAGTAGATCTATTTTATTTGTATTTGGATTAAGATATCCTGTACTTGTCCAAGTTAGAGTGGTTGTACTATTAGTGGGATCTGGATACCATGCAAAAGAACCAGAAGTACCACCACTAGAAGAAATCATTTCTGTAAAAGTAGGACGTGTTGGAGTGGAATTAGTATTACAATAAATTTGTATAGAAGAATTGCCAACATTTCCATCTTTTCCAGTAATATTCTTTACTAAAGATAACACTACTGTATCTACAGTTATTCCTTCGTACACAAAGTTTATTTGCCACTGCACAGTAACATAGTTATTTGGGATACTGGAACTATTGACAGTGATCTGTTTCTTTTCTTGATTTATACTTAATGTACCTACACCACTTAACTGGGAAGAAGTTAGAGTATATTCAGTATTATTAAATTTTGTGCCACCTCTTCTTAAGTGAGCATAAGTAGTGGCTTGAGACCAATCACTGACAACACCTTCGTAATTTGCTGGAACTGTCATACTTTCATTATCTAATGCTCCTCTATACGCACTTTCTCCATCTCGAACATTATTTATTGTAATTATATCTTCAAACGATACCCCCCCAGTACTAGTTACTACACATCTAAATGTAATTTCATCTTCACCTGTCTGGAAATATACTCCATTATAAACTACAACTAATTCAGATTTTGTTTCTCCCTCTAGCAAAGTCCATTCAGAAGTACCAGATATTTTCCAATACCACTTATACGAAGCTACATCCATTAATGTGGTATCCATCTTTAATGTTATTGATTGAGGAGTTGGTATTTTTGCATATTCTGCGTAGTGAAAAAATTGTTCTCCAGTTAAATATGTTCTAACAGCATCTTCTCCATTGAAGCCATCTTCTCCATTTTTACTTTGGTTAATATACCAATCTTTGGTTACTGTTACACCTTCGTCTACTTCAATTGTAAGAGTTATTCTTGCACTAGTAGAAGTTAATGTTTTTAAAGATACTCTATTATCTTTAACTTCACATGTACCAGAACCTTCAGTAAATTTAGCTGTCATGGAAATAATTGGTATTTGAGTAATTCCATGATATGCAAATACATCAGTGTATATTGTAGATGGGTCTATTAGTATATTACCAGAACTATCAAATGGAACAGATGCGGAATAATTTGTTAAGTCTATATAATACGCATCTAGACCTTCGGCACCATTTGCTAATTTAGCAACTTGCATCTCATCATAATAAGTCGCTTGAGTATCATTATCAGTTACGGTGCATCTAAAAACAGCAGTTCTGTCAGTAATCATATCTGGTGTAACTATTAAAGAATTACCATACCCAACAATTTCACTATTGTTTGTTACATTTGTCCATTGATATGATGGTTGCACAATTCCATATGTCTTTGCGTTTAATCCTAAATTAACTGGAGTGGGAGTACCAGAAAAGTCTGGGGAATCATACAGAAACATTCTATTTCCAACAATTTCTACCCATTTTGCAACATCATCACCAGCTTGCCCATTTTCTCCTTTTGCAATATAAATTGTCCAATAAGGACTTCCTTCTTTCGGTTCTTTACCAATGTTGTCTTGAGTGGCTATCCAAGTACTACCATTATATGTTACACAGTCATAATAATAATATTGCTTATCTACCGACCAAGTTCCTCTATAAATAGGAATACCAGTTTCAGTTCCATCTTTAGATACTACTGTAATTGTACCAACAAATTTACTATCTTTTCCAATTACTGTTTTATCTTTGCCTTCCAAAGTAAAATCATTAATTCCCGAGTAAAAGGCAATCCTTGGAGCATTTGATCCTTTTGCGGAAATGAAAATAGCGTTACGTCTATCTTCCATTTGTTTATCATATTCCGCATCTCCTTCTACTCGATGACCCAATAATAATATTTCATCATCTGCAGAAGGTGTGCTACTGCCAGGCTCACACACATCCTTAGATAGTAATATATAATCACTACCTACTTCTGTTACGGCTCTCCAATATCTTTTTACATTATGTCCATCAAATTTTTGACATATTGCTTGGTCGTTTACAATAAATTCATTATACTTGGTGCCATCTTCTGTATCAAAGTAACATTTGTATCCATTAACTTTTTCCTCTACTTTAATACATTTCATATCACCTAATGTAACTAAAATATCTCCACCTACTGCTTTTATTTCATTTACAGTTAATTCATTAACTGTCATATTACCTCTAACAAATAGGTTATCTAATTCTAGATTCCATTTAGAATTTGATGGATACAAACTAGCTCCAACTCCATCCCAACCAGAACGGAATGTTTGCCCTCCCTGTATACCTGTAGTATATATTATTCTTCCAGGTACAGTATCCCCACTTTTAAATACATAGTCTTGTTTTACTTTACCGGCAGTATAAATATAGCTATCAGTAGGTGTAGTACTTTCACCCATTTTGATTACAGGTAAAGAACCAGATCCATCTGCAACTGCTTCTACTTGATTTTCAAGTTTAGATAATGCTTGATTTAATGTATCAGTACTTACTAAGGGATCAGCACTTATTCCTTTATAATATCCTTGTAAAGAAGTAATAGTACTAGAAGGTTGTGTATGATAACCTGGTACATCACCACTACTACCCCCGCCATTAGCGATTACTTCTGCTAAAGCAGTAATAGTGTTTTCAGCCACAGTAAGTCTATTGAGAGCATCCTGTAATTGTTGTAATGTAGATCTATTATCAATATCATCTATCCATTCTTGCATAGTACCACCAATCTCTGACATATCGGTGTCATGCTTAGTATCTAATGTAATGATCTTATTATTTAACACATCATAGTAACTAGTGATAGTACTATTAAGATTAGTAGTTACACTAGTATCTCCTTCTACTATCTTATTACTAAGATCTTTATAATTATCATTTACTTTAGTATCTAGTATCTCAACATCTTCTTCTACAGCATCTACTCTCTCATTAGTGGCAAATGTACCTGATAGTGATGTAGTAAAACTTCCACTAGTAATATTTTTATTACTACCATCTTGTACAAGGGTAATGAGGTCTTGCTCTTGCAGTTTAGTTGTTAGTTCAAATTGTGATATCTTCTTATTCATATTACTCTTGGATTATATGTTCCTTAACTTCGGTTAATATACAATCAGAATCAATATCTTTTTCTGGATAGAAATTCATTTGTTTTTTTAAGCAATGAAGATACCCTATAATTTTATCTACGTCGTCCTGAGTAATAGGAAACTCTTCGTCATTTAAATTATTAGCCGCCCATTTAGCTAATTTATCTAAATGCAACAATAGTACTAGATTTGTAATCGAAACTCTATCCAATTTTACATTGTACTTTGTAGACTGATTAACCAATTTACCAACTTTATTTACATAATTCGCAATATCCATCTTTACAATTTTTACAGTCATCAATAGTACAATTACACGTTCTCATATCAAGTAAATTCAGCATTTCATTATAATACTGTTCTGCATCATCTGTAAGATTCAAAGTAGTAGCATTATCATAAAGTGTTTTCTTAAACAGAAACATCATTATTTTATCCTTCATTTTGTTATCTAGGCAGTTATGGCAATACGTAGTTAGCAGTTTTATTTCTGCATAATACAATGATTCATTCATTTCCATATCAATCGTATATAAAATAAAAGGGGAAAGGGATATTACTCCCAATCCCCTTTTTGGTTTGAATTATATTTTTTGATTAAGCAACTTCTACAAAAGCTTTTAAAGCTGTCATAAATGCAGAGTCTTCAAGTTCACCAGCATTTACATACAATTCACAAGCTAATGGAGTTGTTTTGATGTATTGATTATCATCACTAAGATATTTATTATCCCATTCGATAGACAATGTATCGTAAGTAGCATTTAAATCAGCTTTCAATTCAGGAGCAATGTACGGATAGATACCATTTGCACGATGTGTAATACCTCTGTAACCAAGAGCTGCATTTTCACGATCACGAACAATCTTCGGATTACCTTTACCAGGAGTACCTTGAGTCTTAGCAATCGTTAAATTAGCAATAGGATACATTACATTACTCAACAACCCAGAAGGAATAGTTTTCCACATAAATGCTTCTACAGAAACTTGGGAATAATTTGAATCCAACATAATACCTTCATTATACGGCATTTCTTTTGCATTCAAAGTAAGTACAGCAGCTGAACTAGTTGCTACTACTCTAGCTTCTTTGTGTTTGTTGATCTTATTCTTAAAAGCTGTGATCAAATCAGTTGCACTTGTACTCTTTGCAATAACTTCATAAGTATGAGTAAATTGTCCTGGTGCTTCATAAATGTCAGTGTATACTAAACGTAATACATAACGATGTCCAACTTCTGGAGTAACATCAGTAGCAGTAATTACAATTTTGTCCTCAGCTGCAGCTACATATTCACTAAATACCATGTTAGGTTTAGAACCCTTCATGATAGGCATTGAAAAACGAATAACTGATTTAGTTGATTTTGTTCCTTCTCCATTATAAACATCTTCTTTGCCTTCACAAACGCCAATGTACAATGAACTAGCAGCTTTAGCTCCAGCTGCATCTTTTACAATTGCTCTATTTTGATCAAATAATGCAATCTGACCTTCTGTCAATGCATCTACTGTCGTATAAGATGCAGGTGCATCAGTACCAATAAGTACCGTATTCACATGATTAAGCATAATTATTATTTTTTATTATTGCTTGACAAAATTTTTTTAATTCCGATAAAGAAAGTTCACCTTTCATCATATTTGCAGCAAAACATACAAATTGAACATTTCCGACTTCATAACCTTTATTTGGATCAATTTTATCGATGCTCAAACTATAAGGATTGCGTTTACCTTTTGATTGTTGATAACTCATAGGAAAATTAGTTAAAGCGCATTTGCCCTCTTGTTTATTCCACAATTGTTTCAAATACTCTAAAGTAATATCTATATACAGATTTTTCTTCTTTGCTCTAACTTGTGCATCATGTAATCTTATTTTTAGTAATTTATCTAATGCTTCGCTTTCCTTTACCTGTCTTCTATTCTTTCCATATATATCCTTAAAACACTTTTTACAAGTACAATTTAGACAATTTCTATATTTGTTTCTTGAACACTTAGGAAATTCAGAAGCAGTTTTGTATTTTTTACAAACAGAACAAATATAAGTTTCGGACATAATTTTATCAAGCTTGGTTAAACTTATTTTTGGATATCCTTAGTTTAACGCTTCGTTTAATCTTTCTACTTTCATGTTTCAGATTTCCTCGTCAGATTAAACTAAGAAAATTTTTCGTATAATCATTCCATTGTACTAACTTCGTTCATATACGATTGATATCTTGGATTAGCCTTATTTTCCAAATACAACTCTACCGCTAACTTAACTATCTCATTATGAGTTGCAGCTGGCATATCTGTGTACTCATCAAATGGTGCATCAGTTAGACTAATCCTTTTGGGAGTTCTCAAGTATGTGAGAATATAATTTCTTAAATTGTAATTGCCATCTGTATATAAATGAATAGCATTACCTTCATACAATCTTAATGGTCTAGCTGATCTACCATGTAATCTGTATTCTGACAAAGTGTTTTGTCTTTGTCTGTCAATATTTTCTACTGTAGCTTCTAACACATCTACATTTTTAGTTCTTGGTTGACCACTTGGACCCACAGGCCAGCAATGGTCATAACTAAATATTACAGCTGTTTCTCCTACAGTAAACATATAATCATCCGGCAGAGTAACTGTATACTCTTCTGGATATGTATTAAATTGATAAGATTTTCTAGTAACTAATGTACGAAGATCATCAATTCTTTTTTGATCTTGTTCAAATCCAGTTTGTTTGAAATTAATACCAGAATATCTAGTTTTAATAAATTTATCTAACCCAGCCATTAACCAATACTCAATATCTGAAGTAGTAGGTTTTGTTAGATTATCATCTAATTTATCTATTTCTAATTCAAAAGCTGTTTGTAAATCAATATACTT
>OHOC01000434.1_pt1 | contig 14179 bp, 10 predicted proteins | sample 1569701 | NCBI WGS metagenome assembly OHOC01 (sample SAMEA3879522, study PRJEB24766) | human gut metagenome | biome: human-associated habitat; feature: feces | place: USA | collected 1985/1987 | reverse complement strand
CGACGGCAGAGGCTACGGCGACTTTAAGATGGCGGTCGGCGAAGCGGTGGCGGCAGAGCTTGCCCCTCTGCAGGCGCGGGTTGCAGAGCTGTCCAAGGATAAGGCATATATCGACAGCGTGATCAAGAACAATGCGGAGAAGGCGGAGTATTACGCGAATAAGACGCTGCGCAAGGTTCAGAAAAAGATCGGTTTCCCTGAGCGGATCCGCTAAGCAGCATAAGAGAATAGGGGAAGAGATGGAAACACTTATGTATTATGCGGCGGGCAGGGAAGAAAAGCAAAAAAGGATGGAGCGTCTGGCAAAAAGGTTAGGATACAGCTTCAGGGTCGTTTATCCGATCCAGACAGGGCAGCAGATCGGCTTTCTGGCAGGGCTTTCAGGATATGCAGAACGGAAGCTCTCTGTTTTGGAGCTGCCGCCAAAGATCGAGGACGAGATGCTTATTCTGAACGGATTTTCGGGCAAGAAGCTGGACGGGCTTTTGGCAGCGCTTCGGAAAGAAAATCTGACCGTGGCGTTAAAGGCGGTGGTAACGGAGCATAACGTGGGCTGGACGTTTGCCGCGCTGTATGCGGAAATCGTGGCGGAGCGGGCAGAGATGATGAAAAGAGCCGGGGGGAGATGAAGGCAAAAGAGTTTATCCGAAAGGTCAGGAAGCGCTTTTTGGGATGAAGCTGCGGCATAGGCTTTTGCTGGTTTATTTTGGGGCTGATTAGGAAAAATATTGTGAGAGAAAGTACAAAGAAATGGCAAGCGGATGTGATACTTGCCATTTTTTTGTACTTTTTGGATATTTATTTTGAGAAGATTAGCGTATTTTTTGTGTGCTTAAAAACTTTTCGGCAGGGATCAGAAACAGAATTTGATTATAAAAAAATGGTGTGGATGAAAAATCAACTTTTACAGATCCATATGCAGTACGAAGACGTTCATAAATATTATGAAGTCCAAAATGAGATTCCCCATTGGCGTCATTATTTCCCTCCATGATTTTGCGGATCTGTTCGACATCCATTCCTGTTCCGTTATCCGTAATGGAGAGGGAAAGATATTTATGATCCAGCGCAATATTTATATCAATCATAGGAGAAACGGGAAAAGTATTGCAGCTGCCTATTTTAAATCCGTGTTTGAGTGAGTTTTCAGCAAGAGGCTGAAAAATACATTTTATAATTTTCATATGCAGTAATTCATCAGGAATATTAACAGTAAGTTTTATATTATGATTGAAGCGATAATTCATTATATTGATATATGCTTTTACATGTTCGATTTCCTGAGAAAAAAGGAGTTCTGTTTCCCCACACGCAAGGCTTATGTGAAGATATTCGCCCAAGCTTGAAATCATGGCGGATGCTGATTCTGTATGGCCGATGATGACTTCCATATTGATAAATTCCAAAGCGTTATATAAAAAATGGGGATTTACCTGTTCTGTAAGAAGCTGAAGATGAGCTTCATATTTTTCCTGTTCTTTGGTACGGATTACATTAATTTGATTTTGTATTGTATGATACATGGCGTCGATAGCAGTGTTAAGCTGCCCGATTTCATCATTTTCTGGAATGGCGGCTTTTTGGGTATAAATTCCGTTTCTAATTTTATGGACAGAAATCATAAGTTTTTTTAATGGGGCAGTAATAAACAGGGCGATCATCAGGCTGAGTATGGTTATAATTATAATACCGAATATTGCAATTATTACAAGTATGTCGGTAAGACTGTTCGCTGCCCGGGCAAATTGTTTTTCTGGGATCATATTGAGCAGGTAAAGCCCGGAATCTTTGGCAGGCTCAAGGAAAAGATGGTAATTGTTTATCGTTTCATAAGTATTTCCGGTATTAAGCAGGGTTTGAAGCGTGTGTAGAAATGCTTCATTTTTCAGTAGGATATTGTTGGCAGCAGGGGAGGAAATAAAGGATGCATTTTTACTTATAATAAAAAGATCCCCTTCGGCTGCATCATTGCAGTAAAGTTTTAGGTAAGACTGAACGGCAGAATGATCAAGAAACAGGCAGCAGAAGATGGACGCTTCAGAAGCAACAGGGGAAAATATAACCCGGCTGTCAGCGCCCTGATCAATAACAGACAGGGGCGCGATAATGGGGATTACGCTGTCTTGTCCCCAAAAAGGGCTGGATTGAGCAGGAAGTATGCTTAGTCCGAAATCATTAGGAAGCGATGATGTGAAAATAGTATTCGGAGAGCGGAGACGGTCCGAATAGGAATAGAAAACAAAAGGTTTGTTATAGTGCTGAGAAGGCACAACAAAAGCAACAGAACTGATAAGAGGGTTTATATCGGTATAAGAGTTTATCAAATCCTGCAGGTCATTGTTGATATGGGTATATTGTGCGGGAGTAGTTTTTATCATGGAGAGAAAGGCACTGGCAGTATCAGGGGAGGCTGTAATGCGCACAAAACGAAGACACAGATCTTTATAGGTATCTGCAAAAACGGAAGAGATATATGAGGTTTCATTCTGGGCATTAGCAATGGATTTGCTTCGGGAAACAGAACTATAATAAATTTGAATGATACTGTTTATTATCATGAGGAGGCAAAGCATGGGGATAGTTGTATAAATCCAAAGCTTTATGGTAAGTTTCTGACTTAAAAAAGATGTCTTGAAAAGTTTCAGTTTCATTTTCAAATTCCTTTCTGAAGGATTATATTTGCGAAGGATTGGAAGCGTATTCGGACGGAGAGATCCCCGTTTCATTTTTGAAAGCCCGGGAAAAGGAGCGATAGTCCTGATAACCCGTTTCATATGCAATCTCATTAATGTTTGCCTGACCGGACAGAAGACGTGATTTTGCGTAATCCATACGGATTTTCAATATATAATCACGAAAGGTGGAACCGGTTTTTTCTTTAAAGTAAATTGAAAAATAAGATTCACTTAAATTGACAAAGGCAGCAACGTCCTTTGCGTGAAGGTTTTCGCCAAGATGAGCTCTGATATAGTCTTTGGCACTCTTAATAATACCGTTAGAATCATCTTTGACGGATTTCAGCATTTGGCTGTAGCGGATAAAAAAATCAGTAAGCCATTGTTGGAGAAGCTGGACAGACTCAAAGGAGCTGATTTCATCATAAGTAAAAGCAAATTCTTTTATTTGGTCAGGATACAGTAAGAGAATTTGTTTTTGTACATTAACGATGACATACATGCACATCCCGACCAAATAATTTGGAGGAGGGAGCACAGGGGTTATGAGACTGTGAAAGAAGCATTGACACCATGAGCGGATCTCAGCTTCATTATAATGAAGTATTCCGTGTATAACAGGCTTGAAATCCAAATGCTCCCTTGAAAAAGTAGGTTTGGAATCAGAAATTACACTGGTATCAAAAAGAAGCTGATCCGTATGGTAAATATGCCAGGTCAAAGATTCCAAGGCCTGTGAATAAGAAAGAGAAAGTTCTTTGAGCGAAGGCATCTGGTTTCCAATTCCAGCAAGGATATTGATGTGTTCTCTGCGGCGGATTAACTGCAGGCAATCGGCTAATTCTGAAAGAAAAACGGACCGGTTATCCGGAGAAAGATTAACAATTGCGGTAAGCTGTGATTCAGCAGCCCATATTTCGATAGGCCATGAAGAAAAGTGCGGCTGAAGGTATGTTTTGGTTAAGATATCCAAATCAGGCTTCTTTTCTTCATGCGAAGGAAGAGGACGAAAAACAACTGCACAGCAGGACGAATCGGTAATAGCTGGCTTTAACATGGAAATTTTATGAGAGATATCTTCGTCGGATAACGTTTTTCCATTGATCAGCCAGTTGAAAAATAAAATTTTGGAAGAGTTCATCAAAGAAGACAGTTCCTGTGGAGTCAGAGGAGACGATACATGTCTATTTTCAAGGATTTCCTGACAATGCTGCCCAAATTCCCGACGGAATTCAATCAGGTTTAGGGGTTTCAGAAAGTAGGATTTTACATCATAACGTATGGCGGTCTGAGCATAAGAAAAGTCCGCGTACCCGCTTAAAATAAGAAAACGTGTCGTAAGCTGGTTTTCGCGGCTTTTTTGGATTACTTCAAGACCATTTAATTCAGGCATATTGATGTCTATGATAGCAATTTCAGGTTTATAATGAAGCAAAAGTTCCAGAGCGTCTCTGCCATTGTCAGTGGCAGCAAGTACGCGGGCATTAAAAGGGGCAGAGGTCACAATTTTAGTCATACCATTTCGGATTGCGGTTTCATCATCTGCTATAATCACAGTAATTGGGGCGGTCATAGGCGTTACATCTCCTCATTATTTATGTTTAATCTATTTTATCACAAGAGTGTATCGGATTTATATAATTTGTGTACAAAAAAGTGAAAAGTGTTACATTTATCATAAAAATTGTCCTGTAGAAAAGGCGGAAAAGAGGATATGATAAAAAAGTCTTATAAAGACTTATCAAAAAGTAAAGGAGAGGTTTAGATGAAAAAGAAGATTTTGTGCATATTAATGGCGGCATGTATGGCGCTGGGAACGTCAGGATGCGGAGGGGCAGAGAATGGTAATTCTGTTTCGTCTGGTGAAAATAACAAAGATGCAGAACAGAATGGTAATTCAGATGCGGAAATAATAGAGGTATGGGCAAACAACAGACATGATGAAGAATATATGACAAAAATGGTAGACCAGTTTAATGCAGAGCATTCTGATATCCAGATTAAGTATACGATCATGACGGATGATTGGGCAAATTCGATTCAGCTGGCTTATCAGGCGAATACGGCACCGGATATTATTACAATGTCTGCATCTGACGGAATGATATTGAGCGATTATGTGAATTCTGGCATGTTTGTATCATTAACAGAGTATATCAATGGAGACGAGGAGTTCCAGAAGGTAACAGAAGCATTTGAACATGTATATGAGGGATTAAACGCAGTTGGAGACGATATATATTGGGTTCCCAATGGAGTAAGAAGCGGAACCAGAATAGAGTATAATAAAGAACTTATTGAAGCTGCGGGATATGAAAAAATTCCGGAAACTCTCGATGAATTGGTAACATTGTGCAAAGACGTAACAGAACAGGGAAAGGGAGCAACTTATGGAGTGGCATTTACATCTTCCGGACCATTTAGCAGATGGCTTGAAGGCGTTGGGGAAATGAGCGGATATACGCATGGAGGATATGACTATAAGACAGGTACATTTGATTTTTCAAGCTGGAAACCTCTTTTAGAAACAGCAGCTAAGCTGTATACAGATGGTTCTGTGCTTCCGGGATCTGAATCACAGGGCGTGGATAACAGCAGGGCTTTATTCGCACAGGGGAGCTTTGCAGTTTGGGGAAATGCATCTCAGGAAGCAGGCGTATTTACAGAGCAGTTTCCGTGCAGCTTTGAATGGGGGGTAGCAGAACTTCCTACCATGGAGGGCGAGGTGAAAGGCGCTTTGAATTGTACTCCAAACTTTGCGTTTACAATGTTAAGCTCCTGTGAAAACAAGGACGCCGCGTGGGAAGTAATTAAATATTTTTCCAGCGAGGAGTTTCTGAAAGGATATTTTGAAGGCGGATACAGTGCACCGCTGTCCTCATATATGGAAGGTGTAGTAGATGAGTCCAAAGTGGGCAGGCTTGCGGATTTTGCAATTCAGGAATATGAAGATGTGTATCCTACCATTCCTGCAGTTACGGTGGAAGGAGATATATATCCTACTGTGTTCTGGAATATTATTTTGGGGAATATGTCGGCAGATGATGCTATTGAGGATCTGAATACCAGATACAATGAGGCGCTGGAGAGAGGCTTGGAAAATGGAAGCTGTCAGAGGCTTGTGATTGAAGATTTTGATGTATTGCATCCGTCGGCAAGCGTGGGAGTTTATGTTGCTGAATAAATAAAAATGGCAGGGGCTGGCAAGCAGTTCCTGCCAAAAAAATGAAAAATTCAGGAGGAAGTAAGATGGGAAGTGAAGGGAAAAAAGAAAAATATCCAATTTTACAAAGAATGAAGAAAGCGTCAGAAAAAGGCAGCTTTTCAGTTTTTTTTATGCTTCTTCCATCGCTTGTGCTGTTGGGCGTATGTTCTATTTATCCGTTTTTATGGATTTTCAGATATGTATGTTATGAATATAACGGTATGACTGCTTACTATACAGGCCTGCATAATTTTGAACGTATGCTGACAGATACAACATTTTGGGAAAGCGTAGGTCATACTTTTGAATATGCGGCGCTTAAGCTTATATTTATTATTCCGCTGGCATTGATCATGGCAGTTTTGATGAATCAGAAAATTAAAGGTTCCGGCTTATTCCGGGGGATTTATTTTATGCCGACAATCATTTCAACGGCTGTTTCGGCACTTGTATTTAGTTTTATTTTTGCCGCATATAATGGTGTGCTGAATGCAGTTTTAAGAAATTTTGATGTGATCGATCAGAATATTAACTGGCTTGGAAACCCCGATGTTGCAATGTGGTCGGTTATTATTGTTGCGGTATGGGGCGGATTTGGTAATTACATGATTTATTTTATGTCGGGGATGGCAGGGATTTCGGAGGATGTTTATGAATCGGCTAAAATAGATGGAGCGAATGGCGTGCAGACCTTTTTCAAAATTACCCTGCCAATGCTGAGTCCGATGCTGAAGGTTATTTTAATGTTGGCAATTACAGGCGCTTTTAAAGATTATGAATCAATTATGGTATTGACGGATGGCGGTCCTAATAACAGGACGCAGGTTATGTTTTTATATATTTATCAGTTGATTTTTGGAGCAACAGATACAGCGACTCCTCAGATTGGATATGGAACGGTGTTGAGTCTTACTGCAGCGGTAATTGTGGGTATTGTGACGGCAGTATATCTGTTTTTTGCGCGTAAGCTGGATGATGTGGTATGAGGAGGACAGAAAGATGAGCATTGTAAAAAGTAAATCCGATACGGCGGTATATTCTACAAAAACACAGATTGCGCGTTTTCTGATATTTCTGTTTATGGCGGCAGTGGCATTACTGACATTATATCCGGTTTTATATGTTGTGTTTGGTGCGTTTAAAGAAAATGGAGAATTATTGGTTGGCGGATCGAATATTTTTCCAAAGGTCTGGATCTTTGATAATTTCATACAGGCATGGCGAGAAGCTGATTTTGCTACATATACTTTAAATAGTATATATCTTGCAGTTGGAGTTATGCTTCTGTCGCTTTTGATCAGCAGTATGGCTGGATATGTATTTTCACGCCGCAATTTTAAAGGTAAAGAACTGATTTATGGCTTGTTTGTGGCATTTATGTTTATCAATGTAGGTTCTGTAAGCTTAAGACCGCTTTTTGAATTGGCAATTAAGCTTCATATGAATACCTCCTTACTGAGCGTTATTTTGATCAGTGCAGGGGGAGGACAGGCGACTTATATTTTTTTAGTAAGAGGATTTATGAATTCTATTCCGCGAGAACTGGATGAAGCGGCAAAGATTGATGGATGCAGTTTTTTTCAGACCTATTGGAAAGTAATTTTGCCGGTGCTGCGTCCGATCATGGCAACGGTGGCATTGTTATCTTTCAGGGGAGGGTGGAATGAATATATTCTTCCGCTTGTCTTTACGATGACAAATGCAGCGAAGCGTCCGCTGACGGTTGGGGTAACGATGTTGAAAAATGCGGGAGACGGTGCTGCGGCATGGAATATTATGTTTGCTGGGGCGACGATAGCAATTATCCCGATTTTACTGATTTATATTTTTACGAGCAAATATTTTATTAAAGGTTTAACTGGAGGGGCGGTAAAAGGGTAAAATCGAAGGAGAAAAATGATGATGGAGAAAATGCCGGAATATTTATTTTTACCAGAGGAAAATGGCTATATAACACATTTCCTTTATACAGGCAGGGCAGAAAAACCTTGCATGGAAAAAATTGAGGATACGAATCAGCTGCGTTACGAGAAGAAGCTCAGAAGAAAAATAGCAGGACATGAAGAGAGGGATTTGCCGGAAAAAATTGAATTAGGGGAGGTCAGCCCTCTGGGAACGTGCTGGAAATATTATTATTCATATGGGGATATTTTTGTCGATGATTCGGCATTTTACACGGAACTTTGTAAGGTGGAAATGGAGGCGGCAACTGATCTTATTTCAGAAGAGGAAATGAGCATAAAAGCCTGTCTTTTCAGTTGCTGCGCGGCAGACATATGGGTAAACGGAAAAGCAGCGGGCAGGATTGAAACTCCTATCTATAAGCCCCTTCAAAGACAGGAAATCACATTACCTTTAAAAAAGGGTAAAAACAGGGTTTATATCAGGATTGAAACGGCAGGAATACGTGACACCCGGATCTCATTTGCACTGCAGATTATGGAAGAAAAGCAAGGAATCAAGATTTCCCTTCCCGATAATAAAGGAATAGGGGAGTGCGTATATGCGGAAAAGCTTTTGAATAGTGCGGTTTTAGAAGGTGCGGATATAGAATTTCCGGATATATTACCGGAAGGGAGCAGGCTTGTTTATGATACTGGAATATCAGATTTTTATAAAAAAGATGAGAAGTTTGTCGAAGAAAATATTTCGGGAAAGCGTCGAATCAAACTAAAAGAATATGCAGATTTTAAAGTCGTTATTCCATTGAAAAATAGTTATATTATAAGAAAGTTTGAAAGGCAGGAGCTTTGCAGCCCGCAATTATGGAGCGGAACTTGTATGGAGCCTGTACAAACGGAAGGTTTTACATGCCATCAAAAGGAAGTATTTGGAGAAATCGGGAGGATCCGTTCTTTAACAAGAAACGCAACGGACGGTTTTTCACTGTATCCGCTTTTGGCTCGGTATGCAGCAGGAATGCGTCTGGAATCTGATGAAAAAGAGATATTTATTACGTTAGACCAGATTGAAAAACGGATGGATTGCGCAGATTTTATGACATGTGCATTGATCCGCCTGATTCATTTATACGAAATTCCGGAAAAGGCAAAAGAGCGAATGAAGCGGGTTATGTTGAATTTCCGGTATTGGATGGATGAAAAAGGGCAGGATGCCATGTGTTTCTGGAGTGAAAATCATTCGTTGATGTTTTATCAGACAGCCTATTTTTTCGGGAATTTATACGCTGATGATATTTTTGCCAGATCAGGAAAGACAGGAAGAGAATTAGCAGAAACAGCAAAAATTAATATGAAAGAATGGCTGGATGATGTGTGCAGTCAGGGATTTGACGAGTTTAACAGCGGAGTATATACGCCGATTACGCTGGCTGCGATTTTAAATGTGGTAGATTTTGCCCCAAAAGAGTTAGCGGTATTGGCCAGAAAAGCAGCAGATATCCTGTTTGAGAAGGTTGCAATCCATTGTTTTGATGGAGTGGTAATTTCGCCACAGGGAAGAATTTACAGAGACGTCCTTTATCCCGGATGTCAGGCGCTGCAGTCGCTGGTACATTTTATGGATGAGAATACGCCGTATGCGTATAGTGAATGGCTGATTAGCCTTGCAACCAGTTCTTATAAGGTGCCGGACTATTGCAAAAAGCTGATGGGGCTAGAGGGGGAATATTCTTATGAAACATCGAATGCGGTAGTAGATATTTATAAGACAAAAAAGTATATGCTAACAAGTGTGGAATCTCCGAGAAGAGACAAAAAAGAACGTACATGGGAGAGGGAGGAAGCAGAACGCAAAGAGAGGCATCATAGCTATGTAAAGGCGCTGAACGAATGTTTTCATGGGACGATGCAGTTTGAACCGGGAGTGTATGGATATCAACAGCATTTATGGTATGCGGCGCTTGCTTCGGATCTGGTTGTATTTGCAAATCATCCGGGAGGAACATGCGAAGATATGGCTGAGGTTCGGCCGGGATACTGGTTTGGAAATGGGATTATTCCGGCGCTTGCACAGAAGAAAAATATTCTTGGGTGTATATATGTTATTCCGGAAAAATCGCCAGTTCATTTTACCCATTTGTACTGGAACGAAAAGAGATTTGACAGGACAGATCAAAAAGAAGGATGGCTGTTTGGCCAGAAGGGGGATTCGTGGCTGGGGGTGTGGTGCAATCAGTTATATGAGGATCATAATGATATGCTGTACCATTGTGAAAAGCGCAGTTATGGTGACGAGATTGCTTATCTGACAGTTTGTGGAAGCCGGGAGGAAAATGGAAGCTTTGAATGTTTTAAAGAAATGTGCATGCAGTATAAACCGGAATATAATTGTGCTACAAAGACATTGCAAGCAGGAAATTTGGAGCTTCAGTTTACGGAACATGAAAATAAGACACAATATGTAGATTGACGGAGGACAGAAACATGTTTGTATTTAATAAAGACTGCATACCTGCCGGATGTGAGCCGGGGGTTACAAGAAAAATTTTATGCTATTCAGATGAACTTATGATGTGTGAAATTACATTTGAAGAGGGAGCGCAGGGATATTTTCATTCTCATGAACACTTGCAGATTACCTATATTGCGGAAGGCGTTTTTGAATTTACAATTGGGGATGAAAAGAAAACCGTCAGAAAAGGTGACGGGGTATATATGCCAAGTGGAGTAAGACATGGGGTAACTTGTCTGGAGGCTGGAAAACTGGTAGATGTTTTTAATCCGATGAGAAGGGATTTTCTTGCCGGGAAAGAGAAACAAAAGGACTAAAAGGACGGTTCCGGTAATGAAGAAGTATTTTGGGACAGCAGATGGAAAAGATTTATTTTTGTATACATTGGAGAACGCAAACGGAATGCGAGCGGATGTATGCAGTCTGGGAGCAACCTTAATACGGCTGGATGCGCCCGATTATGATGGAAAGCTGCAGGATGTGGTGCTGGGCTTTGATACGCCGGAAGAATATTTGAAAAACGGTGGATGCTTCGGAGCGACAATTGGTCCGAATGCAAACAGAATTGGAAATGCAAGTTATAAATTACAGGGAATCGAATATCGTCTTGCTCAGAATGATGGTAAAAATAATATTCACAGTGATAGGGAAAGGGGGCTGCATCGGCGCATATGGGATGTTGAAGAAAAAGAGAACGCAATCCTGTTTTCAATCAGCCTTGCGCATATGGAATTGGGATTTGGAGGAAATAAAAAGATATGCGTTTGCTATGAAGTAACATCTGATAATGGATTGAAAATAACGTATGATATTGAGAGCGATAGAGATACGATCATCAATATGACAAATCACAGTTATTTTAATTTGAACGGTCATAATGCGGGATCTATAGAAGGGCATAGACTTTGTCTGGAGGCAGATTATTATACACCCATCAGGGCGGATAAAATACCGACGGGGGAGCTTTCGCCAGTCGGGAAAGGATGTATGGATTTCAGAGAGCTTCGTAAAATCGGAGAAAAAATTCAGGAACCATGTGAACAGCTAAAAATATCAGGCGGATATGATCATAATTGGGTATGCAGAGCTTATGACGGCAGAGTAAGAAAGATTGCAGCTGCAGAGAATGAAGTTGGAACAAGAAGAATGGAGGTTTATTCTGATCTGCCTGGTGTTCAGTTTTATTCAGGAAATTTTTCAACGGAAATTACTGGCAAACAGGGAGCAATTTATGGATTTCGGAGTGGGTTTGCGCTGGAGACTCAGTTTTATCCGGATACGCCAAATCATCCAAATTTTCCGCAGTCTGTATTTGGACCGGGGCATCAATATCATACAGAAACAGAATATCGCTTTATAACAAGAAAGTATGAGTTATAATGCTTGATGTGTGAGAAAGTAAAGCAGGCAAAAAGTGGGAAACCATTTTTCTGCCTGCTTTATTGATATTAGAAGCTTACCTCTCCGCCTTCACTCCATCCACATAAACCGCCTTTATCTCTGTTTCCATAGAAAGCGGGGAGCCGTCCGCAATGACAAGATCGGCGTCCTTGCCTTCTTCCAGCGTGCCGACTCTGTCATCCACGCCCAGATGGCGGGCGGGGTTTAACGTGATGGCAAGCAGCGCGTCGCTTTCGGAAAGCCCCGCCTTCTGCGCAAGCCCCGCGCACAGGGGAAGATAGTGCAGAGGGGTAACGGGGGCGTCTGTGATGATGGAGACGCGGCAGCCGGCTTTTGTGAGCACGCCGGGTGTCGTCCAGCTTTTATTTTTAAGCTCGAATTTGGTCGCGTGCCCAAAGGAGGGACCGACGGCGAGGGGCACTTTTTCCTGCGCCAGAAGATCGGCGACAAGATGGCCTTCCGTCACATGTTCCAGCGTGATGTCCAGACCGAATTCTTTTGCGATGCGCAGGGCGGTAAAAAAGTCGTTTGCCTGATGCGCATGGGCTTTTAAGGGAATTTCATGGTTTAAAACAGGAAGCAGCGCTTCGCACTTGTCGTCGTAGGCGGGCATTTTGGATGCATCGTCTCCGGCGGCTTCTTTTTTTGCCTGATATTGGAGCGCCTTATGAAGCGCCTGACGGATCAGGGCGGCGTTTGTCATGCGGCTGCTGATGCCGTGATCTTTGTAGCAGCGCTTGGGATTTTCGCCGAAAGCGCATTTCATGGCGGCGGGAGCCTTGACGATCATATCGTCTGCGCGCCGGCCGACGGTTTTGAGGACGGCAAAGGAGCCGCCGATGGCGTTGGAGCTTCCGGGGCCGGTGGCAATACAGGTAACGCCTGCAAGAGCCGCCTCTTTAAATGCAGGATCAAGCGGATTGATGCCGTCGATCGCCCGAAGCTGGGGCGTGACCGGATCGTTTAATTCATTATAGTCGTGCCCTTCATAGCCGACAGCGGTGCCGTCCAGACCGGTGTGGCAGTGAGCCTCCACAAAGCCGGGATAAATGTGCAGCCCGGTCGCGTCCACGACGCTGCAGCCGTCAGGGGCAGAAAGATTGATGCCGATTTCCTGAATTTTTCCGGCGTCGATCAGAATGTCGGCGGAAAAGGTGCGCATCCGGGCGTCGGCGTTGGACGCGGTATGAAGAGTGCCGTTTTTAATACATAACATAAGGGAAAACCTCCTTTTGCGTAAATGGCGGCGCGCACGGATATGTGCAGCCGTCATATTCAGTTTAAGACGGGAGGCCGGGAGCGTCAAGACCCGAAAAAATCAAAGGAGGCAGTATCCAGACCTGTGATTTTATCCAGTGTGCAGGCGGGATTTTTTTAATAAAATAAGGGTAGATCCAGAGATAAAAAACAGGCAGCCGGCGCGCAGACTGCTGGCATATAAAAACCATAATCAAGAAAAGGAGACACCCACATGAACATCACAAGAGCAGCCAGCATCCCGCTGGTATTACACGATCCTTATTTTTCCATCTGGTCCTCTGCCGATCGCCTTTACGACGCCGATCCCGTGCACTGGTGCGGAAAGCGTCAGCAGCTTCGCGGCTATGTGACGGTAGACGGCGTTGTTTACAGCTTTCTGGGCGACCGGGAATTTCATGAGGCGATCCCGCAGAAAAGCGTGGATGTGACTGCGACTTCCACGGCATATACGTTTGAAAATGAGAAGATCGTCCTGACGGCGCGTTTTACTTCGCCGCTTCTTCTGGATGATTTTACCCTTGTGTCAAGACCCTGCACCTACATTGATTTTGCCGTTGAGAAAAAAGAGGAATGCGAGGTTTTGATCGATTTTCTGGTATCGTCCGATCTGGTTTCCCAGAAGGAGGAAAAGCTGGTCGGCTGCAGCACGCGCCGTCCTGCAAAAAAAGGCGCCCCGGCATTTTCTTACGCGCAGATGGGAAAGGCTGCGCAGCGGCCTTTGGGCGGCAGCGGCGATAACGTGACGATCGACTGGGGCTATGTGTACGCCGCGTCCGCAGACGAAAACGCGGTGTGCGCATATGATGAGAAAAACCGAAGGATTTCCTGCCGCCTTCCGCTGAAAAAAGAATGCGGCATGATCCTTGCGTTTGACGATCTGCTTTCGATCAACTATTTCGGACAGTGGCGCAAGGCGTATTGGACAAAGGAGTACGATACGATTCTGGACGCTGTCGGGGCTGCGTTTGCAGACCGGGCGGAAACGCTGACAAGGGCGGCTGCGCTGGATGCGCAGATCGAGGAGCTGGCAAAAAAAGCGGGCGGAGAGGAATATGCGTTTTTGTGCAGCATGAGCTACCGGCACGCGGTGGCAGCCCATAAGCTGATCGCGGATGAAAAGGGAGAAATTATCTTTTTGTCAAAGGAAAACGATTCCAACGGCTGCATCGGTACGGTAGATGTCAGCTATCCGTCGGTTCCGCTGTTTTTGCTGTACAATACGGAG
>OHOC01000427.1_pt1 | contig 14350 bp, 13 predicted proteins | sample 1569701 | NCBI WGS metagenome assembly OHOC01 (sample SAMEA3879522, study PRJEB24766) | human gut metagenome | biome: human-associated habitat; feature: feces | place: USA | collected 1985/1987 | reverse complement strand
TTGTCGAGGACGAGATAACCCGGATTAAGAACGACCCGGAGCTATGCCATTTGATAAAAGAGGAAGAATAGCTGTATATAATATAATGTATGGAGTGAAGAACAGCCGATGTAGCTTTACGGTTGTTCTTCATTTTGCTTTTGGGTGCGGTAGGCTTCAAAACGCACCAGTATTTCGTGTAGGTTCTTCAATGCTTTCACCGCCTTGCCTATCGGCGGCATCCTGCTTTTGTCAAAAGTCAGCTTCTTCAAATCGGTAGTGTACGCCGTAGCCACTTCGGGCAACGCCATGACCGCTTCGGCATCCTTGAATATCGGTGCATCAGCCAGTGACAAGTGCGAACGGGAGTTTTTGTTTAGTCCGTCCTCTATTGTTACCCGGTACATGGCATCCAAGAAATCTTCCGAATATAAGTAGTCATTGTATTCCTGATTGTGGTAGAGTGCCGACAAGTCGTAAACGTCACGGATATGCTTTGCCAATAGTGCGGCGGCATCCTCGTTGTAGGATAACTTTACCAGCCTTGAAATCTTGTCGCAGATAGTCTTTCGGGGGTTGATGCACTGCACTTCAAAACTTTCCAGCCCGTAGGTACTTATCAGTTCCTCTTGCCCGATGCTTTCAAGAAAAGCAGTCACAATCGGTTTGATTGTCTGTTTGTCCGCAGGGTAGAACATTTGTTGTTTGTCCGGCAGGTCGCAGGACTTTATTTCCACTTCCAAATGTTCTTTCAATCCCACGCCTTGAAATACATTTTCATACGAGAAATACAGCTTGCGGTAGTTGCCGCCCGTTTCCGACAAATCATCCTTGTATATGTCGCTGTTAAGTTCGGCGATGTGTTTGGAAAGTTTCTTGTTCAATGTCTTTTCAGCCTGCTTGGACGCACTTTTATCACCCGTGAACACGAACAAGTCCAAATCTTCCGAGAAACGTTCTATCAGCCCGTAGGCTTTGGAAAGCGAAGTGCCACCCTTGAAGTAGGTCTTATTGGCATATTCGGACAGAGAAATATCCCGCAGTATCTTCGATACCCAGTAATCCTTTTCCACGTGCGACTGCTCGTAGCTGAACTGTTCAGCCGCCAGTGCGATGATTTCCTTGAACGCTTCCTTATCCGAATGTAAATCCATATCTCTATCTTATGCCGTTTTATAATCCAAATTGAACCGTGTCGTGGGAAGAATGGTCTTTGCCATTTCCGTTTGCAACACGGTTTGTCTGATGTCGCCCAGTATATCTGCAACAGTCTTTCTGACACGTGGCGGGTAACTTTTCGCCAAAGATACGATTTTCTCCAGTTCCGGCAGACTATATCCGTTGAAATATTGGTTCTTGACCCGGTTGTAGATGTCCTGCCCGGTTGTTCCGGGTATGCGCTTCATGTCCTTTATCGCATCGAGCAGTCGCAAGTACGGTACAAGGCTTTCATCCGAGTAGTCCGTGCAATAGGCTTTCACACACTCTATATCCAAGTTCTTGAAACGGAAACGGCGCACCGGATAGGGAGTGGCTATCGTTATGGTTGTGGCGACCTGTTCGGTCAGCCCCATTTTGTTATAGACGTAAGCCCCCGTAATATAGCCGTTCAGTTTTTCGGTAAGATAACGAAACTGTTCATCCTGATAGACGGGCAGCTTCCCCAATCCTAAGACCGATTTCTTGGGGCGGTAGTACGCACCCTTTTCAACCCGTACCAGTACCCCTTTGCGGCTCTGTTCGGAGAGCAGCACCGCAACATTAGCGGTCTTTTCCGTTTCAAACGACAAATCCCGGAACGTGAATATACGCCCGGTATCTATCCGTTCAATCTGCCCAAGTATCTCTTTCCTGAATGAAGCCATATTTATGTACTTTGTTTCTATCTGCAAAGATAGTATAATATGTAATTACATGCAAAAACATAACAAATATTTTGTCGAAGATGTTTTCTTTCTGTCGTGTCACTTGATAATAGGAGAATAAGGAACACAATTAAAGGCTTGTCAAACGCTTCACAAACGCTCCAAAATAAGCTATATTTCAGCCTTGATTATGTATATATCGTTCATTCTTATCTTATTGACAAAATAGGAAACGCTTCACAAATGGCTCACAAATAGCTCATCTAAAGCGAGCGATTAACTTCGTTCTGTACCCGTTTTAAATCTCCGACCAACAGTTGGAGATTTACCGCACCCGTATAATTTCAAGCACCGCAGGACAAATTCGGGCATCCCTTGCCGCCGTCTTTAGTTGCTATCTTTGGACTGGACTTATTATTATACCATTAGGCGATAAAATCGTATTAAAGCAATTAGAAGCAGAAGAGACAACAAAATCCGGCATCGTGCTTCCGGGTCAGGCTCAGGAAAAACCGCAGCAGGCAGAAGTTATTGCAGTTGGGCCTGGTGGAGTTGTAGACGGCAAGGAAGTAACAATGCAGGTTAAGACAGGCGATAAAGTTATTTATTCTAAATATTCAGGAACAGAAGTGGAATTAGATGGCGAGGAATATATCATCGTAAAACAGTCTGATATCCTTGCAATTATGGAATAGAAAAATCTGGTAAAAGCAGTTTTGATACAGTATAAAATAGAAATCGGAGGTCAAATATCATGGCAAAGGAAATTAAATATGGCATTGATGCAAGAAAAGCTCTTGAAGAAGGTGTAAATAAGTTAGCAAATACAGTACGTGTAACATTAGGACCGAAAGGAAGAAATGTTGTTCTGGATAAGTCTTACGGTGCTCCGTTAATCACAAACGACGGTGTTACAATTGCAAAGGACATCGAACTGGAAGACAAATTTGAAAACATGGGCGCACAGCTTGTAAAGGAAGTTGCTACAAAGACAAATGATGTAGCAGGTGATGGTACAACAACAGCAACCGTTCTTGCACAGGCAATGGTAAATGCAGGTATGAAGAATCTTGCAGCAGGCGCTAATCCAATCGTGTTAAGACGAGGCATGAAGAAGGCAACGGAGTGTGCTGTAGAAGCGATTGCAAAGATGAGCGAAAAGGTAACAGGCAAGGATCAGATTGCAAAGGTTGCTTCTATTTCAGCAGGTGATGCAGAAGTCGGACAGATGGTAGCAGATGCAATGGAAAAGGTTTCTAACGACGGTGTTATCACAATCGAAGAATCTAAGACCATGAAGACAGAACTTGACCTTGTAGAAGGTATGCAGTTTGACAGAGGATATATTTCAGCTTATATGGCAACAGATATGGATAAGATGGAAGCAGTTCTTGATAATCCATACATTTTAATCACAGACAAGAAGATTTCTAACATTCAGGAAATCCTTCCGCTCTTAGAACAGATTGTACAAAGCGGCGCAAAGCTGTTAATTATCGCTGAAGATGTTGAAGGTGAAGCACTTACAACATTAATCGTCAACAAGTTAAGAGGTACATTCAATGTTGTTGCTGTCAAGGCTCCGGGCTACGGCGACAGAAGAAAAGAAATGTTAAAGGATATTGCAATCCTTACAGGCGGTCAGGTTATTTCAGAAGAATTAGGACTTGAATTAAAGGATGCTACAATGGATATGCTCGGCCGTGCAAAGTCTGTTAAGGTTCAGAAGGAAAATACTGTTATTGTTGACGGTGAAGGCGAAAAGTCTGCAATCGAAGCAAGAGTTGCACAGATCCGTGCACAGATTGACGAAACAACATCTGATTTCGACAGAGAAAAGTTACAGGAAAGACTTGCAAAGCTGGCAGGCGGCGTAGCTGTTATCAGAGTCGGTGCTGCAACAGAAACAGAAATGAAGGAAGCAAAGCTTCGTATGGAAGATGCTTTAAATGCAACAAGAGCAGCCGTAGAAGAAGGCGTTATTTCTGGCGGTGGTTCTGCTTATATTCATGCTTCTAAGGAAGTGAAGAAACTGACAGAAACACTGATAGGTGATGAAAAGACAGGCGCAGAGATTATCTTAAAGGCACTCGAAGCTCCGTTATACCACATTTCAGCAAATGCAGGTCTGGAAGGTTCTGTTATTATTAATAAGGTAAGAGAATCTGAAGTAGGAACAGGTTTCGATGCATTAAACGGCGAATATGTCAACATGATTGATGCCGGTATCTTAGACCCTGCAAAGGTTACAAGAAGTGCATTACAGAATGCTACAAGTGTTGCATCTACACTGCTTACAACAGAATCCGTTGTTGCAACAATCAAAGAAGATGTTCCGGCAATGCCGGCAGGCGGTGCGGGCGGCATGGGAATGATGTAATTCCTGCTGTTAAAATGCATAAAAATAAATATTTTTTGGCTGGACGGTAAAACGGGCAGCAGATTGAAACCGGCAGAGGTGACAGATTTTGTCAAATCTGCCGGTTTTTATTGCTTTTTAGTACAAAAAGGATTATGATAGTAACAGACAGGCTGGTTTAAACTCCGGCAGAATGGAGAATTTATGTATAATATTACAACAGAACAGATTTTAAAAACGAAAGCCCCAAAGCAGGCGGCAGTATTTAAGACCGTTATGATTCTTGCATGTATTCTTGCAGTCACAACGATTCCGTCAACTTATGCACTGGGAATTCTGCTCACAGCGGTACTTGTGGTATTTACGGTGATATTGTTTAAATATTACAATGCAGAGTATGAATATTCATTAGTGGACGGTGAGCTCACAATTGATAAAATTATGTCACAGTCCATGAGAAAACGCTGCGGGGTATACAATATTGCAAAAGCATCCATGCTTGCGAAACCGACCTGCCAGGCAGCGCTTGGAATGGAACACAAAAAACTGCGGACCGCAGAATACACTTCCAATACAGCACCCGAAAAGACGGTTGTTTTATATACAATGGATGCAAGCAATGAAATGGTGCGCATCATCATAGAACCGGATGAAAAGATGCTTGAGGCACTTCGGGCGGGTGTACCGAAAGCCGCAGACCGCATGGATGAATAAAAAAGTGAATGTACAGAAAAAAGTGTTTGACATTATCAGCGTATTTTGTTATATTGTCAAATAATACACAAAACACATTAAAATGAAAGAAAGAGAGGATACAGTAGAAATGGGTACAATCATTGGCGAAGGCATTACATTTGATGACGTGTTATTAGTTCCACAGTATTCAGAAGTAACGCCGAATATGATTAATCTGTCAACACAGTTGACAAAGAACATTAAGTTAAACATTCCATTGATGAGCGCGGGAATGGATACTGTTACAGAGCACAGAATGGCAATTGCCATGGCAAGACAGGGCGGTATTGGTATTATTCATAAGAATATGTCTGTAGAACAGCAGGCAGAAGAAGTGGATAAGGTAAAGCGTTCGGAAAATGGCGTTATTACGGACCCATTTTATCTGCATCCGGACAATACACTCGAAGATGCAAATAATCTGATGGGTAAATTTAGAATTTCAGGTGTGCCGATTACAGATGATGATGGCAAGCTGGTGGGTATCATCACCAACAGAGATCTGAAGTTTGAAGAAGATTATAAAAGACCGATTAAGGAATGTATGACAAGCGAGAATCTGATTACAGCACCGGTTGGCATTACATTAGACGAAGCAAAGAAGATTTTAGGCAAGGCAAGAAAAGAAAAACTTCCGATTGTAGACAGCGAATTTAAGTTAAAGGGTCTGATTACAATTAAGGATATCGAAAAGCAGATTAAATATCCGTTATCTGCCCATGATGCACAGGGAAGACTGCTCTGCGGCGCCGCTGTCGGTATTACGGCAAACGTTATGGAACGTGTGGAAGCCCTTGTAAAGGCAAAGGTTGACTGTATCGTAATCGATTCTGCACACGGTCATTCAAAGAACATTATCACTACATTACAAAATATTAAGGCTGCATATCCGGACCTTCAGGTAATTGCCGGAAACATTGCAACAGGTGCAGCTGCAAAGGCTCTTTGCGAAGCAGGCGTAGATGCGGTTAAGGTTGGTATCGGACCTGGTTCTATCTGTACAACACGAGTTGTTGCAGGTATCGGTGTACCACAGGTAACAGCAGTTATGAGTGCTTACGAAGAAGCGAAGAAGTACGGTATTCCGGTTATCGCCGATGGTGGTATCAAGTACTCCGGAGATATCGTAAAAGCAATCGCAGCAGGCGGCAACGTATGTATGCTCGGAAGTCTGCTTGCAGGCTGTGACGAAAGCCCGGGAACATTTGAATTATTCCAGGGAAGAAAATATAAAGTATACAGAGGCATGGGTTCTATCGCTGCCATGGAAAACGGCAGTAAGGACAGATACTTCCAGACCGGCGCTAAGAAGCTGGTACCGGAAGGTGTTGAAGGCCGTGTGGCATATAAGGGACTTGTAGAAGATACCATCTTCCAGTTAATGGGTGGTCTTCGTTCCGGTATGGGATACTGTGGCGCGCAGGATATTCCGACATTACAGGAAACAGCACAGTTTATCAAGATGTCATCTGCAGCATTAAGAGAGAGTCATCCACATGATATTCATATCACAAAGGAAGCTCCAAACTACAGTGTAGAGGATAAGTAAAAAACAAATAATCATAACAAGACAGCCGTCCGGTAACGTGTTGACCGGGCGGCTGTTGTTATGTTCAAGGAAAATATTATTACAGGCACAGTAACAGAAAAAGAGCGGAGAATGCCAGTGCTGCCCGAATATGGTATGATATCATTTTATTGGGAAACTGCTTGATTAATATAGTTTATGTGTTGTATAATGTAATAAATAATTGTGCTGATATTCATAGGGGATTGTACGAGCAGTATAATGATGGATGGGTTAAGAGAGGTATAGCAATGAAGGATATGATGTTTGGCGGGTATATCGCCCGCAACCACGTTGGCAACAATCTGACAGACAGGGAACTGCGGGTATTAAAAGATGGGGATATTGATGCAATGGTGTCTACATTTGTAAAGATGCGTCAGGAGGAGTATATTTTACAGTTAAAGTGTGTATTAAAAAGCCTGAAACATTATCTTGGTGACGAAATGACACTGGAAAAGATTACGATAAAAGAGGAGTATGAAGGGGATTTTATCGGCAGTCAGATGATGGATGGCGATATGGATATTTTCTTTGGAATTATCGGAAGCGATGAGGTATTGTTAAAAGTTGCATCGGATTTTGCAATGGAAGATTTTCAGGAATTTGATATGGATGCATACGATGCAGTCTGCGAACTGATTAATTGTACGAATGGTGCATTTGCAACAAGACTTTGCGATGATGATATAGATGTGGTATTATATCCACCGGTATTTTATGATAACGTGCATATTACAAGTGAAAAAGGATTTTATGTCGTAACCATCGGTTACGAAGGCAGTCAATTTGACTTGATTATGGCAATCAATGAGAATGTGGAGCTTGCCAGCCAGGAAACCTATTTGTAAAGAAATGAAAAAACCGCAAAAGCGGAGGAATGGAGAAATAGTATGGTTACAGTATTAATAGTAGATGACTCAAGAACATCAAGACGTTTTTTAAGAAATATGCTTACAGAGGCGGGATACGAAGTTGTAGCAGAAGCAGTTGACGGCGAAGATGGCATGAAAAAATATGAGGAATTTAAACCGGATATTGTTACAATGGATATTACCATGCCAAAGCTGGATGGGATTGATGCAGTCAGTGAGATTTTAAAGATTAATCCGGCAGCTAAGATTGTAATGGTTACCGCAGCCGGACAGAAGACCAATATTGTAGAAGCATTAAAGAGAGGTGCGGCTGATTTTATCCAGAAGCCGTTTGAGAGCAGTGCAATCGTATCTGTACTCGAAAAGGTTATGGGAGAATAATAAAGCCGTATAAGCGGCAGAATGAGGCAGTATGTATAATTACAGAATTTTGATACAGTATGACGGCGGACGTTTTGACGGATGGCAGCGTCTTGGCAAAGATGCTTCGGAAAATACTGTGGAATTTAAAATTAAAGAGATTTTAAAAAAGATGACAGGTGAGGAAGCAGAATTGTTCTGCGGGTGCAGAACAGAAAAGGGCGTTCACGCTTATGGACAGGTGGCTAATTTCAAGCTGAATTCCAGACAGAACTGCATGGAATTAAGGAATTATCTGAACAGATATCTGCCGCGTGACATTGCCGTGTTGAAAGTGGAAGCAGTTGATGAACGTTTTCACAGTCAGCTGCTTGCAAAGGAAACAACGTATCTGTATCGGATTGATACGAAGTCTATTGCCAGTGTGTTTGAAAGAAAGTATAGTTACCACACATTTCATCCGCTCGATTATGAAGCAATGAATAAAGCAGCCGCTTATTTTCTTGGAAAGCATGACTTTAAGGCTTTCACCACAGCAAGAAAGAGCAAGTCTACCGAACGGGAAATTAAGAATATTACTATCAGCTGTGATGAAAGCGGTATTGCGCAGCTGCGTATTACGGCAAATGATTTTTTGCATAATATGGCAAGGCTGATGATAGGAATTCTGCTGGATGTTGGAACCGGTCTAAAAAAGCCGGAAAATGTACGGGACATTCTGGATGGAAAAGATGTTCAGATGTCACTGCCGGCAGAAAGTTATGGACTGTTTTTGGAAGAAGTCCGATATTAGTGTATGATGAGGTGCTGTTTCGTTAATGAACATAGATTCTTAATGAAGCAGCTCTTTTATATAGTAAAAAGAATTGGAGAGAGTCATGAATACAATTGTTGAAAAGATTACGGAACAGTTACAGAATGCATTTGCCGAATGTGGTTATGATAGAAAGTATGCAAAAGTTTCTTTATCAAACCGCCCGGATTTGTGCGAATATCAGTGCAACGGTGCGATGGCAGCGGCAAAGGAATACAAAAAAGCACCTTTTATGATTGCAGATGAAGTTGTTGCAAAATTGGACAAAAATTCGCTGTTTGACCGTATCGAAAGCGTTAAACCGGGATTTATCAATATTATTTTAAGCGGACAGGCAGTTGCAGACTATGTCAATGAAATGACACAGGCAAAGCAGTTTGGTTATGAAAATCCTGAAAAGCCAAAGACGGTCATCGTGGATTACGGCGGAGCCAATGCGGCAAAACCGCTTCACGTAGGACATCTGCGCTCTGCGGTAATCGGTGAGAGTGTAAAGAGAATCCAGCGTTTTGCGGGCAATAAAGTAATCGGTGATGTACATCTTGGCGATTGGGGTCTTCAGATGGGATTAATTATTGAAGAACTGCGTGACAGAAAGCCGGAACTTCCGTATTTTGACGAGCAGTTTACAGGTGAATATCCGGCAGAAGCACCGTTTACCATTTCCGAGCTGGAGGAAATTTATCCCACGGCCAGCGGCAAATCCAAAGAGGATCCCGCTTACAAAGAGGCGGCGCTTGAGGCGACGCTTCGCCTGCAGAGCGGCGACAGGGGATACCGCGCGCTGTGGAAGCACATCATCGCGGTTTCGGTGGAAGACTTAAAGAAGAATTACAGTAACTTAAACGTGGAATTTGATCTCTGGAAGGGCGAGTCCGACGCGGATCCCATCATTCCGGGCATGGTTCAGCGGTTAAAGGATTCCGGGCTGGCGCATGAAAGCCAGGGCGCGCTCGTTGTGGACGTGAAGGAAGAGACGGATACGAAGGAAATCCCGCCGTGCATTATTTTGAAATCCGACGGGGCGGCGCTGTATGCGACCACCGACCTTGCGACGATCGAGGACCGTATGGAAAACCTTCATGCGGACAGCCTCATCTATCTGACGGACAAGCGTCAGGAGATGCACTTTGTTCAGGTATTCCGCGTAGCGAGGAAGGCGGGGCTTGTAAAACCGGAGACGGAGTTAAAGCATATCGGCTTCGGCACGATGAACGGCAAGGACGGCAAGCCGTTTAAAACAAGGGAAGGCGGCGTGATGCGTCTGGAGTATCTGATCCGCGACATCAATGAGGAAATGTACCGCAAGGTGCGCGAGAGCAGGCAGGAGCTTCCCGAAGAAGAAGCAAGGCAGATCGCGCAGGTGATCGGGCTTTCCGCGATCAAATACGGCGACCTTTCCAATCAGGCGGCAAAGGACTACATCTTTGACATCGACCGGTTTACCTCCTTTGAAGGGGATACCGGCCCGTATATCCTGTATACGATCGTCCGCATCAAGTCCATCCTTTCCAAATATCAGGAGCAGGGAAAGAGCCTTGAAAATCTGACATTTGGCGAGCCGTGCAGCGACGCCGAGAAGGATCTGATGCGCCAGCTGTGCAGCTTTAACGCCATGATGGACAGCGCCTGCGAGGAGACTGCGCCCCATAAGGTATGCGCGTATATTTATGATCTGGCAAACGCCTTCAACAAGTTCTATCACGAGACGAGGATACTTGCGGAGGAGGATGACAAAAAGCAGGCGGGATGGATCGCTCTGCTGCTTCTGACAAAGCGCGTGCTGGAGACGTGTATCGACGTGCTGGGATTTGAAGCGCCGGATCGGATGTAATCAGAAAAACAACATAAATGGAGCAGCAAAAACACCGGAATGTGGTATAAAGCCACCCGGTGTTTTTTTGCTACCTTGCAGGAGGCAGCTGTATTTGATTCGATAAAATTCAGATCATCGGACGTCCTGTGGAGCGGCAGATTTCAAGGCGGGGAGAAATGACCTTATGACAAACCTGAAAATCGGAAGCTTCCATCTGCTGTTTTAAAATCAGTCCGGCTTCCCGTCCCATGATATATTCGGACTGGTCGATATGGGTAAAAAAGTCCGGACGCTGGCTGTTTACAAGCGGCTTATCAAAGGAAATGAGGGATACGTCCTCCGGGATCCTGATATGCAGGGAGGAGAGCAGGTCGTGCAGATAAGCGCAAGTATTGGATTCAGCGGTAATGAATGCAGTGAACTTCTCCTGAAGGATGAGCCGGGAGAAAAGCTCCTGATAGTGGCTGAATTTTTTTGCCTTATCAAGATATTCGATAACTCTCATGGACGTTTCGGAAAGCCCGCATGCTTCAAGCTCTGACATAGCGCCTGAGATCCTGTATTTAACGGAGAAGGTATCCCTTCCCGTGGAGGAAACAAAACAGAATCTGCGGTGTCCCAGATCATGAAGATGCTTTAAGCACATTGCGCCGCCGGTTTTATTGTCTCCGATCACATAGCTGGTATTGAGACGGGGCAGATAGCGGTCAAGCAGGACAAGCGGATACTTTTTGAGCTGCATGAGCATGAGCTGGTCGCTGAAAAACGGCTGATCCCGGGGGAAAAGGACGATCCCGGAAATATTCGTATCCAGACAAAGCTGTAAAAGGTAGTTTTCAGTTTCCGGAGTCCTGCTCTGGAAAATATGGCAGATATAAGCGTCTCCGGGAAATACCGATAAAATACCGTTTACGAGAGACAGGGCAAACTGATCCGAAATGGTCGGAAGGATGCACGCGATCTCGGGACGGGAAATGCCTGCTGTGCCGGAAGCAGAAACGGGGACAGCAGGAGAAGAGAAAGCATGGGACTGAGATACAAAGCTGCCCTTGTTTGGGAAGCGGGTAATGATCCCGTTCGCTTTTAGCTCATTGAGCGCCTTGGAAACCGTGATCCTGCTGACCTGATATTTCTGTATCAATTCGTGTTCTGTAGGAATCTTGTCGCCCGGATGCAGAATTCCCTGATTGATCTGGGCCAAAAGATCTTCTTTGATCTGCTGATAAAGAGGCAGACTGCTTTCGTTCATAAATAAAATCCCCCTTGTGTTATTGAAAACATCTGTTTCCCTGTCAATCAGACACTGTCGGAAACAGCGTATCTGCAGGGAAATAAAATTCCTATACCCGTAAAAATGGAAAAAATATAACTTTATTATAGAAATAAGGATAGCATATGGCATTATGAATGTCAACAAGACAAATAATGCAAAATGAATGTTTATAATGACAAAATATGAAAAAATAGAATTGGCAATATTTAATAAAAATGGCAAAATTAGAAAGAAAAGCATTGCAAAATGCACATGAAGAGATATAATAAACTTAAATTAAGCAATGCAAAACAGAAATCAAACCATAAAAAAGGAATACAATATGTTTTGCTATAATATTGTATTGATATGTTTGTATTGTGAATGGATTACGCGGCGTCAGATCAAAAGGGACTGCGGGAAAAAGGAGAGGATCGTATGGGAAAAGCAAAAGCGGTATCTGCCATGAGCGCAGAGCAGAAAAAGAAAAATCGTCATGATCTATGGATACAGGTAAAACGACACAGGATTTTGTACCTGTTTTTAGTTCCTCTGGTCGTATGGCTGATCACGTTCTGTTACGTTCCGATGGCAGGTATTGTGCTGGCTTTTAAAAATTACCGGTTTGATCTTGGAATTTTCGGGAGCGAATGGGCGGGCTTTAAGCACTTTGAAAAGTTCCTGACGTCGCCGGAGTTCTGGATCACACTTAAAAGTACATTGGTAATTACCGGATTAAAGCTGGTCATCTGCTTCCCGGCACCGATCATTCTGGCGCTTTTGCTAAATGAAGTAAAAGCGCCGAGATTTAAAAAGGGAATCCAGACATTATCCTATCTTCCAAACTTTGTATCATGGGTAGTAGTTGTTCAGCTGATGACGGCGATCTTTACACCGTATGGCGGTATTTTCAATGAGATCCGCGAGATGATGGGCTTGGAACCGCTTTTCGTAATGGGCGAAAAAAATGCTTTTCTTCCGCTGGTTATCTTTTCAGATCTCTGGAAGAACGTGGGCTGGGGCTCCATCGTATATCTGGCGGCGATCACGGGAGTGGATCAGGAGTTATATGAAGCCGCAGCAATCGACGGGGCGGGACGCTGGAAATGTACATGGCATATTACCCTGCCCGGCATTGCGATGACGGTGGGAATCATGTTTATCATGGCGGTGGGAGGCATCCTGAATGCAGGCTACGATCAGATCCTTTTGCTGCAGCAGCCCGCTAATATGGAGATTTCGCAGGTACTTGATACATACATTATCCAGACCGGTATCCGGTACGGAAAGTTTGAATACGCGACGGCGATCGGGCTGTTCAAATCGGTATTCTCACTGCTGCTGGTAGCAGGAACGAATTATCTGACGAATAAATATGCAGAGATCGGTCTGTGGTAAGGAGGACGGTATGAAGATTAAAGAATCCAGAGGACGCAAAATATTCAAAGTGTTTAACTATACCTTTCTGGCGCTGCTGGGGGCGGCAACCTTTTATCCCTTCTGGTATGTGCTGATCGCCTCCTTTAACACGGGGCGGGATTTCATGCGGGGCGGTGTCTGGCTGTTCCCGAGAGAGTTTACTTTGGAAAATTACCAGTTGGCGTTTGAAGATCCTTCCATTGTAAATGCGCTTGTGATTTCCGTTTTATCAACGGTACTGAGCGTTGCATTTGGACTGGTGTGCACGGCGCTTGCGGCATATGCGATGAGCATAAAAACGCTGCCGGGACGTACCTTTATCAATTTTTTCTGGTACTTCACAACAATTTTCGGCGGCGGCATGGTTCCGTATTACATGGTTTTAAGGGATCTGCATCTGACAAGCAGCTTCTGGCTGTATGTAATACCGTCACTGTATAGCTTTTACAACTTTGTACTTTTGAGGACAAACTTTGCGGCAATCCCGACAGAACTGCGGGAATCGGCGCAGCTGGACGGGGCAAGCGAGCTGACGATCATGAGCAGGATCTACATTCCGCTCTCCAAACCGATTCTTGCAACGCTGGCGCTGTTTATCGGAGTCGGGAAATGGAACGACTGGTTTACAGGCGCTTATTACCAGAGCAAAACGGCGCTGTATCCGGCGGCGACCCTGCTGCAGAAAATCCTGAGCGAAGCGTCCGCGACAAACCAGATCAAGCTTGGACAGGAGACACAGATCGGGGCGGTAACAAGCTATACTTCCCAGTCCCTGCAGATGGCGTTCGTAATGATCCTTACGATGCCGATTGTCATTATTTATCCGTTCCTGCAAAAGTATTATGTAAAAGGCGTGATGGTTGGATCTGTAAAGGGCTGAAAACAAAAAACATGCGGTTTATGGATGGAATAAGCCGCCTGTATATAAAAGAAGGAGGAAAACAGTATGAAGAAAAAAGCGATGGCGCTGCTGATGGCGGCGGCGATGGCGGCAGGGATGCTGACAGGCTGCGGAGGAACGCAGACCGCATCGGAAGGAGGATCAGGGGAAGCACTGGTCGATGAAAATGGGGAGGCAGAGTATTACACGGATGAAGACGGCAACAAGTATCAGAAATTCGATGATGTAAAACTGAAAATGCTTGTCTGCTGGAACGGCGATTTCCCTCATGCGACAGACCAGTACAACAACGACGTTGCCAAAGCGATCCGCGACAAGATCGGCGTTACGGTGGAATTTGAAGGCATTATGATGAGCGAAGCGGAAAAGCTGAATATGATGTTTGCCTCCGGGGATATGCCCGATATG
>OHOC01000414.1_pt1 | contig 14820 bp, 20 predicted proteins | sample 1569701 | NCBI WGS metagenome assembly OHOC01 (sample SAMEA3879522, study PRJEB24766) | human gut metagenome | biome: human-associated habitat; feature: feces | place: USA | collected 1985/1987 | reverse complement strand
GCGATAATACTTCCGCCGGATGGCAGGAGCAGATGGCAAGCACGTTTCTGGGGGACAGCAGATTATGAAATACATAGCGTCGTGGTCTGGAGGTAAGGACAGCACAGCGAGTATAATTCTGGCTCATGAGCATGGCGAGCCATTGGATCTGATTATTTTCTCAGAAGTGATGTTTGATGAAAATATCAGCGGAGAGCTTCCGGAACATATTGATTTTATCAAGAATGTGGCTATTCCGAATTTTGAGGAATGGGGATATGAGGTAAAGATACTTCATTCTGGAAAGAACTATTTGGATTGCTTTCATCATATCGCGACTAAGGGAAAACGAATAGGAAGAAAGTTGGGTTTTCCTATGGCGGGAAAATGTTTAATCAATAGAGACTGCAAAATGCTACAGATAAGAAAATTCTTGAATGAAATGAACGAAGAATTTACCCAGTATATAGGAATTGCCATTGATGAACCGGTCAGAATGGCACGTATTGTAAATTCTGGGAACAAAGTATCTTTGCTTGAAAAGTATGGATATACGGAGCAAATGGCGTTTGAGTTGTGCCAGAAATATGACCTATTATCCCCGATATACGATTTTGCACCTAGAGGTGGCTGTTGGTTCTGTCCTAATGCAAGATATGCAGAGTTGAAACATCTTAGAACCAATCATAGGAACTTATGGGATAGACTGCTGGAATTGGAGAATGAGCTGAACTTGATCGGAAATATGTGGAACAACTTGACCAATACAAGTATCCATGACTGGGAGGAACGTTTCTTCTGGGAAGAACGGCAGATGAGTATATTTGATTTTATGGATGGATTGAAATGAGCATTTTCGTGAGGTCACGAAAATGGTGTTTGGAGGAAAATGATATGGCAGCAATTAAGGCTTTATTGGTTTCGTGTGCAATATCAGCCGTGTGGTATGCTTTGGAATTCGAGCAGTTTGGCGAATTGCAGTGGAACAGAAAATGTGACGGAATAGTATGGTGGCTGTACTTTTTTGCATTGTGGTATTTATTTGCACATCAGAAGTAATAAGAAAGTGGATATGATCAATTAAATGGTCACTTAGCGGAGGAAAATTAAATGGAAAAAATGTTGTTAACCAATAACAGCCGCAAGATGGCTGGACTGCCACTACATAGAAAGAAAAACAAAAGACGAAGATGGTGGACAAGGAATAAAGCAGATGAAGCCATAAAAGCATTTATAGATTTTTGCAATCAGTAATTAAACTGAGATTTTTCTAATATTGAAGAGGTAATTTGTGAATTTATTGATATGTGGCGAAGAAGTGATACGCAAGAAGAAATAATGAAAGAAAAAAGATTTATCTATTATGGAGAAAAGTATGGTTGGAATTAAGAAGAATAGTCGTGACTGAGTATTGAACGGAGGGAGAGACAAAATGAAGCCAGAAGAAGCAATTCAAGAATTACAATATGACTATAACACTTTAGGTAAAGGGATTCCTTTTGATACAAGTTGGGGGACTGCTATAGATGAAGCATATAATATGGCTGTCTCGGCATTAGAAAAGCAAATACCAAAAAAGCTGATTGAGCATCATTACGAAGATGTTGGAGAAGAGCCGTATATTAAATATGGATGTCCAAATGGATGCAAGATACAGCCAAGCAGGAGAAGCCAATATTGTAGTTTATGCGGACAGAAGCTTCTGTGGGATGACGAAAACTAAACTGATATTTAAGTAAGCAAGCGAATAAAAAAAGGGAGGTGACACCGATGGACAAAAATATCTTAAACGACTACATAGACGCCTGCGCGCTGGTCAAAGAGACAGAGCGGGACATCAGGGCATTGAAGAAAAAGCGCAAGACGATCATCCAGACGAATGTAAGCGGGAGCAATCCGGATTTCCCGTACCAGCCGCAGCATTTCAAGATCGAGGGAACGACATTTACCTATGCAGACGACAGCGCGCTTCGGCGGGATGAGGGTTTGCTGGAACGCCGGAAAGCGAACGCGGAGAGGATCAAGCAGAACGTGGAAGAGTGGATGCTGACGATACCGGCGCGGATGCAGCGGATTATCCGGTGGAAGTTCTTTGAGGATCTGACATGGGAGGAAGTGGCTGTGAAGATGGGGCGGAATGCAACGGGCGACAGCGTAAGACTGGAATTTCAGCGATTCATGGCGGAAAAATAAAAGTTTGTTCACTTTGTTCGCATTGTTCGGTTTTAAAATGTTATAGTATAAACTGACAGTAGTGGATAAGCCACTACTTCCCCCACATACATCTTTGAGAAGCACCTGATCGTGGAAACACGGTTGGGTGCTTTTTAAAATATGTATTAAACACACATTCATAATTGACAAGTGTGTATGAAGTGTGTATAATATAACCATAAGGAGGTTATCTTATACATGAAGCAAAAAGATTTGATAAAAAAACTGGAGAGTATTGGGTTTCAGTTTGAACGGCATGGAGGCAATCACGATGTGTACAAAAGAGGAAAAGAAATAGAGCAGATACCTCGGCACAAAGAGATCAACGAAAAGCTGGCAAGGGCAATATTGAGGAAATGGGGGCTGTGAGCCCCGTTTCCTGTTGGAATATGTGTATTGTATGGAGGATGGTAGTATGAAAGCGGTTTATCCGGTAATTTTTACAAAAACAGAAGATTGTATTTTGGTTGAAGTCCCCGATTTGGAGATCTTAACAGAAGGGAAAGACCTTGTGGATGCCATTGAAATGGCAAGGGACGCTATCGGCTTAAAAGGGATTTCCCTCGAGGATGCCGGAATGGAGATTCCAAAAGCATCGGATCTTGAAAGCGTGGACGTAAGCAAAGGGACTTTCGCAGATGATGGCGAAGGGATGGTTTCGGTTGTCGATATTGATTTTATGGAGTATCGGCGCAAGGTGGACAATAAAACAGTGCGGAGGAATGTGACCTTGCCGAATTGGCTGAACAGGGAAGCTGAAACAGCGCATATCAACGTATCAAAAGTGCTTCAGGAAGCGTTAATGGTAAAACTTAATGTATCACGGTAAATGGAAGGGAGATGGCACAGAGCTGTCTCCCTTTCGCATTTCGTCAAATAACAACGGACCCTTAGCTCAGCAGGTCAGAGCGTCCGGCTCATAACCGGATGGCCGCAGGTTCAAATCCTGCAGGGTCCACTGACCAACGTGCCAACATTGGTTTCTCCTTGATCCTCCTAGCGGAATGCTGTTAAGGGCTGTCAAAAAGCCCGGGAGGATTTTATTTGTAAATGAATTGAGAGGTGGTGAGGTGAAAAGTGAGAAAGTAAGAGAACAGGCTTTTCGGGATTATCAGGAAGGAATGAAGTATAAGGAGATCGCTGAAAAGTATGGGGTAAGTCTTTCGACGGTCAAGTCCTGGGCGTCGAGATACTGGAAAAAAGGTTGCAACCTTGAAGAAAAAAAGTTGCAACCAAAAGGGAAAAAGGTTGCAACCGAAGAAAAGAGTAAAAGAGCAGTTGCGGAAGATGTTGGTCAAGTATTGGAAAATGCTGATTTAACAGATAAACAAAGGCTTTTCTGTTTATATTATGTCCGGTGCTTCAACGCGACAAAAGCATATCAGAAAGCATATGGCAGCAGCTATGATGTCGCAAATTCGGAAGGATACCGTCTCCTTGTAAATCCTTGTATCCGGGATGAGATTATGAAGCTGAAACAGAACCGTCTGAACCGCGAGCTTTTGGATGAGCATGATATTTTTCAGAAGTATATGGATATTGCATTTGCGGATATGACGGATTATGTTTCGTTTGGGCGTGAAACTGTTCCGGTAATGGGGGCGTTTGGGCCGATCGCGGTGACGGATGAAAAGACGGGAGAAAAAATCCCGCTGACAAAAGAAATAAACGTGGTAAAATTCAGGGAATCAACGGATGTGGATGGGACGCTTATTGCCGAAGTCAAGCAAGGGAAAGATGGTGCAAGTGTGAAGCTGATGGACCGGATGAAGGCAATGAATTGGCTGACGGATCATATGGATCTGGCAACGGAAGAGCAGCGCGCCCGGATCGCTGTCCTGAAAGCGAAGGCAAATGTCGCAGAAGATGAGGATGCGGCAGCAGACGATGGTTTCCTTGCGGCACTGAATGGAACCGCAGGGGAGGACTGGTCGGATGAGGCAGATTAAGCAGTTTTTCCATTTCAAGCCGTTTTCGCAAAAACAGCGAAAAGTCCTGAATTGGTGGTGTGAATCGTCGCCGGTAAAGGATTATGACGGGATCATTGCAGACGGGGCAATCAGATCGGGTAAAACCGTGAGCATGTCGCTGTCGTTTGTCCTGTGGGCGATGACGTCATTTAAGGGACAGAATTTTGCCATGTGCGGCAAAACAATCGGCAGTTTCCGGCGCAATGTGCTGTTCTGGCTGAAGCTGATGTTAAAAAGCCGTGGCTATCGGGTAACCGACCACCGGGCAGACAATCTGGTGGAAATAAGCCGCGGAGCAGTCACCAACTATTTTTACATTTTTGGCGGCAAGGACGAGCGCAGCCAGGACCTGATACAGGGTATTACTCTGGCGGGGCTGTTCTGCGATGAGGTGGCGCTGATGCCAGAGAGCTTTGTCAATCAGGCAACGGGCCGTTGCTCTGTGAGCGGGTCGAAATACTGGTTTAACTGCAATCCGGATGGACCGTATCACTGGTTCAAAGTAAACTGGATTGATAAATCGGTCAGCTACCTTGGAAAAGAGCACGTCCGGAAAATCCGGGAGGAAGCTGAAAAACAAGAGAAAGACCCGGGACTAAAAAAACTGCTATACGTTCATTTTACGATGGACGATAATCTGAGCCTGTCAGAAAAGGTAAAGGAACGATACCGAAGCAATTACAACGGAGTGTTCTTTAAGCGTTACATCCTCGGGCTGTGGGCGATGGCAGAGGGCATCATTTACGATATGTTTTCCGAAGAGAAACATGTAGTTGATTCTGATGCGGCAGCGGCGTCGTGGCAGCAGGATCATGGCGGCAGCTTCTGGGTAGGGGACAGTTATGTAAGCTGCGACTACGGAACCCAGAACCCGACGGCATTCCTGTTGTGGAGCAAAGGGGCGGACGGACGCTGGTACTGTCGGAGGGAGTATTATTATTCCGGAAGGGATAAAGGGCAGCAGAAAACGGATAAGGAGTTTTCGGAAGATCTGACAAAATGGCTCTGCGGTGAAAAGATCAGGGCTGTCGTCCTTGACCCGGCGGCAGCAAGCTTTAAGGTGCAGCTGGAAAAAGACGGGTATAAGGTAAAGAAAGCAAAGAATGATGTTTTGGATGGAATCCGGTTCGTGGCAACGCTGCTGAATCAGGGTTCCATTTTGATTGATATGGGATGTGTGAACCTGATCAAAGAATTTGGTTCATATATCTGGGACGAGAAGGCTGCGGAGCACGGGGAAGATAAGCCTGTGAAGATGCACGATCACGCGCTCGATGGATTGCGCTATATGGCGTATACGATCATCCGCCGGCCGTCGGGCATCAATATTCTGAAATGAGGTGGACAGCATGGACATTGAAAATGTGAAAAAGATGATCAAAAAATATACGGCGTCTCATGCATCATTTATTCGGCAGGCGAAGGAAGCGCAGCGGTATTATGAAAATGAAACGGATATTTTGCTGGAACCTTCTAAAAAAGAGAAGCAGAAAGCCGAGGGGGAATCGGAAACGCCGCTGCGGAATGCGGATAACCGGATCCCGTTTAACTTCCATGGGCTGCTGGTAAATCAGAAGGCATCGTATATGTTTACTGCGCCGCCTCTGTTTGATGTGGGAACGGACGGGGCAAACAAGGTGCTGCGGTCGTTTCTCGGTGACAAGTACCCGAAAGTATGCAAGGATCTGTGCGTGGAGGCGTCAAATACGACTGTGGGATGGATCCATGTCTGGAATGACAGGGAGAGCGGCGGGTATAACTATGCGGTTGTCCCGTCCGAACAGATCATTCCCATATGGGACAGGAGTTTGGAGAAAAAACTGCTGGGGGTCCTGCGCGGTTACCATGACATTGCGGAGGACGGGACGGAACTGGATGTGTATGAATACTGGAACGACCGGATATGCGAGGCGTATATGGTGCGGGCGGGAGATACGGTTGACGAGGGGCTGGAGCCCTACCGGATATTTACCGTAATTGATACATCAGGCAATATCTCAGAAGAAAGCTGCTTTGAACATGGCATCGGGGAAGTACCGTTTTTTGCGTTCCCAAACAATAATATCGGGACAAACGACCTGAAAAATATCAAGCCGCTGATCGACACATACTGCAAAGTGTTTTCGGGATTTGTGAACGATCTGGAAGATATTCAGGAGATCATTTTTGTGCTGACCAACTACGGGGGCGCTGATCTGAATGAGTTCCTCCGGGATATGAAAAATTATAAGACGATCAAGATTGACAATGATTCGGGGGATGACAAGTCAGGGGTTTCGACGCTGACGATCGAGATTCCCGTGGAAGCGCGGGAAAAGATGATGGAGGTTTCCAGAAAGTGTATTTTTGAGCAGGGCATGGGAATAGACCCGGACCCGCAGAATTTTGGAAATAGCTCCGGTGTGGCGTTGAATTTTTTGTACTCCCTGCTGGAGTTGAAAGCGGGGCTGATGGAAACGGAGTTCCGGCCGAGTTTCGGACGTTTTATTCGGTGCATCTGCCGCTTACTCGGGGTAGCGGTCAAAGAGAATGCGATTACTCAGACATGGACAAGGACGTCTGTCAGAAATGAGCAGGAACTGGCTCAGATTGCGGCCCAGAGCAAAGGAGTGATATCAGATGAAACGATTGTGCGGAACCATCCGTGGGTAGAGAATCCGGAGAAAGAACTGGAGCAGCTTCAGGAGCAGGAAGAGGAACAGATGCAGAAGGCGGAAGGTTATCAGGATGCCTTTGGAAAGGGAAAAGAAGGATGAGAAAGATATGAAGAATAAGTTTATTTATAATGGGGAGAAGTCCTGTCAGGGTATGTTCCTGACCTCCCCACATAACACGGTTGGGCGTGGCGGAATGCTGCGCTCTTTTTAAATCCGTAGGTAGGACGGAAAAATTTTGAAAAACCTCTTGACTTTTCGTGGCACAATAATTACAATTTTATTGTGGCACAAAAAAGTGAGGTGAAAAATATGAGCCCACAAAAAGGGAGACCGCCTTCTGAAAATCCGAAAAATGTAGAAGTTAAAGCCAGGCTTGATGAGCAGACTGCCCGTAGATTGCTTGCTTATTGTGAAAAACTGGGAATAACTCGAACAGATGCTTTACGAGAGGGAATTAAAAGGATTTTAGAAGATGAAAAAAAATAAAACAACCGTCGCACCTACCACAGCACAAACGGTTGTTTTAACCGAAAGAAGTTTCTTTCTGTAAATATTATAATGCAGATAAAGACTTCTTTCAAGCAAAAAAAATCCAGAAATTTGCGTCAAAAAGAAAAAATATTACATATTTATTGTGACGCAAGGAAAACAAATTATTTGTCAAAAAGGAGTTTTGTTATGAGCAAAGAAAAATGGGAACAGATTTATGAAAAATATTGTGAGCAGAGAGCAACTGTGACTGATGATGTAAGGGAGGCTTATAAAAATCTGAATGACGCATTTGATGTATATTTGAGTGCAATCAGTGAAGATGAGTTTCGGAACGCTTTTATGTATGGTTATATGTACGCCAAAGCAGAAATGCAGAAAGGCGGTGTGGCATGATGAACAATCTAAGAGTAATTGAAAATGAACTCGTTCCGGTTTATGAAACAAGCACCGGGGAGAAAGTGGTGTATGGAACGGAGCTTCATGCGGTGCTTGAAGTAAAGAGTAATTACCGTGATTGGATTCGTAACCGTTTGAACGATTGCGAAGCTATTGGAAACGAGGATTATGAAGCCGCTAAAATTTTAGCACCTTCCGGGCAATACAGAAATGAGCATATCATCAAACTGGATACTGCCAAAGAAATGGCAATGCTGGAACGCAATGAGAAAGGAAAACAGGTGCGCCGCTATTTCATCGCGATCGAAAAGAAATATAAGGAAAGTGGTTCGGATTTATCTGGTCTTTCAACAGAGCTTCGTGCGGTTATCGTGGTTGATAAGCGCGTAACAAAAATAGAAAATCGGATTGACCGTCTGGAATATGATATTCCCTTGTACGGTTCGGAGGCGGACGAACTTTGTAACCATGTTAAGCGCAAAGGCGCAGAGGTGATGGGTGGAAAAGAAAGTAACGCCTACAAGGACACGAAGATTCGCGCGGCAGTGTATGCCGACATCTACAACCAGATAAAACGTGAGTTCGGATTATACGATGATAAGGGGCGGTTCAAGTCCTATAAAGCACTGAAACGCCGATACATTTATGAAGCCCATGAGCTGGTTGATTGCTACGAACTGCCGACCTATCTGGAAGAACAGGTAAAAGAGTGCAATGCACAGATGAGCATGGAGGTAGCGTGATGATTGAGATTTATAAAAACGAATTAAGAATCGATGAAGTCGTATTAAAGTATGCGACAGCGGAAGAAATGACCATGCTTCGGGAGATTGCAAAGTCCATTGTAGAGCGCTCTAAAAAGGAATGCGACTGACGCGGAACATATATAACGATAATGAGGACGTCCTCCGGGGCGTCCTTTTTATACCGTAAAGAGGTGGTGAATATGTGCCGATGAACAATAAAGATTACTGGAAAGCCCGTATGCAGGTTCTGGAGGATGAGCAGTATCAGCACAGCAGGCAGTATTATGACGATATGCAGAAGCAGTTCCGCCGGGCGGCGGCGAATATCCGGAGGGACATCGACCTGTGGTATGAACGGCTGGCTGAAAATAATGACGTCAGCTATGCGGAAGCAAAAAAGCTGCTGAAAGCAGGGGAACTTGAAGAGTTTAAATGGTCCGTGGAAGATTACATCAAAGCGGGGCGGGAAAATGCAATAGACGAGCGGTGGATGAAAGAACTTGAAAATGCCTCCGCTCGTTTTCATATTTCCTATCTGGAAGCGATGAAGCTGCAGATACAGCAGCATGCGGAAGTGCTTTCGGCACAGTTTGAAAAAGGCATGGGGGAGTATCTGCATGAGGAATATGCAGGGCAGTTCTACCGCACGGCATTTGAAATATCAAAAGGCACGGGTGTCGGTTTCAACCTTGCACGGCTGGATGAACGGCGGATCGATATGCTGATCAAAAAGCCGTGGGCGCAGGACGGGAAGATTTTTTCCGACCGGATCTGGTCAAACAAGGAAAAGCTGATCACAAACCTCCATACGGAACTTACCCAGTGCATTATCCGGGGGGAGCCGCCGCGTCTTGCAGCGGAGCGTCTGGCGAAAAAGATGAATGTCAGCAAAGCGCAGGCAGGAACCCTGATCATGACGGAATCGGCGGCGATCGCTTCGGCGTCGCAGAGGGAGTGCTTTAAGGAGCTTGGTATGGAGCAGTATGAGTTTGATGCGACGCTGGACGGCTCAACCTGTAAAACCTGTCAGGGGATGGATACGAAGGTATTTCAAATGGCACAGTTTGAAGTCGGCGTGACCGCGCCGCCGGTTCATCCGCGCTGCCGGTGCTGCGTTCTGCCGCATTTTGATGATTGGGAAGAGTTTGGGATCAGTGTGGAGCGTGCAGCCAGAAATCCGGAAACAGATGAAACGGTGTATGTAGACGGGAAGCTGAGCTATCCGGAGTGGAGGGCACGATTAAACGGCGATACCCGGAAAGAAAATGCGGATGATGAGAAACAAAAAGTGTATGCGGCGAAGCGGGCGGAATGGAAGAAAAAACATGGAGGGGACGCCGCAGAAAAAAGTGACTACATTGAAACGCAATTTGACAGGAATGGACTGAAAGAAGAAATTCAGGAAATCCGCAATGAAAAAGCAAAACTGAAAGCAAAGTCGGATGAACTTGTACACGAAGAGAAGGTACTCACTCAAAAAGTTTATTTTGATTTAAATGGGACAAAGGAGGAGAAGGACCGTTTAAAACAGCTTTCTGAGGAAAAGAAGGCTGTTTTGGAGCAGATAAAAAATGCGGAGGAGAGAATCTTTGCAAAACAGAAGATATATCAGGAAGGTGTATCTGGGGAGCTTGTCCGTTCAGGGGTCATTGAAGAAATAAAGCTATCAAAGCGGATGACGCCGGAAACGGTGGATGAGCTGGAACGTACCCTTATCCATTTGAAAAATAAATATGGGATCATGCCGAAAGGGGTTATATTTGCCCCCATGGAAGTTACGGATGCCACAGTAACCTATAACTGGATTGACGATACAATATATCTTTCCAATAAATTTAATAATCTGGAGGAATATGAAACAGTCGTTCGTAAAGCGGAAGATTCCCTTCGTGAATACCGTGCGCATTATAAGATTAAAGAACGGGCAGAAGAACGTCTCAAATGGGCGGATGATACATTGGCGGATAAGTCGATAAAGGGATATGACCGTGCGAATGCAGCGATTGCAAAAGCGGAAGCTGAAATAGATTTAAACATTACGCGGGCAGCAGTGAGAGAAAAATTATCAGATACGCTGATTCATGAATATGGGCATTTCATACACCGTCATGCGGAAGTAGATTATGTTCAGAAAAAGAATGTTTTCGGGATGAAAGCGCTTGGCGGCAAATTGATGAATGGAAACTGGGAATATGAGATCAATACGGGATACTGTCGTGCAGGCAAGGTCGAAGCTTCAAAGATAAGCAAATATGCAACAGAAAATCCATATGAGACCTTTGCAGAAGGCTTTTTGGCAATGGAGAAAGGGGAAAAGATCCCGGAAAGCATTGAAAGGGTTATTACTGAGGCAACACGCAAGGCAACAGGAATTGAAAAGCCGATACTTGATCAGCCGGAAGTAATAGAACGTGCCAAACAGTATGGGCAGGAAATATTAGATGACTATTCCGTTATACGGTATGGAAATGGGAATCCTATCAATGATTTCATAAATCGGAAATTAGGGTATGATAAGATGCCGTGTGTTATTTCAGAAACTGAGTTTGATCGAATAAGCAAGGGGAAAACGGTGTTATATCGTGGGGTTACAGATTCAGATGGAATGACAGCAAGGGAAATGGTTGAAGCGTTTAAAAAGGGAGATTTTTATGCTGGCAGAGGAATCTATGGAAATGGCACATATACGGATACGGAGAGACGGGTTGCGGAATATTACGCATATGAAAATGGTGCAGGCGAGATTATGGAAATGCTTTTAGCGGAAGATGCTCGGACAGTGGATTTTTGTGAGATATATTCAGAATATGAAAAGACGGGCATTCCTAAAATCAAAGGAGAAAAACCGGAGGTATTTCAGGATATTCTTGCAGATGTAGGCGCTTATGCGGCGATAAAGGGTTACGATGCGATTTTGCTGAATGGTTTTCAAAACAAGAATCATGTGGTAATATTAAATCGAGAAAAAGTAATTATTAAGGGGTGAGGATATGACGAAAGAAGAAGCATACTGGGGAAAATTTTCTGCTGGATTATATGGTTATATAAGTGATTATTATAATCGTTTTATCAAGACTGATTATCAAGTAAATCTAACGATGTCTTTGGGAGAGGTTCAGCAAGAGTTGATGACGGTCAAAAGTATTGATGAATTATCAGCGGAATTAAAAAAAGTGGCAATTCAATTTCGACCAAAGTTTTTAAATGAATATCCGGGATATGCTAACGCTGAATGTCTGAACAGCCTGTGATTTTATAGGAAAACACGAGGATAGGTGGCTCAGATAGAGGGAGAGTGAGATGAGCATGAGATTACCCATTTGTGATTTTTGCAAGCATTTAAAAAGTGATACAGATTCTTATAAATGTACTGCATTTCCAGAGGGGATACCAGATGAGAATATCCGGCTTAAAGACGATGGGAAGGAATGCGCGGCGGGTATTTATTTTGAACCGGAGAGTCCGGAAGACTGGGAAAATGAATTTGTCCCAAAGCCGGGCGGAATGTTGGAAAAAATGGGGAAGAACATAATTTAAAGCGTAAAAAAGCACTCAGAAGCTTCTGGGTGTTTTTTCTTTTCGCCTTTTTTGGTATCCCAGGCGGAAAAGAGGGAGACATCACCGGACACGACCGGGAAAACAAGTGAAGATGAATCGAAAGGAGCATGACATGAAGAAAGAGGATCTTGTAGCAAAGGGACTGACAGAAGAGCACGCGCAGATCGCGGTTGATCTGTGGAATGAGGCGATGAAGGGGTTTGTCCCGAAGGAGCGGCTGGATGAGGTGAGCGGTAAGCTGAAAGAAGCAAATACCACGATCGAGACGCTGAGAAAGGATAATCAGGATAATGCCGAACTGCAGAAGCAGGTCAATACCTACAAGGATAAGGTAACTGCACTGGAAACGGCAGCGGCAAATTCCAAAAAGGAATATGCCCTGAAAGAGAAGCTGTCGGCGGCAGGCGTGCTGGATGCCGATTATCTGATCTATAAGCAGGGCGGGGTGGATAAGTTCACATTCGACAAGGAGGGCGTCCCGGTCGGGCTGGACGATATTTTGAAGCCGATGAAGGAGGCTTCGCCCTTTGTTTAAGGCGGATCCCGGCGCGTTTTACAAGCTGAACGGAGGCTGAAATTCTCCGGCGGCAAATCCGTGGAAGGCGGAAACGTATAACCTCACGGAGCAGGGACGCATTTACAAAGAAAACCCTGCGATGGCAAAGCAGCTCGCTTCTGCTGCAGGGGCAACAATCTGAGAAAGGAAGAGGTAAAAAAACATGGCAGGAACAACTTTACAGGATGCTATCGTCCCCGAGCTTTTTAATCCGCATGTGATTAATCGGACAATGGAGCTTTCCGCACTGGTACAGTGCGGCATCATTGCCAACAATACAGAGAAAGGTTGAATTTCCGGGCTTTTTCCACACCACAGCCTTTTTGTCCATCAGATTTTCCTTGTGAAAATCGCCGTTTTCGATTATAGTATTAAGCAGGAGGAAGAGGCAGGACAGGAAACGGGAGGGCTGTCCTGCGCTCGAATACGCGTATGAAATGTATTGTGCTGGCGGGCGGCAGGGGCGACAGGCTGTGGCCGCTTTCCAGAAAAAATTATCCGAAGCAGTTCATCACGATCAACGGGAGCCATTCGATCTTTCAGGAGACGATCGCCCGCAACATGGCGTTCTGCGATGAATTTGTGGTCGTGACCAATCGGGAATACCAGTTTATCGCAGAGAACCAGTTAAAGGTGTTTCAGGGGCTGACCTGGCGGCTCGTGCTGGAAGAGGAGGCGAGAAAGACGACGGCGGCGATCCTTCTGGCGTGTCTGGAATTTCCGCTGTCGGAGCTTATTTTTATCGTACCGTCGGATCATCTGATCCAGGGCGAAGCCTATAAGGACGCGATCAACGAGGCGGGGGCGCTGGCGCGCAGCGGCGGGCTTGTGACCTTTGGAATGCCGGTTCTGGAACCGGAAACCCGTTTCGGCTACATCTGCTGCGACGGCGACCGGGTCGTGTGCTTTGCAGAAAAGCCCGATGAGAAGCAGGCGAGGGCGTATCAGGCATCCGGCAGGTATCTGATCAACAGCGGTATGTTTTTATTCCGGAACGGCGATCTTTTGCAGGAGGTGCGCAGAAAGGCGCCGGAGGTGATCTGGGCGTGCGAGCGGGCGTTTGAAGGAAAGCTGGTGGAAAAGGGGCGGCATATTTTTTACCGGAGAGAGGTGCTTGAGCAGATCCCGGCGCAGCCCATTGAGGAGACGGTGTTTGGGGACACCGATCTGGGGCGGGTCGTGCATGCAAAATTTGACTGGCAGGATGTGGGAAGCTTAGAGGATCTGGGCAAAAGCCAGCTGATGACGCAAAAGGATCTGCGGCAGGCGCAGTACGACTGTGAAAACACGCTGATCATCAACCGGGGCAGCCGCAGCATCGTTGTGGCAAACCATTTAAAGGACGTGACGATCGTCAATACGGACGACGCGGTCTATGTGGGCAAAACCGGGGCTTCCGAGGAGTTAAAGGAGCTGCGCCGGGAAAATCCCGGGCTGCAGAGCTATTTTGACATGGGGCAGGTAATTTACAAGCCCTGGGGAACGTACGAGATCCTGTCGGCGGCGCGGCAGTATGTAGTGCGCAAGGTGGTGCTCAATCAGGGACGGACGATCTATGCGCACAAGCATGCCCGCCGGACGGAGCACTGGATCATCGTAAGCGGCAGGGCGAAGATCTTTCTGGGACGCGCAGAACAGGAATACGGAAGCAACGACAGCGTTGAGATCCCGGAAAATACCGTCCATCAGATTTCCAACGTGGGTGATACGCCGCTTATTTTTATGGAGATTTCCACCGGCGAGGAGGTTATGGAGCGCGACCTGATCTCCGTGGAGAGCCGGGACGTAAACGAGGCGGAGTTGGGCTACCGGCCGGAGCCTTTTGTGAAGCTTCTGCCTGCGTTTAAGGACTATCTGTGGGGCGGCAGGAAGCTGAAAGAAAAATACGGCAAGCAGTGTGACTATGACTGCGTGGCGGAGAGTTGGGAACTTTCGGCGCACGAAGCCGGACAGAGCATCGTGGCTTCCGGGCGGTATAAGGGCAGGCTGTTTGCGGATTATCTGGCAAGCATCGGGCGGGAAAACTGCGGCTGGAAATGCCAGTCGGCGGAGCGCTTCCCAATCCTTGTCAAGCTCATCGACGCGCGGGAGAACCTGTCGGTGCAGGTGCATCCGAACGATGATTACGCCCTTTCCCGGGAAAATGAATACGGCAAAAACGAGATGTGGTATATTTTGGAGCACGAGGAGGGCGCGGAGATCTACTGCGGCTTTAACAGGGACGTGACAAGGGAGGAAGTGATGCGGGCGCT
>OHOC01000358.1_pt1 | contig 16572 bp, 12 predicted proteins | sample 1569701 | NCBI WGS metagenome assembly OHOC01 (sample SAMEA3879522, study PRJEB24766) | human gut metagenome | biome: human-associated habitat; feature: feces | place: USA | collected 1985/1987 | reverse complement strand
AATAAGCAGTCTGTCCCGGCAGGGAGTCCGGGACTTGTCTGAGCACGGCAAAAGCCGTGCGAGTTTGACCGGACTTCCTGCGTATCGGGACGGACTGCTTATTTTGTATAAAATTCCCGGCGAGCGATGGCGGACTCCGCCGCCCCCAAACCGCCGCCCTGCTCCCCGAATCCCCAAAGCCTGCGAAGCGATATACGGCAGAATTTTTCCCGGGGAGCGCAGTTCCGGACTTGTGCGCCGGGGGCAGTTTGGGGTATACTGAAAAATAACATGGCGCAGCCTGCGCCGTGAGTATGGACGGAAAGGATTGATGGCTGTATGGAGGATAACCGGCAGAATCAGGAATTGCCGAATCAGGATATTGAATTTATCAAGGAAAAGGTCAAGGAACGTCCGCTGAACCGCAAAAAGCTCGTGAAGCGGACGCTTCTGACGGCGAGCATGGCGGTGATCTTCGGACTGATCGCGTGTCTGACATTTCTCGTGCTGGAGCCTGTTTTTTCCAATCTGCTGTACCCGGAGGAGGAGCCGCAGATGGTGGAATTAAAGGAAGAGGACATTGAGGACGAGATGCGCCCGGAGGACATGATCCTGGAAGAGACGGAAAGCGCACAGGAGGAGCCGCAGACGGTCATCGAAAAGGTTCCGCTGGAAATCAGTGATTACCAGACGCTGTACCGGAACCTGTATGCGGTGGCAAAGAGTTTTTCGGATCAGTCTCTGGTAACGGTGACCGGGGTGGTGTCGGACATAGACTGGTTTGACAATACCTATGAAAATGAAGGAAAAAGCGCCGGGGTGATCGTGGCGGACAACGGAAAGGAATTTTTCGTGCTCGTCGAAAACCGGATGGTTCAGAAGGCGGAGAGCCTGGAGGTCACTTTTGCGGACGGAAATACCGCGCCTGCTCAGATAAAAGGGGCGGATGAGGAAACGGGGCTTGCGGTGATCAGCATTTTGCGGGAGGAGATCCCGGAGAGCACGAAGGCGAATTTGAAAACAGCCGTAATGGGAAGTCCCGGCAGCGGCATACTGGCGTCGCCGGTGATCGCGGTGGGACGTCCGCAGGGAACGGAAACCGTTGTTTTCGGGATGGTAACTTCGACGGATTCGGTTGAAAGCCTGACGGATCATAACGTCCACCTTCTGAAAACGGATATGACGGGAATGCAGAACGGCGGCGGAGTGCTTTTAAACCTGTCCGGACAGATTGTAGGAATTTTAAAAGGGACGCAGGAAGAGAGCGGAATGACCGCGTACGGCGTGGCGGATCTGATCGCGACGATCGGGAAGCTTTCCAACGGACAGGAGATCGCCCATATGGGGATCAACGGAACGGATGTGCCGGAAACGGTGCATCTGGAAAAAGAGGTTCCGCGCGGCGCATATGTGACGGGCATTGTGATGGATTCTCCCGCAATGAAGGCGGGGATCCAGAGCGGCGACGTGATCGTGAAGGTGCAGGAGACAGAGATCACTTCTTTTACGGAATATCATGCGGCGCTGTTGGAGCTTGCGCCGGGCACGACGGTAAACGTAACGCTCATGCGTCAGGGGCAGGACGGCTATCAGGAAATGCAGGTGGACGTGATTTTGGAGTAAAAACAGAGGCGGACGCCTCATAAAATGAAGAAACAAAAGCGAGGAGAAAAATATGAAATTTATTAAGGATTATAAAGAGGGCGACCGGGTTTTTGACATTTATCTGTGCAAGCATAAGCAGTCGGCAGTGACCAAAAACGGCAAACCGTATGAAACGGTTGTTTTGCAGGATAAAACCGGAACGGTGGACGGCAAGATCTGGGATCCGAACAGCGCGGGCATCGATGATTTTGACAGCCTCGATTACATTGAGGTATACGGCGATGTGACAAGCTTTCAGGGCGCGAATCAGGTCAACATCAAGCGGGTGCGCCTGTGCCGCGAGGGCGAATACAACCCGGCAGACTATCTTCCGGTAAGCAAAAAAGACATTACGGCTATGTACAAAGAGCTTCTGGGCTATATCGGCAGCCTGCAGAATGTGTGGCTGAAAAAGCTGATGGAGAGTTTTTTTGTGGAGGATGAGGAATTTATCAGGAATTTCCAGAAATCCTCCGCGGCAAAAAGCGTGCATCACGGCTTTGTAGGCGGGCTTTTGGAGCACACGCTGAGCGTTGTGAAGCTGTGCGATTATTTTTGCACGACCTATCCGCTGTTAAAGCGCGACCTTCTGCTTTCGGCGGCAATGTGCCACGACATCGGAAAAACAAGGGAAATTTCGCTGTTTCCGCAGAATGATTATACCGACGACGGACAGCTTCTGGGGCATATCGTGATCGGAACGGAAATGGTCGGCGTCAAGGCGCGCGCGATCCCGGGATTTCCCGCCGTGCTGGAATCGGAGCTAAAGCACTGCATTCTGGCGCATCACGGCGAGTATGAGTACGGTTCGCCCAAAAAACCCGCGCTGATGGAGGCGTTGGCGCTGAACCTGGCGGACAACGCGGATGCAAAAATGGAAACCTTCACGGAAATTTTAGAAGGGGCAAAAGAGAACGGCTGGCTGGGCTACAACAGATTTTTTGAATCGAATTTAAGACCGACGAGGATGGAATAGTGAACGTACAGAAAAATCAGATTTACACCGTAAAGATCACGGATATGGGAACGGACGGGGAAGGCATCGGGCATCTGGAGGAAACCGGGCAGGAATCGAATGCAGGCGGGGCTTTGCGCTCGGGCTATACGCTTTTTGTAAAGGATGCGGTAATGGGCGATACCGTCCGCGCGCGCATCGTAAAGGCAAAAAAAGGCTACGCCTACGCGCGTCTGGAGGAGGTGCTGGAGCCTTCGCCCGACCGGGTGGAGCCTGTCTGCGCCTACGCGCGCCAGTGCGGCGGCTGCCAGCTTCAGGCGGTATCCTATGAAAAACAGCTTGCCTTCAAAGACCGCAAGGTAAAAAATAACCTGATCCGGATCGGCGGATTTTCGCCGGAATTTGTCGAGGAAATCATGGAAAGCCCGGTGGGGATGGAAAAGCCGTTCCGATACCGCAATAAGGCGCAGGTTCCGGTCGGGACGGATAAAAACGGCAGGCTGATCGCAGGCTTTTATGCGGGCAGGACGCATACGATCATCGAAAACCGCGACTGCGCGCTGGGCGTCGTGGAAAATAGGACTGTGTTGGATACGGTGCTGGATTTCTGCGCGGAAAAAAAGATTTCCGCCTATGATGAAACGACCGGAAAGGGGCTGCTGCGCCATGTGCTCATCCGGAAGGGCTTTTCTACCGGGCAGATGATGGTGTGCCTGATTTTAAACGGGACGAAGCTGCCGGGCGAGGAGGAGCTGGCGGAGCGCCTGTTTGCCAATGTTCCGGGCATGACAAGCTTTTCTGTGAATACAAACACCGAGGCAACCAATGTGATCATGGGGAAAAAGACGCGCACCGTGCGCGGAAAGGAACGCATTGAGGATACGATCGGCGGGCTTGTTTTTTCCATTTCGCCCCAGTCCTTTTATCAGGTAAACCCCGTGCAGACGGAGCATATTTACCGTCAGGCGCTGGAATATGCGGGGCTGACCGGCAGGGAAACGGTCTGGGATCTGTACTGCGGCATCGGGACGATCTCCCTTTTTCTGGCGCAGAAGGCAAAGCAGGTTTACGGCGTGGAAATCGTGCCGCAGGCGATCGAGGATGCGCGGGAAAACGCCGCGCGAAACGGCGTTCAAAACGCTTCCTTTTATGTCGGGAAAGCCGAGGAGGTGCTGCCGCGTCTGTACGAAACGGAGGGGATTTTTGCCGACGTGATCGTGGTTGATCCGCCCCGGAAGGGCTGCGATGAGGAATGCTTGAAAACGATCGTGAAAATGCAGCCGGAGCGGATCGTGTATGTGAGCTGTGACTCCGCGACGCTGGCGAGGGATCTGAAGTATCTGTGTGGGGAAGGGTATGAAGTGAAGAAGGGGAGGGCGTTTGATAATTTCCCGATGGGGGGGCATGTGGAGACAGTGTGCTTATTGTCCAAGCTTAATGCGAAGCAACATATTGAAGTTGAAGTTAAACTGGACGAGCTGGATTTGACTGCTGCGGAGAGCAAGGCTACCTATGACGAGATTAAAGAGTATGTAATGGAAAGGCATGGCTTGAAGGTGTCCAGCCTGTATATCTCCCAAGTTAAACGGAAGTGTGGGCTGGATGTTGGACAGAATTATAATCTGTCAAAGAAAGAAGATGCTAAAGTTCTACAGTGTTCGCCGACAAAGGGAGTAGCGATTTTGGAGGCGCTGAAACATTTTAAGATAATTTAAAAAGATGCAAATGAAGAAGTGCTTAATTGCGCATTTTAATGTAGAATACGGGAGATGAATTAATGTTACTATTCTCAACAATACTTGAAATCAATGATACTATGACAAAGGATAATTTTATCCAGTTAGTGCTTGAGTGGAATCAAAAAAGCCCTCATTCTGAAAATATAATTCAGGGTATTGAGTGGCACGGTGAGCGGAATATTCGATATGGAACAGATTCTTTGTGGTTGGCTATTGAGGAATATCGTAACCAAAATATAATAGCGGTTCGCTATGAAAAGACCGAGGCAGATGGAGTGGTTTGGGATACAGATTACATTATGAATTTTAGCAACATGAAGATGTCTATACAACTTGATCGTAGCTATCTAGAAGAGGCTTTGGCTATTGATCCGTCTTTTTCAACACCGCATTTTATAACCCTTTTGATTGATCATGGATATTTAAGTGATGATGGCAAACTTTCTGTATTGCGAAAACCTGTTTTTATTAAAGAAAATAATCTTGAAATACTAATAGATGTTATCAATGGAGATGCTAAATATCGTCTTCCAGTTGTTTATGTATCAAAAACTTACTACGGAAAGGATCCTGTTGATATTTGGCGTCTTGCTAGTCGACTGAAAGGTGTTGCGCATGTTCTTGTTGAAGAAGGAACATATTTAAATCCAAGAATAAGACAGTTATGTAATGATAAAAATGAGTTCTATGGGGCAATTGGTGTATATTTTCCTAACGCTGCATACGGGCATAAAAAATATATGTATCGAGATTATGACGGAGCTGATATAGTATTATCCGAGAAAGTCATTCGCAGTGTAATTCAGTATAGCAATGCTCAAATGATGGATAAGCTGTATACTTGGCAAGGTGTAAATAATGCCTTGTTACGTGATCGATTGAGTAGCAAAGGTGTAGAGCTTTTGCAGGTAAAATCTGAAAAGGATCAAGTTATAGCTGAAGCAGATGAATTGATTGAATCAGTAGATGAGGATATTCAGAGGTTGAAAAAACAGGTTGCAGGTTTGACACGTGTTAACGAGGCGCTTACCTATGAAAATCAGGGCTTGCGAGCCAAAATGAGTAGGGCAGACAATATGCCAATTTTATTCTTGGGTGAAGAGGAAGAATTTTTTCAAGATGAAATTAAAGCAATTTTGTTAGATGCGTTGGAAAGCGTATTACCAAATTATGATTCGGAGTCACGCCGAAAAGCTGTATTACAGGATATTATTGCAAGTAATGATTGCAAGCGAAGGGCGGAAGAACGAGGTGAGCAACTAAAGAATTTGCTTAAGGGTTATAAAACATTGTCTGGTTCTATAAAGCGTACTTTACAGGATATGGGCTTCGTACTTACGGAAGAAGGTAAACATTGTAAGTTAACATATTATGGAGATGGACGATATATGGTTACTTTGGCAAAGACACCTGGGGATAGTAGGAGTGGTATGAACATTGCACTAGAAATTATAAAGACGATGTTTTAAGAATAATGGTATTGATATTGGAATAAACCATATTTGTTCAGCTAAGAAATTAGCAGATGCCTCATTGGTGGGCGAACGTACAATACAGAGATTAAGAAATGAGGAAGAATATCCCACAACAGTTCAAACGGTTTTGGGATTGTGTTACGGATTGCAGCTTTCAGTGCCAGAAGCAGAAATGTTAGTCGGGAAAACTGATTTCAATATAAAGCCAACTAATCCACAAAATAATGCTTATAGATGCGTATTAAGCTCATGTGCCGAGAATAGCATATATGAGGTTAATGAGATGTTGGAATCTTGTGGATTTGAGCCACTTGGTAGTTCAAAATTGGGATAATGCATAAGGAGGTACTTTATTAAATGCAATACGATTGGATAGATTTTTACACAGAGTTTGCTGCTAAGCTTCTTCCTTTCAAAACTGATAGAAAGACTCTTATTCAAAAAATATATGCGGTGTATGACACTGTTGGAATTAGTGTTCCGAAACTTGAAAGTGGTGATGAGATTATTGATATTGATCCGTTCACAATCTTTGGCACATTCAACAAGGGAATAACAAATGCTAATAGAATTGCTATTCTTAATGGGATAGCATCAGAGTTTGGAATTGCTGCAACTGTGCCGAGCAATTTTGATGGAATTCCGGTTCTTAATAATCTGAAGGCTACGTTTTATGGATTTAAGGATGATAGAAAAGCAAATGATATTGATAACTTGTGGAGTTTGTTTGAGGTAGCTCTTGCATTGGCTGATAATGACACAGAAGATAACCGTCAGAAATTCTCCGAGGCTTATGACAAGGTACATGATCAGCTTTGCATTCGCTGGAATATTACGATGGGCCTTTATTGGATTCGTCCTTATACATTTATCAACTTGGATTCCAGAAATCGCTGGTTTATAGCAGATGCCCAGAATATGCCTGGCGAGTTTGTTGTCGCAGCCGAGAAGAAGCTTAAGAAAGTGCCGTATGCTGCAGATTATCTTGAAATAAAGGATTTGTGTAAGAAAGCTCTGAATGCGGGTGAATATGAATACAAGAACTTTCCTGATTTATCCTATACGGCCTGGGTGATCTCTGAGCAAGTCAATCAGGAAAAGGCTGCTGAAAAAGGTAAAAAGACTTCAAAAGCGGAATTTCTTAAGTGGTTTATGCCATTGCTACAGGCATTACGCGATTTAGGAGGATCTGCGACACCGGTAGAAGCGAGAAAGAAAATTATAGAAAACGAGCATTTGTCGGATGAGATAGTAAGCGAAACCAGAGGAAAAACGAAGGTTAACAAATTTGAAAATGAAGTTGCTTTCGCCAGAAACTATCTCGTTGGAGCGGGATATATTGATAAAAGTGTAAGAGGTGTGTGGACACTTACTGAAGCAGGCAAGTCAGTGGAATTAACAGCGGAGATGGCATCGGATATTTTCAAAAAAGGTGTCTCTGATGCAAAGAGTAAGAAAATGAATGATAGCGATGCTCTTGCAGATAGTGATGTCGATACAGTTCATTATTGGATTTATGCTCCAGGACAAAACGCTGATAAATGGGAAGAGTGTTATAAGAACGGTTATATGCTACTGGGCTGGGGCGAGATTGGAGATCTTGGAGTATTCAGCTCTAAGGATGAAATGAAACAGCAGATGAAGAAAGAATACGGTGATAGCAGTTCCTATAAGAATTCAGCTCATGCTACTTGGCAGTTTGTACATGATATTAAGATTGGCGACGTGGTATACGTTAAAAAAGGCAATAATGGCATTCTTGGCAAAGGAATTGTTGAGTCTGATTATGAATATGATGCAGATCGCACAGATGAATATTCCAATGTTAGAAAAGTAAATTGGACGAACAAGGGCGATTGGACAATTAATCATCAGTCCCCGCAGAAGACTCTGACCGATATTACGCCATATAGTGACTTCGTACAAGAAATTAAGGCTTTGTTTGAGGAAGACGATATTGCAGATGATGAGCAGGAAATTGCCTATCCGGAGTACACAGCAGAAAATTTCCTGGATGATGTGTACATGTCCGAAGATAATTATACCAGATTAGTTGGCTTGCTTAGAAATAAGAAAAATATTATCTTGCAGGGTGCACCAGGAGTAGGAAAAACATATGCTGCTAAGCGCTTGGCCTATTCTATGATGGGTGTAAAAGATGTAGAGCGTGTCATGATGGTACAGTTCCATCAGAGTTATTCCTATGAAGATTTTATTATGGGCTTTCGTCCATCTGCTACAGGATTTGAACTGAAGAAGGGGGCATTCTACAATTTCTGCAAGAAGGCCGAGGTAGATAGTGATAATGAGTATTTCTTTATCATAGATGAAATCAATCGCGGCAATCTGAGTAAGATCTTTGGCGAGCTGTTTATGCTGATTGAAAATGATAAGCGAGGAAATGCGCTACAGCGTCTGTATTTGGATGAAAAGTTTGCAGTGCCGAAGAATGTCTATATTATTGGCATGATGAATACTGCAGACAGAAGCCTGGCTATGCTGGATTATGCACTTCGTAGAAGGTTTGCTTTCTTTGATATCAAGCCGGGGTTTGAGACTCCTGGATTCCGTGAGTACCGCATGGCATTAGATAATGAGAAGTTCAACAAACTGATCAGTTGCGTCGAGAGTTTGAATAGAGAGATTTCCGTCGATGAATCTCTGGGCGAAGGGTTCTGTATTGGTCACAGCTACTTTTGTAATTTACAGCCTGATATAATTGACGATAGTTGGCTTTATGGTGTTGTGGAATATGAGCTGATACCTTTATTGAAAGAATACTGGTTTGATGAACCTATGAAGGTGAAAGATTGGAGCGAAAATCTAAGGAGTACGATTAAGTGATACTGATTCAAAATATCTATTATATGCTGTCCTATGCATTTCAGGTATTGAATGAGCAAGGTTATAAGAATATAGCCACAGAACAATTTAATAATACTGGCGAGTTGATGGCGTCTATCTTAGAAAAAGGTATCGCGATTCAGCTAAAGCGAGGACTTGGTAAAGAATATATTCTGCAGACGGAGGCGCTCTCTTCTCTGCGAGGAAAGATTGATATTGTAGAGTCCATCAAGACACAGTCAATGTTACGGAAACAGCTAATCTGTACATACGATGAGTTTTCGGTTAACAGCATCATGAATCGGATCATCAAATCTACAGTTGAACTTCTCCTTCGTTCGAATATATCGAAACAGCGCAAGAAAAATCTTAGAAAGTTAATGGTGTATTTCAGCGAGGTGGATTTTATTGATTTATATACGGTAAATTGGAATGTTCAGTACAATCGAAATAACCAGACTTATCGTATGCTAATTTCGATATGCTACCTAGTAGTAAAGGGGCTATTGCAAACACAATCGAATGGGCATACCAAGTTGATGGATTTTCTAGACGAGCAGCGAATGTGTCGATTGTATGAGAAGTTTATCCTGGAATATTACAGGAGAGAGTTTAAAAATCAGATTACCGCAAATGCATCACAGATTCCTTGGCAACTGGACGATGAAGAAAACTCTATGTTGCCTGTGATGCAAAGTGACATTATGCTCCAAAGTGGTGAGAAAGTTCTTATTATTGACGCAAAGTACTATGAGCACAGCACACAGGTGCAATTTGACAGGCATACACTTCATTCAGGCAATCTCTATCAGATTTTTACTTATGTGAAAAACAAGGAATATGAACTGAGCGAGAAGGACCACACGGTTTCGGGAATGCTTTTGTATGCCAAGACGGATGAAGAAATATATCCGAATAATGTGTATCAGATGAGTGGAAACCAGATTACTGTCAGGACTCTGGATTTGAATTTACCATTTGATGAAATAGCAGGGCAGCTAAATATAATAGCAAAAACGCATTTCGATTTATAAAGGAGGCCTTCTATTTGAAAAAGAAAAAAGATGAAATAACCATCCGTTCCAGCGCAGCGGAATACCTGACCTATGTTGCCTCAGTTGGCGACCAGCAGGACAGCGTTGAGATGCGCTATGAGGATGAGAATATATGGCTGACACAGAAGATGATGGCCACACTATATAATGTAGATGTTCGTACAATCAATGAGCATATTAAGAAGATTTATTCCGACTCAGAGCTTGAGGAAGACGCAACTATCCGGAATTTCCGGATAGTTCAAACCGAAGGTTCACGCCAGGTCACTCGTGATACGAAACATTATAATCTTCAAATGATTATTGCTGTTGGATTCAAGGTAAACAATGAGCGAGCAGTGCAATTTCGTAAGTGGGCAAATGGCATCGTAAAGGACTATACCATCAAAGGATGGGTTATGGATGATGAGCGCCTGAAAAACGGTGGTTCTGTTCTCACAACAGAATACTTTGATGGTTTGCTTGAGCAGATTCGTGAGATCCGTTTGTCTGAGCGTAGGTTCTATCAGAAGATAACGGACATTTACGCCACAGCTCTTGATTACGACCGCACAGCAAAAACGACCAAGCAGTTTTTTGCCAAGGTGCAGAACAAAATGCATTATGCAGTTCACGGCCATACGGCTGCAGAGTTGATTTATGAGCGAGCAGATGCCGACAAGCCACATATGGGATTGACCACTTGGGCAGCAGCACCGGAAGGAAAGATTGTAAAAAGTGATGTGAGTGTTGCGAAGAATTATCTTTCTGAGCAGGAAATGCGTTCATTAGAGCGTATCGTTTCGGCATATCTGGATCTGGCAGAGGACCGTGCAGAACGTCACATTCCGATGACAATGGATGACTGGGCAAAGCGTCTGGATCTATTCTTGATGGCGGATGACAGAGAGGTTCTTCAGGACGCTGGCAAGATCACGGCAGAGATTGCCAAAGCAAAAGCCGAGACTGAATTTGAAAAATATCGTGTCATTCAGGATAGACTGTTTATGTCTGACTTTGATAAGTACATGCTGGAATTGGAAGAGAATGCGAAGAAGTAATAGGATCGGTTCTCCATTTCAATGCCGGATTTTCAGGCATAATAAGGTCGAGTGCATGGAAACATGGCTATCAGTTAGGATGAAAAATAGCTGTTGACCTGTTTTTGTAGGAAGAACGGACAAGGTTGAGGCGATGGCGGTTCCTCGGAAGATTTGACTTTTATGTTGGAATCACTATAATAGTAGAAACGAATAAAAAAGTCGAACTTTTTCCGTGAACGGGCGAGGTTCAGGCTGTGATATGGATAGCGGAATGTATCGAGATTTTCTTGCTACAGAATTTGTAGATATGTTTCCGCAAACAAACGGAGATATTTTGGTACAAACCATATTAGCCGGGACAGGTTCCATATGCCTGACATCAATCCGGACCTATCGAGCCATGTGGAGACAGTGATAATGATGACGTATTGTGGTAATGGGCAAAAATAGAAGATGGTTGAACCTGAGTTTCAGGAACTCATCTTTGTTGTTATCAAATTTATTTTGGCAATCAGTAAAAAGATCTGCCAAAGAAAGCTGTTTGTATGGCGTCGTATAGATACAGCTCCTTTCCTGTGGATGGTTGATTGTTATTGGACATCTCAATTTTACCATAAACCGGTGAGGGGCTGTTTCATTTTATAACAAAAAGAATTCCATATTTATGCGGGGGGTGGCGTTTCGCAAACGCCTGTTAAAAATGTTTGATCGAAGAGAATGGAGAGGGGATAAAAATGGAAATTATTGAACTTACAGAAGATGAATTAAAAGAATTGGAAGAAAGATTACATTGTTATGATCTTAATTTTATTAAGTATGAATTAGAAGGAAATATTTCAATTGGCGTGAAATATAAAGGGAAGGTTATTGGAGGAATTGATGCCTGTATAACAAATTTTCATATACTATACATATCAACACTTTTTGTGGAAGAAGAATTCAGAAATAGAAAAATTGGTTCTATGCTTATAGGAGAACTGGAAAGTCGGGCTAAAAAAATGGGCGTTAAACTAATCAGAGTAGATACTTATGATTTCCAAGGGGAAAACTTTTATAAGAAAATGAACTATCGTCAAGTAGGCAGATACACATATGAAGAAGATGGATTTAGTGAAAGCTTTTTTGTGAAATATGTTTGAGAATATAAGAAGATTTTTATGAACTGCAAAATTGCCATAAACGGGAGGAACCACGATGGATGCAATGGAAGCCTTTCTTGCCTACGCAGGCAGATATGATGCGGACAATACGAAAATTCATTTAAAGATCGTCCACACGCAGGCGGTGGATGCGGTCATGGAGCGGCTGTCTGGCAGTCTGGGGCTGGATGCGAGGATGCGCAGGCTGGCGCATTTGTGCGCAGTGTACCACGACATCGGCAGATTTGAGCAGCTAAAGCGTTATGATACATTTCTGGATCATCTGAGTGTGGATCACGCGCAGTTGGGCTGCGAGGTGCTTAGAAGCGGTGGATTTCTGGACGGGCTGCCCGAAAAGGACAGGCAGATGGTGCTGACGGCGGTTGCCAACCACAACCGTCTGGCGATCGAAGACGGGCTGGATGAAGAAACGCTTCTCCTGTGCCGGATGATCCGGGACGCGGACAAGTGCGATATTTTCCGGGTGTTTGCGGAGGAAGATCCGAAGGATACAACCGGGGTTTCTGCCGGGGAAGCGGGGCAGGAGAAGATTTCGGATGCGGTTTATGAAAGCCTGACGGCGCGCCGGTGCGTGAAAAAAGAAGACCGGGTAAGCGGGCTGGACGTCTGGGTGAGCTTTTTCGGGTTTTTGTATGATCTGAATTTCCCGGAGAGCCTGCGGATCGTGCGGGAACATTCCTATTACAAAAAGCGGTTTGAGGAGCTGAAAATTGAGGACGGGGAAACGCGCCGCAGAGCAGAGACGATCCTTGCGGAAGCGGAAGCCTATATGGATGAGATGGAGCGGAATTGGAGGAAAGACGGATGAATTTTTATATGCCGACAAGGGTTTACAATGAAAAAGACTGCGTGCGCAGGCACAGTCAGGAGCTGGCGGCGCTGGGGAGCAGGGCGCTGATCGTTACGGGCAGGCATTCCTCCCGGATAAACGGTTCTCTGCAGGACGTGGAGGCAGCGCTTATCCGGGAAAAAATCCCATATGCGGTGTTTGACGAGATCGAGGAAAATCCGTCGGTTGACACGGTAATGCGCGCCCGCGCGGTCGGGATTTCAGAAAGGGCGGATTTTGTGGTCGGCGTGGGCGGGGGATCCCCGATGGACGCGGCAAAAGCGATTGCATTGATGATCGCCAATCCCGACAGGGATGAAAGGCTTTTATATGAGGCGGCAGAAACATCGCCGGAGGGACCGGTTTACCCGGCGCTTCCGGTAGCGGCGGTTCCGACGACTGCCGGAACAGGCTCGGAGGTAACGCCCTATGCGATCCTGACAAGAAACGTACTGCCGGAGGTGGTGCTTTCCGCGGTTCCGCAGGCAGGCGCGCAGGATGCGCTGGCACATCTGGGAAAGCATACGAAGCAGGGCATCAGTTACCGGATCTTTCCGGCGCTGGCGCTGGTGGATACGGCATATCTCCAGACGGCGTCCCGCAGCGGCTGTGTGAATACGGCTGTCGATACGCTGGCGCATCTGGTAGAAAGCTATCTGAACACGAACGCCACGGCGTACAGCCGGGATTTTGCGGAGATGGGCCTGCGGATCTGGGCGCAGGTGAAAGACAGGCTGCTTTCCTATGAAATCGGCGAGGAGGAACGGGAAGCGCTGATGCACGCCTGCACGCTGGGCGGGATTGCAATTTCCCATACGGGAACGAGCCTGCCGCACGGGCTCAGCTACACCGTGACGTGCGAGCTGGGCACGCCCCATGGAAAGGCGGCGGCGATATTTTTGCCGGGCTTTTTAAAAAATTACGGGGATCAGGAAGCGGCGCAGCGGGTGCTTTCGTTTCTGGGCTTTGGCAGCGCGCAGAGCTTTTCGGAATATGTGCGGGCGCTGCTTGGCGAGACAAAGCTTTCGCAGGAACTGTGGGAGCAGGCGATGGACGACCTGCTGGGAAATCCGGCGAAGCTGAAAAATTATCCGTTCCAGCTTGACCGGGAAAAATTAAACCGCCTGCGCCCGGAAAGCGTCTGAACGAAGAAAAGGCAGGGCAAAGCGGTCAGTGGAACCGCCGGAATTCCAGCGGCGTCCTGCCGGCTGCTTTTTTGAACATGGCGATAAAATGGCTGGCGTCCGAAAAGCCGACGCGCCCGGCGATCTCCTGAATTTCAAGGCGCGGATAGGTCAGCAGAAGCTCCTTTGCGCGGCTGATGCGGCAGGATGTGAGGTATTCGTACACGGAGCAGCCTAAAAAACGCCGGAAAAGCCGGGAAAGATACTGGGGCGTCACATAGACGGTGCGGCTTAATTCATCGACGGTGACGGGGCTGCTGTAATGAGTTTCGATCTGTTCTACTATCGGAGCCACATAACGCAGATACAGCGGGTCTTCCAAAAGGGACTTATCCGCAAGCCCGTCAACGAACTGCAAAAGAAGCTGGTAGCAGTCGAGGGAAAGCTCCTGCGTGTTTAAGGGCGGATTTTCATACTTGTGCGTGGCATGGCGGATCATTTCCCCGATGCGCGCGCCCTGCTCTTTTTCGATAAAAATGGTCGGCCTGTTTTTTAAAATCCGGGGGATGCTTCCCTCGACCGTCCCGGTAAAGGTGGCGAAGCAGGTAAGCCATTGCGGCGTGCGGGCGGAATAGGAATGACGGATGGAGGGAGCGATCAAAACCCCCTCGTTTTCATGTAAAAAAAAGCTTTTTCCCTGAATGGTAATGCGCCCGCAGCCACTGACGGTCTGCAGGTAATGATAGAGCGGATGCCCGTCGGGGCGGGAGGTCGCCTCCTGAACCCAGTCGGTTCCGATGGATTCAAAAATAAACGGTTCCCGGACGGGACTGTTTGTAAAATAAATCGGCATGCTGTCTCCTGTTGCTGTGCCGGGGATGCACAGTTTCAAAATGTTATATTTTTCGGTCATACTTATTATACAACAGACCGGGATTTTCTACTATAATAAAAAGCAATAGTTCAGGACGGCATGACAAAGTTCCAAAACAGCCGTTAAAGGAGGAGCTGCAAGGCGATGAAAGTGGAAAAATTTTATGAGGATCTCCACACGCTGCATGTGGGCACTGTGGATAACCGGTGCTGGTATGTACCGAGATGTGGAGAAGGTGTGGAAAGTCAGATGCTTTTGAGCGGAAACGACTGGAAATTCGGTTATTTTCCGAGCGTGGAGGCAGTGCCGGAGCGTTTCTGGGAAAATACGGAGGCGCTGATCGACATGGAGGTGCCTTCCTGCTGGCAGATGAAGGGCTTTGACCAGAAGCAGTATACGAACGTGCGCTATCCGTTTCCCTATGATCCGCCGTATGTGCCCGACGAGAATCCGTCCGGCGCTTATGTGAAGGATTTTGAGCTGGACGGCGAGGCTGCCAAAAAGCGTCAGTTTTTATATTTTGAAGGCGTGGATTCCTGCTTTTATGTGTGGGTAAACGGCGAATTTGTGGGCTACAGTCAGGTTTCCCACAGCCCCAGCGAGTTTGAGATCACAGATAAAACCCATGAGGGTACAAACCGTCTGGCGGTGCTGGTGCTGAAATGGTGCGACGGAAGCTATCTGGAGGATCAGGACAAGCTGCGGTTTTCCGGGATTTTCCGGGATGTGGAGCTGGTGCTTCGCCCGCAGGAGTTTGTGCGGGATTTTACCGTGCAGACGCCGGTGGATCTGGAAAACAACCGCGCAGAGGTAACGGTGCGCTTTGATTCGGTGGAAGGGAATCCGGCGATCCGCTGCGAGCTGTGCGACGCTGAGGGCAATGCGGTCGGCAGCATGTATTCTTCGGGCGAACCGGTTTCGATCCCGGTGGAAGCGCCTGTTTTGTGGAACGCAGAGCAGCCGTATCTTTATACGTTAAAGATCAGCACGGGAGACGAGCTGATCGAGCAGAAGGTCGGCATCCGCACGATCGCGGTAAAGGACGGCATGATCCTGATAAACGGGCATCAGGTAAAATTCCGCGGCGTAAACCGCCACGACAGCGATCCCTTTACCGGTGCGGCGGTTACGCGTGAAAGCGTGATCCGCGATATGCGCATGATGAAGGAGAGCAATGTGAACGCGATCCGCACGAGCCATTATCCCAACGCGCCGTATTTCCCCGCGCTGTGCGACGAATATGGTTTTTATGTGATCGCGGAGGCAGATCAGGAGTGCCACGGCGTCTGCAATCTGTTTGGGGCGGATTACTGCGACGATTACGGAAAGATCGCGCAGGACGCGCGTTTTGGCGAAGCGATTTTAGACCGTCAGAAGCGCAACGTGATCCGGGATAAAAACTGCGCCAGCGTGATTTTCTGGTCGTTGGGAAATGAGAGCGGATTTGGCGAAAACTTTGAAGAAGCGGGCAGATGGGTAAAGGCTTACGACCCGACCCGGCTTGTGCATTATGAGGGAAGCATCTGGGAGTCCAGGGGCTATCACAACGACACGTCCATGCTGGATGTGATGAGCCAGATGTACGCTTCTACGGAATGGGTTAAAAATTACTGCGAGGATCCCCGCATGAAAAAGCCGATGATCCAGTGTGAATTTGTACACGCGATGGGCAACGGCCCCGGGGACATCCACGATTATATCGAGCTTCTGGACAATTATGACAAGTTCTGCGGCGGCTTTGTATGGGAGTGGTGCGACCATGCGACCTATGAGGGCAAGGCGGCGGACGGCAGGGATATGTTCCATTACGGCGGCGATGCGGGCGAGTTCCCCCACGATGGGAACTTCTGCATGGACGGTCTTGTATATCCC
>OHOC01000301.1_pt1 | contig 18684 bp, 19 predicted proteins | sample 1569701 | NCBI WGS metagenome assembly OHOC01 (sample SAMEA3879522, study PRJEB24766) | human gut metagenome | biome: human-associated habitat; feature: feces | place: USA | collected 1985/1987 | reverse complement strand
ATTATCTTTTAGATAAAAGATGCAAGTGAAAATATTTGTGCATAAAAACAATATATATTCCACTCAGCAAGAGGATACAGCCCAATAAATACCAATAACCATAATTTTGGTAATATAAATATCCGATGATAATTATAATTTGCGCAATCATATACACCAACGATACTACTACGTGCGGTATTCTCAGTTCATTAGCCATTATCTGATATAAATGTTTCCGGTGAGGCAAACCAATATTTTCGTGAAGCATCAATCGATGAACGATCGTCAACACACTATCTACTCCATATACAGCAAGCAATATAAGCCAGCCAAAATTCTCTGTTTTGATAATTAAACTTCCGATCAGGAACAGGATTACAAAAGCTATACTGACCGAACCGACATCACCGGCAAAACATCTCGCTTGTTTGCGGAAATTAAAAAAATTAAAGACCAATACTGCACAAAGCATAGTATAAATAAGGTCCGGTTCAACAAATGGGACATATATCCTATTTATGTAGGCCAATGCTATCAGAATGATCAATGAATATCCGCCTGTTATGCCATTAATGCCATCCATAAAGTTGTAAGCATTGATAATCCCAGTACAAATGATCAGGGCAACAAGGATCGTCCACCAAGGCAAGCTAAACAGCCCCCATTGATAAAACATCAAAGCCATTGCCGTAAAATGAAAGACCAGACGAAGTCCTTGCGAAGTAGAACGGATGTCATCTATAAAACTGATAAAGGTTATCAGACTCAAAGCCAGCATAAACCATGGATATTCAAAGTGGTTTGTCAGAAAATAAGCCAACGCCCCAAAATAAAAGATGATCCCTCCACCACGCAGTGTAATCCGGGTATGTGAACTACGTTCGTTAGGCTTATCGATAATGTTACACTTATCCGCAATACGGAAATAAAAAAGTTCTGCCAGGAATAGCAGAACTAAGATTATTAGATAGTACATAAGTTATTTAGTTTCTTCAAATGAACGAATGGTCTTCATCAATCCTTCTTTAGCCGTTACAGGTAATTTATCAATGCCCAAAGCGGCCTTGATCTTAGCGTTGCTTACCACATAATTTTCCGTCAGTTTACGAAGTCTTTCCGTATTCAAAGGTAAATGCATCAAAGTACCCAGGCCGGCACATCCTTCCATAACCCTTTTGTTCATCTTCCAGATATGCGGCTTTTTTCCCATTGCTTCACACATGATGCCAATCAGTTCATTCGTTGAAAGAGCTTCATCATCTCCCATATGGTAGATGCCCGTAGGCACATCCTGATTCAAAAGCCCCTCAATCACATAACAAAGGTTATCGATTGAAGTAAACGAACGACGATTATCAAAATCGCCAAGAGGCCAAGGGATTCCTTTTTTCACTACATTATATAATAAATTCAGATTCCCTTTATTTCCTGGTCCGTGAATCATGCAGGGACGAAGAATATACACCTGTTTCTCTGTTGTTGAGTATTCTAAATGCTCCTTTATATATTCTTCAGCCTTGATCTTACTCTCTCCATAAGCCCCAACAGGAGCCGGAATAACATCCTCAGTAAGCATATCTCCCACTACACTATCAGCCGCAGCTTTTACTGAACTAAAAAATATGAATTTCTTCGCAGAAGACTCCAAAAAGAAATCAAATATCTTTTGAGTCAGGCCGGTATTAATATCAAAATAAGACTGAGCAGCTGATTGGTTTTTCGTATCATGAGCCTTTCCGGCAAGATGAATGATTGCATCAAACTGGGGAAGAGTTTGAAAAGGAAAAGATGTGGGTTCGATATCTCGCCAAGAAAATGTTTGGCTCACTCCATCTCTACAAGGAAAGATAATATCAAGTCCATATAATGTATGTTTATCTCTCAAGGCCCTGATAAAATTAGAACCTATAAATCCATGGATTCCTGTAATCAGTATATTCATTCTTTTATCAATAACAGTTCAAAAACCTTCACAGCATATTTTAAACATAAAAGTGGCAAACAAGTCCAAATTCCATTCTCCCTACACGCCCTGACAATCTCCTTATTCAGTAAAATATTACTTTTTACAGATGCTGTACTGGTGCCTCCCGTACGCATTTTCATAAAATCAAATGGTAAATATTTACTTTTCAATTGACGTACATACAAGAAGCGGATAAGGAGCTCATAATCAGCAGCTATCTTATAATCTGTTTTATAATAGCCAAACTCCTCAAAATACTTTCGATAAGTAAAGAAAGTCGGATGCGCAGGCATAAAACCATACCGGAACAAATGTGGAGCAAAGTTCTTAGAAGAATAATAACGCACTGTTTTATCCAAATTTTTAGGGTTCACAAAACGCACATCCCCATAAACGACTTGTGTATCTGTATTATCAAAAGCCTCTACCACTTTAGTTATGACATCATTCCTGTGATAAAAATCATCTGAATTAATTATACCGACAATATCCCCAGTAGCCATACGAATTCCTTTATTCATGGCATCATAAAGACCGTTATCCTTCTCACTTATCCAACGCAGACATCCATTGAACTGAGGCGCAAACTCTCTAATCAAATCAACTGTACCATCATTTGACAAGCCATCAATGATAATATATTCGATATCAGGATAAGACTGAGATAAAACCGATTGAAGAGTATCACGAAGAGTAAAGTAGCTATTAAAAGTGACAGTGATAAGAGATATTGTCATGTTAGTAGTCAATTTAGAGTATATGATTTTCAGTACGATACACTGAGTATATCGTACTGAAAATTGTTATTAATTTTGATTAATTTTATCTATAGACATACTGCAAAGTCAATATTTTGCAGAGAGAGGCTCAAGCAATCTCTGCAATCATTAAAAATTCCAGTGAAAAATTTGCGAAAAATAATCCCATACGGATCTGCATTACAGCTTATCTGTACGAACCACACAATTAAACTGGAAGAGCCTTTATATAACCCATAAAGACATCCACATTCTTCTTACTTACTTCCATACGGTCTTTATAAGCTTGTCCCTTATCAAATGCATCAACACTTATACGAAGTAATCCGCCAAGCGAAATCTTTCGTAACACACTTTTCACTGCTAAACATTGTGATAATAATTTTGGTCGCAGCAAGATTAAAATAATCATTTCGGACCCTAGTTTGAGTGCTTAACCTCAGATTCAACGATTTTTTAAAAGGACGAAACTATTTTTTAAAACACTCAAAATTGAATATGCATATAATTTAAATGAATAATCTCTAGGATTTGAAAAGTAATACTTTATCAAAACAAACCACAACAATATGGTATCTTTCAATATTTTCCCAAGCGATAATTTTGATCGCGATGCAGACCCAATTCGTATGCGAACATAATAAACAGCCGATTCAGATGTACACCTCAGTCCCTTATATTTATCTGAGATAAGTCTTGAAAAAAGTCCATCTTCACCATTAGTAAATCTGGTATCAAACCTCCTGCTTTTAATAATATCACGATGATACAACTTCGCAACAGGATAAGAGATATAACGTCTATATCCTACCACATCTGCATTTTCTATTCTTTTTTTATACCTAATATAATCACTAACAAAAAATTCTGTTCCCATTTCGGAAGGATGATTATGAAAACTAAAGATATTACACAAGCCCACATAATCGGGGCTGGAAACATTATACAATTCTGATAAAAAGTTCTCAGACACTATATCATCATCATCAACAAAACAGATATATTCGCCAATTGCTAAATCTAAACCAATATTTCGAGCTATAGATACTCCCTTTTTACTAGAATAAAAATATTTAATATTATTCACCCGCTCATATCCTAATAAGAATTTCTTAATGTTATTTTCATAGGGATTCTGATCACCATTTAAAATGATCAAAACTTCGTATTCTGATGCATTAAGTGTCTGTTTAAAAACTGATTCAAGGCATTCAAATAAATAGCCTCCAGGATTATATGTTGGTATGATAACAGATATCTTCATAAGTTAATTAATCTATATGAGAAAAAAAAGTTTGATAGGGCAGAAAACTAATCCTTTCACCTGCAGGTGTACCGTGAATGACTACAAAAAATATATTATAAAAAACAAATATATATACCGCTTATTACGCGCTATTCCCCATGGCAATACATAAACGTAATACGGAGCAATTAACATTAAAAATATACTACAATAATTAGATAATCTTAGAGCAAAAGTTGGCTCAATAGATATGGTTAAATTATATAGAATACATCCCAAATTATATACCATCAAAAATTTACCAACTTCAATATTTTGAGCTTTTAGTTTATTCCAATAGTAAAAATTAACTAAGTTGATAATATTAACAACTATCCATAATGTTCTCCCTGAGTGGTTGTCCGGCGTATTTAACAAATACCATGCAGCTCTACTTATATATGGAAGGTCTAAATAATTCTCTAACAGCGTTACTATATGAGCTTGAGAAATGATAAAAGATACAACCCAGAAAAAAAATGCCGTTCTCCTTTTAAAGGTGATAAAAGCTAATGGGAGAATTGCTAAAGCAATAATAGCTGAATTATGGAATCCCAAAGATATTATGACTGGAATAACAGATAGATATTTCTTTCTTTCTCGCAACAATATCATAAAAGCCAATAATATCATAGGATAGGCTATTGAGTTCCTAATAGTACTCATACCATCCAAAAAAAACATTGGTACAAGCATATAAATCATGAATGATAATATCGGCATAATCGAATAACGCTTACTTACAATGTAAACAGGCACTATCGTTATTACAGTTGTAATTACAAAGAACCATTGATAGTGTATGCTTGAAGTAAAATTTATTAAGGCTTGAGCGATAGGTTCGAACTGTTTAACACCCGGATACTGTATGCATTCCTTGTATTCATAGTAATCGTAACCGACACCGTATCTTATACTCAAAAAAACAATAACAACAATAACTAAATAAAATAAATTTCTCTTTTTATTATTAATAATAAAACATATTAGTGTAAATAAAATAAAGTAAGGGAACAAATCCAGTATATTAAAGTAATATTTCATCTGTAATTACAATCTATTATATCAACAATTGCCTCATTAAATTTATCTACTGTGTGAGTCGAACAATAAGTATTATCAGGCTTATTTAATAATCCCTTATCTAATTGATAATAAGCATATATTAGCGAAGACGCATTAACGGTTGGTAATAAATGACCTAAATTGTATTCTTTAACTAACTCACCTATCAATCCTGTAGATGTTGCTATTACTGGCGTATTGAATTGGGAAGCATATCCTATAATGCCACTACTAGCACTATCTAATAAATATGGCAACAATATGGCATCAGCAACCTTGCACAATGATGCAAAAAAACCATATGAGCAAAATTCATCTTTGACAACAACATTAACATCCTCTATTGCATTTATTATTTCGTAAAACTCAACTTTAATATCCTTATCTACTCTACCTGCAAAGAAGAATGTATATTTACACCTATCTTCTTGGGGCAATTTCAATATCGAATCTAAAACAACAAGTGTCCCCTTTCTTCTTTCTAATGAACCAATATGAATTAACAATTTATGATCATCTGGGATATTATAATATCTCCGGATGTCAATATTTTCTTCTTTTAATGATATATATGGATCCGTTAGATACTTAAATTTATCAGTTTTATATATTGAATTAAGTTTCTTTGCGCTCGACTCATCGTTTAAAATAAAAACAAACGCAAAAGTTCTTTTTTTTGACAAGACAACATATTTGATACGATCCATCATTTTAAGTAGCAATGACGATTTACTATCACGATACAAATATATTTGATAAATTATACCAGATATTTTAACCTTAGAATTAAAGTAAAACAAAGAAGCTGGTATTATTGTCATAATGCTATTCATAAATACAATATCAGCACTGTGTTTTTTACAGTATTTATTAACAAGCTTAGCAATAGTAGCAGATTTTCTTATGCTATGAATTATACTTCCTTCTTTATTTGAAACTTTTTCACGTGGAATTAAATCAAAAGTAATATTCGTTGCATTGATCCATTGAAATTTATCATTAACATCATAGAACAGATCTGGTATAACGAAAATGAACCGATGATCTGGCCTCGATAGAGCCATTTCATACAAATGATGAACATACTCTAAATGATGTCCACCAATTTTATCATCAAAGATTACGATATTCATATTGTCATCTTCTAATACAGTCTTTTCATTAGTTCTTTTTCTTCAGTATAATACAGTCCAGACCATCTGAAAATCTTCTTTACATAATATTTTATTAAATACATCAGAGGATCTACCTTTCGATTACATAAAACTAAAGTTGAATAATTGCAATTATCATACGACATAGGATTATACGCATATTCCTTACACGCATTCATGTATGGCATCTCTCCATAATCCGAGCAATCACGAAATACAGGAATATTATATTTTAATCGGAGCAAATTTAGTACAGACTGATCCTCTCTATGAGAAACATAATCAGGAAACTCTACAATCTCAGGATGAAATTTCTTCGGAGATAACATTTCTTCATCTTCACATAAATTTAACCATTCTTTTACAAAGGCGACACTAGTGGAACTTTTTCGTAGTAGTAGTAACAGGCCTAATACCTGGTTTTCTCCATGATCCTCCAACCCCATCTTTACATAACATTCACGCTTTGTAAATTGACGACTAAGTAATGGTTGTTCCATGAGGAATATATCCAATCCTTGGCCTTCTGTATGTCGAATGATATGATGAAGATCTCTGATTACAGTCGTTCCTGCATCAAGATACATTAACCAATCTCCATTTTTGATTTCATCCAATGCTTTATTTATTAAGTATGGTTTCCATAACCAAAGTCCATTCCCGCGCTTATATGCAAAAATATCCTTATAAGCTTCTTTGTATGACTGTGGAATATCTTTAGAGGAATATTCAATAACCCTATCGGCCTTACCGAACCACTTGGCAGTACGGGTATTTATCTTTCGATATGACTCGTATGGTTCGCCATTCGCATAATTGACTACGTATAACATATTCTCTACACATCTATTACCTCTGGCTCTTTAATAAGTTTCAAGGCAATATTTTTCAAAAATTGAAGATCTTTATAATTCAGCATAATGAATACCAATAATGGAATGAAAATGAGGTATTCTATTTGAGTACATGATATAATCAAAGCTATCATATATGGAATAAACATTCTTATAGGAAAAAAATGCTTCAAAGTATAGCTTAAACTTTTTTCTCTTCTTAGAATGGTGTCACCCTCGTATGCCATAAGGAATGAGGATATCATATATGCAACAAGAATGGCAATTGTTATATAAGAGTATTCCACATTCAGTATCTTAGCCAAACCTAAGCCCAATATTATATTTACAATCAGAGAAACTGCTGAAATAAAACCTGCTTTATGTTCCTTGTTTTGAGCAATCAGCATATTGGAATATCCGTAACTGTTGGTATTCATCAACACCGCAAGTGCTATCATATTCATAGAACTTAATGCTGGCATATATTTCGGTATAAACCATACTAAAATCGGGAAACAAATCATTGCCAGATAAACAAGCATATGTGAGGTTAATATATAACCTACTCGCATTTTCTCTAATGCATCAGCCTTTTTCTTGTTATCATCAGAAGACATCAAGTCAATTGTTTTAGGAAAGAGAATTGTATTAAACGAATCCAAAAGAAGCATCACCGCATTAGCTATAGTAAATGAAAACGTAAAATAACCGAACTCTTCTACTGTATAGTTTACACTAATGATGGTACGTATAGATATCAATATGAAGTAAAAACAAGAATTATATAAGAAAAGGTATAGACCCTTCTGTAGTATAGACTTTTGTTTCTGTAGTTGCAAAGTTCTGCTTTGTCTCCGTGGAAATACTCCCTTTCGTATGCAAATAACAGCCGTTAATATGCAAGCCAAAAGATTTGCTAAAGTTAAAGCAAACACCAATGTATTTTCCTTGAAAAACCATACAATACACAGATTTAAGAATACTCCAATAGACCCGATTACTGATAACGCATTCACTTCATTTCTAACTCGAATAATAGTTGTAAGAATCGAATTATAATATGTGAGTATAGAAATTGCTATAATCAAGGGAAAATATGATCCAAGGTCATACTCACCCCATTTAGTCCACCCAGCTATACTTACAATTACGGAACCTATTACAATAGCCATGTTGAGATATGTATACAACGCAAAGGCATTGTATGAATACAGGTCCCCAACTTGTCGGTTCTCCTTATTATGAATAAGAAAGACATTCAATGCATGTGGTACTCCAAAGTTTACTTGCCCGAAATAACTGATAACCAGATTTACCATACCATACACACCCAAATAGAAAGGACCTAATCTGACGGCTATTGCGAGAGATAAGAGGAATTGTAGTGCGTATGTAATATAGCGAGTAGTTACATATATAACTATCTTATTCTTGAGTATTGGCATAAAATTTGGGTTTTATTTCAAATGGTCCCCAATATTTTTTGACTACTGCAATTTGTTCAGGGGTAATGATAGGCTCTCGTGAGTTAAATACAGCTTTAATCTCAGCATATTCCCTGTCACGTATAGCCTGAAGATGATCAGAGGCTTGCGCAGATGCTGCTTTTTTTATAGACGTGATGTCTTGGTTAAAAATATAATGAGGAGTTCCTAAACAAATACTATAACCTATATGCGTTCCTATGTTGTTAGAAATAGTCATATCTGCCAACTCCATCAAATCCCTTTGTCTATTCAAAAAGTAAGGATCATTACGAGTACCTGATGATACTATTCTATAACCTTTATTCCTATACTTTTTATCAAACCCCTGCTGTATATCATAACCTATCATTGAAATAAGAACTGTATCATAATCTTTCGCCATTTCGTCAATACATTGAGAAAACTGGTTGAAGTCGTATAAATCATCGCAATCTTCAAAACTATGTGTTGGAAAAACAAGCAATATTTTACCGAGTTGAGATTTTAATGCTTTCAGTTTATCCTTCGATTTGAAATAATCGGCATATTGGATATAAGGCCCTACCATAATAATTTCTTTATCAAAGTTTTTACCGAACTCTTTGAGTATAGCATTCTTTCGATAATTACTATACGTATAAATTGTATCAATACAGGGCATTATACACTCATCCTTTAACACATATTCTGCAAAATAAAGCCCATGTTCTATCATGCAATGCTTATGGAAGTTCTTTCCTGTTGCATTTTTTATAGCGTGAATATTACCGTAACATTTATTTCCTAGTATACCGGGAAGGTATGGGTAAGCATACAAGGGAATGTCATGAGAAAATCTCTCAGGATGGAAGTAATCCACGTGCATTCGGAACAGCCTCATTATGTGATACAATATTCCCAAAATGCTATATTTCAATACGTCTTTATACATAATTTGCATGTAAATATCTAAAAATAGAAAAAAGGTAGGCGGTTAGATTTCCTCCCACTTTGGATTTGTTTAATAACTTATTATACTACCTGCTAAAAACATTGTCAATCATGACTCAACGGGGTATCGAACCATGAATCCTACGGCTCCACCTCTGCAGTCAGAAAACTACTGACTCTATCGAAGGAGGAAAACTAAGAATCTTCATAGTTAAATGTTTTAAGTTGAACAATAAAAGTGTGGTTGTCATTAACCTTCTTTCTTGGTAAAAACAGTCATAGTTGTATTACTTTTGTATATACTCCAATTTCATTCTCTCACCCTTCTCCAAATCACGATTGACTTTCTTACCTAAACAGTCTTTGAGGTACTTGGGATGAAGACCGTATCCCGGACGAACGGAGCGGACATTCAATTCGGTAATGATATCACCGGTCTTCATATCCTCTGCAATATAGAGGGAGCGGGAGTCTTTTCTCGCAGATAAAGACCATGGATCCTCAGGGTAATAGGCTTCTCCCATAACTTGTTCCACCTCTCGAATAGCTATCACCATCTTCTTGAACTCATTAGTACTCATAGAGAAGCCTGAATCAACACCTCCTAACGCGCGATCAAGTATGATATGTTTCTCAACTACTGTTGCACCCAAGGCAACAGCTACTATTGGTAAAGTGTTGGTAAGAGAGTGATCACTAACACCGACTTTAACTCCAAATCGCTCCTTCATATCAGGAATAGTCAAAAGATTGGCCTTTTCAAGAGGAGCCGGATATGCAGATGTACACTTAAGTAATGTAATATCGTTATTACCTACTGAATGACATGCCTCTATCGCCAATTCTAAATCTTCAATAGTAGCAATCCCTGTAGATATTATCATCGGTTTACCTTTGCTTGCTGCATAACGAATGAGGTTTACGTCAGTTATCTCAAAAGAGGCTATTTTGTAAATAGGATTTCCACACTCCTCCAGTAAATCGACTGCCGTATTATCAAATGGTGTTGAAAATAGACATATACCTATTTCTTTTGCATACTCAAATAATTCTTTATGCCATTCCCAAGGAGTGTATGCCTCTTGATACAATCTATAATAATTGTACCCATCCCATAATCCACCATGTATTTGAAAATCTTCAGTATCGCAATCAAGTGTTATAGTATCTGCCGTATAAGTTTGGATTTTTACAGCATTTACACCTGCCTCTTTTGCAGCAAGAATAGTTTGCTTTGCAAGCTCAATATCACCATTGTGATTTCCTGATAGTTCAGCAATGATAAATGTATGTGCCATATTATTTTATTTCAGAAATAATCCTACAAATATCCTTAACAGACTTCATTTCGGCTATCTGCTCTGGCTCTAAAGAAACATCAAATGCATCTTCGAGTTCAACTGACAAGTTGAGTTGGGCCATTGAATCCCATTTTTCACAATTTTCCTGTGAGCAATTTGAATCAATTGTGTTATCTTCAAGAACCTCCATGAGGATTTCTAACACTTTTTCTTCCATGTTTTTTATTATTTAACTGTTATATGATAAAAATTTCTAACTCCCATTTCAGCATCCTTAATTACCAAAGAGTAGTTTTTGCTGCCATCCTCCGATTCTTCCGTACAGGTAAATCCAACCTTCTCCCAGAAGTTTTTCACCTGTGCATTCTTGGCTGTAGGAAGATATTTGGCAGATATAGTTTCAAATCCTGCATTTGCAAGTAAAGAAAGAATCTTCTTTACGAAAGCATTCTCAATACCTTTGCCCAATATCCTACAACTCAAAAGGAAGGTATCGATTGTACCCTCTGGAGTTACCATGATTGCACCCGTGATTCCATTATCTCCGAACTTGTCAGCAACACTAATACACCAAACTTTCCAACCAGAATCTACAAAACCACGGACATCTGCATCCGTATATCTTTGTGTGGTCAGATTAAACTGATTGGTCTTCTGTGTCATCTGAGCAATACGCTGTATATTGAATTCATTGGCAGCCTCAATGGTAATCTGAATATCAAGCGACTCAAGGAAAGAGTCAAAGTCTGTAAAAGAAGCCTGTGCCTGAGCACGTGCAGCATTCTGTTTGTACTGCTCAGTCTTCTTTTTGTCTTCATCAGTTACAGAATAAACCTTAAAATAATCTTCTACCAACTGCTTAAAGAAAGACATCAATCCGTAAGGCTGGGTCGGAAACTCAGGAACCTCAACCATAGGAAGCATCTGCTTGATAAGTTCACGTTCGGTAGGATTGTCATCTACAAATACAAAACTATCCAAACCGATATTCAGCTCAGAGGCAAGTTCTTTAATATTTGTCGCCTTATCAGTCCAGTTGATGCGATAGGCAACAAAGTGCTCTTTCTTTAACACATTGAAAGGATTCTTATCCCAAGCATCCAGCACATCCTGCTCGTTGTTTTTTGAGCAAACGGTCAGTATCACACCACTCTTAGAGAGATCAAGTAATGCCTCCTGCCAATATAAGAAAGCTTTTCCAGGGTAGTCTCCCCCTATCTTAATACCATCGATACCTTCCTCACCAAGAACGCCTCCCCAAAGGGTATTATCCAAATCGAGTACAAGACACTTCTTTCGCTTCAGACTGATGGAGTTCTGTTTTTTGTCCCACCAAGCCTTGAAATCCTTACTAAGTTTTGGATTCATACCCATCTGACTAATGAAGTAAAACTTCCAGTCAAACAGTTCGGAAGTATTGAACTTCCGTGTAAACTCTGTGATGTCAATCACTTTCACGTTTTTGTGACCTGCCTCAGCTACATAGAGCGCATTGTTATATTCTGCTACAGCTGCTTGAAGTTGATAATCATCATCTGTAAAAGGAACAGCATACAGAATATCCATAGTGAAAGCTACAAACGACTTTTTTTCATCAATCTGACTAAGTACGTAGTTCAGCTTCTGAGCATATCCTCGGATCTCGTCTGCAAGGACATTCTGCTCAAACTTGATTGGCACCTGATACCACCAAATATAACCATCGGCTTCCTGCGGTATATTGGAAACATCGTCATAACCAGAGAAAGCATACTCACTTCCGAAGAAGCGCTCAATAGTATTGTTTCTAAAAACGAATCTTGCCATACACTAAATATTCGCGGGAGCTTCAACAAGCTCTATGAGTCCGACATTCTTGTTATACAAGAAGCTGACCTTGTATCCATGAATAGCCACGGCTTCTACCGGTTTGCTTACAATAACATACTTCATCTTTCGCAAGTCCTTCACAGCTTGCTCAATATCATCCACAATATAGCAAGTGTGATATGGAGTAACACCATTCTTCTCCAGAGTCTTATTGATAGGTGAAGTCTCATCTACTGGTTCCAGAAGTTCCACTACTGGCATTCCTTCTTTTGTCAACCAGCAAATATTCACGTTTTGCTCAGGGTCGTATGTTATTTCCGACTGATGATAGCCTCCTGACACATAAACGGCAGCTGTCGCAGAAATGTCCTTGACAGCTACACCTATGTGATGAAATTTCATTGAATTAAGCATTTTTTTTAAAATAATTAAAATATTGTTTCTTTGCCTTCATATATCGAACAAACTGCCTTATATCATTAAGGTTGTCTTTATTGCCAAAAAAATCAACCGAAGATAAAATCCAACGGATGTATGAAATATTATTTATGTTTTCTACATCTTCAGAATCCAGTTGACATCCAAGATATGAGTCTAACATGATTGCATTAATATTTCTTTTATCAATTCCACCAAATAGAGAATCGCAGCCTATATAAGAGAAAGCAAAAAGCATATTTGTATATGCAAACTCAAGGCCTATTCCAGAGTTAAGCATATCAGGAATAATGTAGTACCCTAATTCTGCTCTCGAAGTTTTCAAGTCAATACTTGTTAGATTTGTCACGCCAACTACCCGTTCACCTTTAGCAACAAGCCAATAAGCAACATCTTCTCTTTCAAATAATGCTTCCAAGAATCTCAAATGGTTTTCATAAGAAATTATATCACTATTATACATATACTTTCTTATATCGGGATGATTTCTCCATTCCCATACCGAGTCAATCTGCCGCTTGTTTAATGTCACAAAATTCTTGTAGGAGTAAAGCCCTACTTCAATGGTATTCGTCCTGTCAATCTGCATGTTTGTTTATATTTATACAGCCCCATTAAATATCCCAAATAGCATTTACAAATACTGCATAATATACCTCGTCTCTTCGTGAGCAAAGCGACTGTATAAAAGCTAAATGGTCATTCCAAAATATGGAATCAGTGTTTTCCATCCAGCAAGCGACTGAGGGGTTGGTTGTGCATATTAAGTATCTGTCGCAATTCTATTTCTGAAAGTTTTGTATAATTCACAAAACGGAAACGCTCAGTATTAATTTCTTCTGGAAACCTCATTTTAAAAACGTTTTAAAAGTATTAATATACCTTTGAGGGATTTTTGTAAAACTTGTTATATTTACAAAATCGTAATCGTTAATATTATCGACAATACCATTATATGAGATTTTGTTTAGCTCTCCTAACGGTAGAACGTATCGTTGAAGACCTAAAATAGACGCAAATTGAATTTGATTTTCAACGAAATATCCACTCGCGACTTTACATCTACACGCTAATGCTTCGATACAGACTGAACTTGATGGCAATATGGCATATTGTGACTTACGCATTACGTCTGCCATCTTTTCCGCAGTCAAATTCTTCATAATTGTTGCCTTCGGATATTTCTTCAGGTTATCCTTATATTTGTATGCATCCCCAATGACTACAGTAATACTTTCAACACAGGGAACATCATGAATTGCCTGCAATGCTTTTTCTGTCAAGTTAAAATAGTCTGTTCCTCCAAATGAGATAAACCAACTATTAGGATTTTTAGCGGTACTTGAAGCTTGAATAAAAGGTTTGCGAAGTAGAGCATAGTCGAGACCAAGGCACAGGCGCGTGTAAGGTTCTACGTCAAAGAGTCTCCCATCAGTCAAGCCGTGGTTGATTACCACATCTGCATAGTAATGCTTGTCATGCATATCGTCAATGCAAACAAGTTTACATCCTTTCTCTTTGATCTGTTTCTGGTACTCTGAGGTGTAGAAATAGTTATCAAGTACAACGATTTCTTCTCCTTTAAGACAGTCTAGAAACTTTTCGAACTTGCTATTGTCGGATGGTAAAGCTACGAGAGAACATACTTTCTCAGTCTCCCTCTGCTGATATTCAGAGGGAGACTGAGTGAAGAATGTACAATCAAAATCGTCTCGGAGCATGTCGGCAAGCGCAAGGGTACGGATGAAATGTCCATAACCTATCCGCACACCCGCGTCTGCCCGAAAGAAGATCTTTCGTTTAGTCATTTGAAATTAGTTAAGTCGCTTAAAACCGGCCTGACATACAGGTCCTTCGAGAGCCTCCATTACATCTTTGCCATCCTCAAAGTCGCGAATATCTGCAAAAATAGAATCAAGAGCCTCGAAATAGCCATCAAGTATTTCCTGCGTATGAGCAAGTGAAGTGTACATGATTGTTCCTGCAAGATAGCCCTTCTTAAGCATCTCCTGGGTCACATAAGTCTTGTATGCAAGGGCATTAGGAGAGTTGAATGTGTAACCGGCAAGTGCAGGAATACCCCATTGATTTATCTTCAAACCATACTTATCAGCTAGTGCCTGCCAACGTTCTTTGTTCTGCAGCCCCTTTGCGGTAATCTGTTCCCAAGACTTTTCCTTCTCCATTACATCAAGGGCGGCAAGTGCTGCAGTTGGTCCAATACGGTCGGTCCAAAATGTTGAACTAATCCAGGAACCCTGAGCAGCATCCATTATTTCTTTCTTTCCAAGAACTGCAGCAATAACGTATCCGTTACCCATAGTCTTAGAATAGATGGTCATATCTGGATAAACACCATATTTCTTGTGAAGTCCGCCAAATGTCTCTCGGAAACCTGAAGAACATTCATCGAAAATGAGTATTACACCATATTCGTTGCAAAGATTGCGAATATGTTCAAGATAACCCTCAGCAGGACCGAAATTGCGGCAAACCTCCATCTTAACAGCTGCAAGATCAGGCGTATTGCGAATGATGTTCTCTATCTCTTCGAAATTGTTGTAATGAAAAGGTATAGAAGAGCCCCGGAGTCCTTTAGGAACGCCTGCTGTAGGAATGCCAGGGAGAAGGTGTCCTGCAAGGGCATCGTTTTCGCCAAGGTTTACAGATACATACCAGTCGTGCCAACCGTGATAGCCACAGATTGCCACCTTATCCTTACCGGTATAGGCACGTGCAATACGTATGCACATAGAGTTGGCTTCGCCACCACCACGGGTGTATCGTACACCACCGGCCCATGGATTCATCTTGATGAGCCGTTCTGCAAGATAAACTTCTTCAGGACAGTTGAAAGTAGTAAGGTTACCATCACGAACAACCTTCATCACAGCTTCATCAACCTCCTCACGAGCATATCCAAGTGTGTTGGTACCCACACCCATAAGACCGCAGTCGATATACTCACGACCGTCAAGATCCCATACGCGACATCCCTTTGACTTGCTATAATATGCCGGCCAATTCTCGGGCAACAACTGCTCGGGTCTTTTTGATAACAACGATGTCCCCCCGGGGATCAACGTTTTTGCTTTTTTGTAAAGCTCTTGTCCTTTACCCATTGTACTGAATATTTATTTATTAATTACTGAATCGTTAGCAAGTGATTTGGCATAACCCTCATTGTTTGAAAACTTGCTATTGATTGCATAAACTTCCTTATGTTCAAGGAGATAGTCAATATAATCCTTCCAGTCCTTGTCTATACCAAGATGCTCGATAAGAGTCTTTATTACCTCAAAATCTTCTGGCTCATCTATAGTTATGCGATAGTCATCTGCATTGAAATCACCTGCGGGATTTGGATAATTGTACGTCTTGAAAATATTACCTCCATTTGCTGTTCCATTCTTCCAGACATAAGGAGTAACGTGCTCTCGTTCAGACTTCAAGTCAGCCTCTTTATATGCCTTCTCAATAGCAGAAAATTTCACAACTTCTGTATCGATACCATCAGGGAAACTTTTTGCATCGGTATGCACATAATCATACTCTGGATGTTCGAGTGCGAATGTAACTACGGTATCAATAACATTTGGATCAATCAAAGGACAGTCTGAAGTAAGTCTGATCACATAATCAGGCTTTTCTGTTTCTGCTGTTCCGTAGAAGCGTGAAAGTACGTCCTCAACAGAGCCTTTGAAGTACTCAACACCAACCTTATCGGCAATCTCTACAATGTATTTAGAACCTTCTTCGTCGGTAGTGGCAATCTTAAGTTTGCTTACCGTTTTTGACTGAAGGATGCGCCTGAGATGGATTTCGAGAAGCGTCTGTCCGTTCACCTCCTTAAGAATTTTTGCAGGCAGACGGGTTGAACCATAACGTGCCTGCGTAATAGCTAAAATCTTCATATTATTGCCAATTAACCGGTTTTAACAATTCCAATTCTTCAACCTTTATATCAAGATTAATTTCTATATCCTTTACAGAAGCAAAATTCTGAAGAAGCTGTTCTTTGTTGTCCACTCCTATCAATACACCATCAATATATGGATTATAGAGGTTGTAGTTAAGAGCAAGGTCTCCTACAGAGATACCTTTGCTTGCTGCATATTCATCGAGCTGAATAAGATACTTCTTGAGCGGTTGAAGTTTCTCAGGAAGTGTTTCCCTATCCTTGAAGAAAAGCCCTTGGAGGAAGGTGCTGCGGACATGTATCTCCACACCCATCTCCTTAAGTTGCTTGAAGTATGGCTCAAACTGACGGTCGAAGATATTGTAAGGCACCTGAATAAGCGAGAAAGGAATACCATCCTTGAGAATCTGATCGAGTTCCCAAGGCTCATAGAGAGAAAAACCAATACGATCTACCTTGCCTTCTTTCTGAAGCTGAACGAAATCATTCCAGACGGGCTTATTCTCACGATAAGCCTCAAAATGATGAAGAAGGTATCCGTAAAGACAATCTATTCCAAGAACCTTCAGAGAATTGTTGAAAGTCTCAGCAACCGTATTATCACACTTTGGATACTTACTGACAATCTTGAAAGATTCGCCAGCCTTTACATCACCCAGGATTTCTTCTGCATTGCCATAGGCTGAGGAAGTATCCAAAATCAGGACACCTCCTACCTTGGCATTGTTTAGCATGTCTGATACCTGTTCTATTGAAGGGCGACCAGCGGAATTTATACCGTATTGGAGTCCAAACTGAACGGTACCCAATATTAATTTTCTATTCATGCAAACTCATTCTTCTTTTTTTAATGTAATCAATTATAAGAGCTGGAATAATCGAAAGGAAGGAAACTAAAAATATTGACAATACAATATTTACCACAGCATTTTGTGATAAAATCAACCAATAAGGATTAATGTAACTCAGAATGAACATCTGAGTTATAAAGATATACCACGAATACATCCAAGCCAACACAGAAATGTGAAAAGCTTCCCAGAGGAGTCTAAAACACTCACTCCCCTTTGCAGAAAGATAAACAACGCTAAGGTCCAAAAATAAGCAGGCCATTGTTGGGAAGCCCAGCCATAATCGAGAATGAAAGGTGAAAGATTCATATTTTGCAAGATTGTTAAATACAAAAGAGAGCCTATCACACAAAACAACACAATATACTTATTGTATTGTTTTAATGACAAAAACATATACGCAGGAACGCTTAGGAATAAATACCTAATGCATGTCAATCTATATAAACCTTCAGAAACAGACGCTCGTACACAACAATAATTCAGTGTTAGGCATACTAACAACACAAGAAATAAACCCAAGCATTTATACCTTTTTAAAAATAAGTATACGAAAGGAATAATAAGCCATATTTGAAGATATACCCATAGATAATAAGACCCTGGTCCTTCCCCCACCAATCTATGGCATATATCACTAATTTCAAGCGCATTATCACTTCGCAGCAATGTTATAATCATTTGACATATTACTACTATAAAGTATGGAAAGACTACCTGTTTTAATAATCTGCCAATTCTTCGTTTATTGAAATAGTTCAAAAGAGAATCACCTCTATCCTTAATTCCTTTAAAAGATAAATAGAAAGAAATAAAAAGGAAGATAGGAACAGCTTGTCCTATATGAAACGAAGAATAAGTATAATTCAATACAATCCCAGGCAATATATGCAACAGAATAACCGATATAATGGCAAGCCCCTT
>OHOC01000265.1_pt1 | contig 20671 bp, 10 predicted proteins | sample 1569701 | NCBI WGS metagenome assembly OHOC01 (sample SAMEA3879522, study PRJEB24766) | human gut metagenome | biome: human-associated habitat; feature: feces | place: USA | collected 1985/1987 | reverse complement strand
AAATATAATAATTATGTTCATAATAAATTTGTAATGCTTCCTGTTTTAATACAAGATTGTTCATTCCGTCTGCAGTAATTTTCTCCTGAAAGCCGGAAGTTTCTGAAAGACTTTTATCTTTGCAACTATAATACATACGGCACTATGAAAAAAGTGATTCTGATTTTTGTGACAATCGTCCTTTCCGGTTTGCTTTATGCAAAAGATAATAAGAGTACCGATGCGTTACTTCGTGAGATTGATGGTATCATTAAAAACCGTCAGACTTATGGAGCGGAAAAGGAGGCGCGTATCGCTGACCTGAAGAAATTGTTGGCGGAGGCTACTTCCGATGAACAACGATATGGTTTTTGCGGACGTCTTTTCGATGAATACCGGGCTTATAATCTGGATTCGTCTTTTGTCTATGCTCAACGGAAAGAGGAACTGGCGCATCGCATGGATAAACTGGATTACCTGGATGATGCTGCCATGAATATGGCGGAAGTGATGGGAACTACCGGGATGTATAAAGAAGCGTTGGAACTATTGGGGCAGATTGATAAGAAAACGTTGCCCGATTATCTCTATGGTTATTATTATCATTTGTATCGCACTATTTACGGATTGATGGGAGATTATGCCGTTACGGAGAAAGTCAAGAAAGAGTATTATCGAATGACGGATCTGTATCGTGACTCTCTTCTGCAGGTCAACGCTTCCGACTCTTTGGGACACGTATTGGTGATGGCGGATAAGTGCATCGTACATGCTCAATACGATGAAGCCATCCGTATGCTGATGGAATATTACAACAAACCTTCTTTGGATGACCATTCAAAAGCAATGCTTACTTATACTCTCTCCGAGGGTTACCGGTTGAAAGGCGACAAACAAGGACAAAAGCATTACCTGGCCCTTTCGGCCATTGCCGACCTGAAATCGGCAGTAAAGGAATATGTATCTTTGCGCAAACTCGCTTCTCTTGTCTACGATGAAGGGGATATTGACCGTGCCTACAATTACCTGAAATGCTCCTTAGAGGATGCCACTCTTTGTAATGCCCGCCTTCGTACGTTAGAAATCTCGCAAGTCTTTCCTATCATTGACCAGGCTTACCAATTGAAAACCAAACGGCAGCAGCAGGAGATGAAAGTATCATTGATTTGTATCAGTTTGCTTTCCGTATTTTTGTTGGTTGCCATTTTCTTCGTTTACAAGCAGATGAAAAAGGTTGCTGCCGCACGTCGCGAAGTGGTTGATACTAATACGTTGTTGCAAGAACTGAACGAAGAACTTCATGACTCCAACTCGCAACTGAAAGAGATGAACCATACGCTTTCGGAAGCCAACTATATCAAGGAGGAATATATCGGCCGATATATGGACCAATGCTCCACTTATCTCGACAAGATGGATTTATACCGTCGTTCCCTAAATAAAATTGCCGCTGCTGGAAGAGTGGAAGAACTATATAAAGCCATTAAATCTTCTCAATTCCTTGACGAAGAACTGAAAGAGTTTTATGCAAACTTCGACATGACTTTCTTGCAACTCTTCCCCAATTTTGTGGAGGAATTTAATGCGCTGCTCACAGAACCCATGCAACCCAAACCGGGAGAACTGTTGAACACCGAACTCCGTATCTTTGCCCTTATCCGGCTGGGGATTACGGACAGTACCAAGATAGCGCAATTCCTCCGTTATTCCGTGACTACCATTTATAATTACCGGACCCGTGTCCGTAACAAAGCTTTGGGAGAAAGAGATGAATTTGAGACTAAAGTAATGCAAATAGGGAAGGTGGAAGAATAAGAAAATCACTACTTTTTTAGTCTGACTTCTATTTTATAACGTTCTTATATTTAGTGGTTTATGCTGTGAGATACTGTATAAATCACTATATTTTTGCTATCTGCTTTAAGAAGCAGTATGAAATGTGGATACTTTTGTTTCACGGTCATTTCAGCAATGACACAGAGAACGAAAACAAAAGTAACCCTAATATTAACTTTAAATTAATGTACATGAAACAGAGTATGAAGTCGAAAGGCTTTGAACGCCGCCTCTTATTAATAATGTGGGGCTTGTTCCTATCTCTTAGTGCATTCGCACAACAGATTTCAATAAAAGGACATGTAGTAGATGCCACGGGTGAACCGGTGATCGGTGCCAGTGTGGTGGAAGGACGTACAACGAATGGTACGATAACCGATGTAGACGGTAATTTCTCATTAAGCGTTCCGGCTAACAGCACGCTGACTATCTCTTTTGTCGGCTATAAAACGCAGACAGTTCCGGTGAACGGGAAAAACTCGTTGAAAGTAACCTTGCAGGAAGATACGGAAGTATTGGACGAAGTAGTAGTGGTAGGTTACGGAACAATGAAAAAGAGCGATTTGACTGGTGCCGTATCTTCTGTCGGAGTGAAGGACATCAAAGACTCTCCGGTAGCTAATATCGGTCAGGCAATGCAGGGAAAAGTATCCGGCGTGCAGATTATCGATGCCGGTAAGCCGGGTGATAATGTCACTATTAAAATCCGCGGTTTGGGTACGATCAATAACAGTAACCCGCTGATTGTCATTGACGGAATTCCTACCGACTTGGGATTGTCTTCCCTCAATATGGCTGATGTGGAACGGGTAGACGTATTGAAGGATGCTTCGGCAACAGCTATCTATGGTTCCCGTGGTGCCAACGGTGTGGTGATGATTACCAGCAAACGTGGTGCCGAAGGTGCCGGAAAAGTAACGGTAAACGCAAACTGGGCTATCCAGAATGCTACTAAAGTGCCCGATATGCTGAATGCTGCGCAATATGCCGCCTTGAGCAATGATATGCTGTCTAATAATGATGATAATACAAACCCTTATTGGGCAGATCCTTCTTTATTGGGAACAGGAACGAACTGGCTGGATGAGATGCTACGTACGGGAGTGAAACAAAGCTATTCGGTTAGCTATTCCGGTGGTACGGAAAAGGCACATTACTATGTATCCGGCGGTTTCCTTGACCAGTCCGGTATCGTGGAAAGCGTTAATTACCGTCGTTTCAATTTCCAGGCAAATAGTGATGCCCAGGTCAATAAATGGTTGAAGTTCACTACTAACCTGACATTCAGTACGGACGTGAAAGAAGGAGGAAGCTATAGCATCGGAGATGCGATGAAAGCACTCCCCACCCAGCCAGTGAAGAATGAAGACGGTAGCTGGAGCGGTCCCGGACAGGAAGCGCAATGGTATGGAAGTGTCCGCAATCCGATCGGTACGTTGTATATGATGACGAACGAGACAAAAGGATATAACTTTCTGGCAAACATCACCGGAGAGATTGCCTTTACCAAATGGTTGAAGTTGAAAAGTACCTTTGGTTATGATGCCAAATTCTGGTTTGTCGACAACTTTACTCCGGCTTACGACTGGAAACCGAATCCGGTAGAAGAATCTTCCCGCTATAAGAGTGACAACAAATCATTTACCTACCTGTGGGATAATTATTTTGTATTCGACCATACTTTCGCCCAAAAACATCGTGTAGGTGTGATGGCAGGTTCTTCCGCCCAGTGGAACAACTATGATTACCTGAATGCTCAAAAGAATATCTTCATGTTTGATAATATCCATGAAATGGACAACGGCGAGAAGATGTACAGTATCGGTGGCAGCCAGAGCGACTGGGCACTGCTTTCTCTGATGGCACGTCTCAACTATTCTTACGAAGATAAATACCTGCTTACAGCCACTGTGCGCCGTGACGGTTCCTCCCGCTTCGGTAAGAACAACCGTTGGGGAACATTCCCTTCCGTTTCTCTGGCATGGCGTATTTCGCAGGAAGAATGGTTTCCGAAAGACAATTCTCCGGTGAATGACCTCAAACTGCGTATCGGATACGGTGTGACCGGTAATCAGGAAATCGGTAACTACGGCTTTGTGGCTTCCTATAATACAGGAGTCTATCCTTTCGGCAACAACAACTCCACCGCTTTGGTATCTACCACCCTTTCCAATCCGAATATTCATTGGGAAGAGGTACGCCAAACCAACTTCGGTGTGGATATGAGCCTGTTCAATTCACGTGTCAACCTTTCGCTGGATGCCTACATCAAAAAGACGGCAGACATGTTGGTGAAAGCTTCCATCCCTATCACCTCCGGTTTTGAAGATACTACTGAAACCTTTACCAATGCCGGCAAGATGCGCAACAAAGGAGTGGAAATGACCCTGCGCACCATCAACCTGAAAGGTCTTTTCTCTTGGGAATCTGCTTTAACGGCTACCTATAACAAGAATGAAATTCTGGACTTGAACAGCGAAACTCCGATGTTTATCAATCAGATGGGTAACTCATACGTGACTATGCTTAGAGCCGGTTATCCGATCAATGTATTCTACGGATACGTGACCGACGGACTTTTCCAAAACTGGGAGGAAGTAAACCGCCACGCCACCCAACCGGGAGCAGCTCCGGGGGATATCCGTTTCAGGGATTTGAATAACGATGGAGTCATCAACGATGAAGACCGTACCGTTATCGGTAACCCGAATCCGAACTGGTTCTTCTCTTTAAGCAATAATTTCTCTTATAAGGGATGGGAACTCTCCGTTTTCCTGCAAGGCGTATCGGGAAACAAGATTTATAACGCCAACAATGTTGACAACGAAGGAATGGCAGCCGCTTACAACCAAACCACAGCCGTATTGAACCGCTGGACGGGTGAAGGAACCAGCAACTCTATGCCCCGCGCCATTTGGGGGGACCCGAACCAGAACTGCCGTGTATCCGACAGGTTTGTGGAAAACGGTTCCTATCTCCGTCTGAAGAACATCACGCTTTCGTATACACTGCCTAAAAAGTGGATGCAAAAGATTCAACTGGAAAATGCCCGCATCTCTTTCTCTTGCGAGAATGTGGCAACTATCACCGGATATTCCGGCTTCGACCCGGAAGTGGATATTAATGGCATCGACAGCAGCCGTTACCCGATTTCACGTACCTTCAGTATGGGCTTGAACTTTAACTTTTAAATCAGGAGAAAGAATATGAAAAAGATAATAACTTTGGTATTTATGTCTGCCGTGCTGGCATTGACATCGTGCAATGATTTCTTGGATAAATATCCCAAATATGGCGTCGATCCCGAGTCGGAAGTGACGAACGAGATTGCTGTGGCACTGACTACTGCCTGCTATAAGACCTTGCAATCGTCGAATATGTACAACCAACGTATTTGGAGCCTCGACATCATCGCAGGCAACAGTGAAGTAGGAGCCGGAGGAGGTACTGACGGTTTGGAGACTGTTCAGGCTTCCAATTTCATTGCCCAGAGCGATAACGGCTTTGCCTTGTATGTATGGCGTTCTCCATGGGTAGGGATCGGACGTTGCAACATCGTGCTTTCCAATTTGCCTTCAGCATCTATCTCCAATGAGATAAAGACCCGTTGCATGGGTGAGGCTTATTTCCTGCGTGCACATTATTATTATATTCTGGTTCGTTTGTACGGAGGGGTGCCTTTGCGCTTGGAGCCGTTTGAACCGGGAGAATCTGCGGATATTGCCCGTAATGCGGTAGATGAGGTATATGCTCAAATTCTTTCCGACTGCAAAAATGCAGTGAATATGCTTCCTCCGAAAAGCAGTTATGGAAATGCTGACAGGGGACGTGCCTGCAAAGAGGCTGCAATGGCGATGCTGGCGGATATTTACCTGACACTGGCTCCCAACCATCGCGACTATTATAATGAAGTAGTGACCTTGTGCAATAACATTGCTGCAATGGGATATGATCTGACTCAATGCAATTATGCCGATAACTTTAATGCGACGATCAATAATGGTGCAGAATCTCTCTTCGAAGTGCAATACTCCGGTAGTACGGAATATGACTTCTGGGGCGGCGATAATCAAGCATCCTGGCTGTCTACCTTCATGGGGCCTCGTAATTCGGGTATGGTAGCCGGTGCTTATGGATGGAACTTGCCTACGGAAGAGTTTGTCAAGCAATACGAGGACGGTGATTTGCGGAAAGACATCACTGTGTTGTATCAGGGTTGTCCTGCTTTTGACGGTATGGAATACAGACGTTCCTGGTCGAATACGGGTTATAACGTACGTAAGTTCCTTGTGTCGAAAACTGTCTCTCCGGAGTATAATACCAACCCCAACAATTTTGTAGTATACCGTTATGCGGATGTCTTACTGAAGAAAGCGGAAGCCTTGAATGAGCAGGGACATCCGGATCAGGCTGCCGAACCATTGAATATCGTTCGTAAGCGTGCCGGACTGACAGAGCTACCGACCACTCTGACGCAGACCGAAATGAGAGAAAAGATTATTCATGAACGTCGGATGGAACTTGCTTTTGAGGGACATCGTTGGTTTGATATGATCCGTGTGGATAATGGAAATTATGCATTGACATTTCTGAAATCCATCGGTAAGAATAATGTGACCAAAGAACGTCTCCTGTTGCCTATTCCGCAGACGGAGATGGACTCCAATCACTTGATGACTCAAAATCCCGGTTATTAATCCGTTTTATAATCATTCATTTAGACAAATAATATGATGAAGAAATATATATATCAGTTGTTATGCTCTCTTTTCATCGGTGCAACGATGGTTGCCTGTGCCGAGGATTATATGGAGACAGATAAAGGACATGATACTCTCACCCTTTCGGTGAATCAGCAGGAGTTGGTGTTGAACGAAAAGAACCATAGCCAGGAAGCATTGGCGCTTTCATGGACTACTGGTACGAATTATGGAAGCGGTAACCGTATCTCTTATACGCTGGAACTGGCGAAAGCCGGAACGGACTTTGCGAATCCTTATTCGGTGGATTTGGGTACGGGAACGTATCAATGGACTAAGAAAGTGGAAGAACTCAACCAATTCTTGAATACGCAGTTCGGTATCGGTTATGACGTGAAAGCGGAGTTAGAAGCACGTATCACAGCGGTTGTTGCCGGAATGGAAGATCAGAAGCAGATTGCGACGACTGCCTTTACAGTGACTACGTATCAGCCGGTTACTACTACGCTTTACCTGATTGGTGATGCTGCTCCGAATGGATGGGCTGCCGATAACGCAACGGCAATGGAGCGTATGGATAACGGACAGTTTACATGGACAGGAAAGCTGAACGTCGGATCGCTCAAGTTTATAACGACCTTAGGAGAATTCCTGCCGTCGTACAACCGCGATGCTACTGCCGGAGAAGGATTCAAACTGACCTATCGTACATCGGGTGACCAACCGGACGAACAGTTCACAATCAGTAAAGAAGCAACTTATATCGTAAAAGCAAACCTGCTCGACTTGACGTTGACACTTACCGAAACAGAAGATATTGGCTGGAGATATGAAGAATTTTTCATTGTCGGTTCGTTTACGGGTAACAATGGTTGGGGATTTGAAGCACTGTCTAAAGATGCTGTCCAAATGGATCTGTTCCATTATGGAGCCGTGATTCCCTGGAAGGCGGACGGAGAATTTAAATTCGCTTCTGTGACAGATTTCGGTCAGGCGGATGCTTTCTTCCATCCTACTGTGGCTAATGCTCCGTACACTTCGACATCAGTAGTGCTTGGAGGTGACGATAATAAATGGCAGATGAAGGAAGCCGAATGTGGCAAACCTTATAAAGTATGGTTCTATACAGGCAAAGGAAAAGAAAAGATGCTGATGCGTCCGTTCACTCCTTACGAAGGGCTGTATCTGGTGGGTGAGGCAACTCCAAACGGATGGGATTTAGGCAATGCTACTCCGATGACGAAGAGTGCCGACAGTCCTTACATCTTTACCTGGAGCGGCACACTGAAAACAGGTGAGATGAAGATATCCTGCGATAAACAGTCAGACTGGAACGGGGATTGGTTTATGGCGGATAAGAGCAACAAGGCTCCGACGGGAGAAGTAGAAACGGCATTGTTTGTTGCTAAGTCGGATGCGGAGTTGAGCAGTATGTATCCGGATGCAGATTTGGGTAGTTTGGATAATAAGTGGAATATTCAGGAAGCCGGTTCTTATCGGATTACGATTGACCAGTTGAAAGAGACGATTTCGATTGTGAAACAATAAAACAAGAATTCAAGATGAAGAAAATAATATATTGGGTGGCTGCTTTTCTGTGTATGGCTTGCAGTGACGATCATGGGTCGAATCAGGAGAATGGAGGAGCTTCGGGCAGTGTTACCGAAGTGACTCCGGTAACATCGGATTTAAGTGTGGACCTGTCTACGGATAAGGCTTTCTATAAACCGGGGGAGAAAGTGGTATTTACAGCAGAAGATGCGTTGCCTGCCGGAACTAAAGTTCGCTATCGTCTTTTAGGGGAGGTTGTCGGAGAAGAGTCGGTAAATGGTACGAGCTGGATATGGCAACCGCCTACTACTGATTTCAAAGGATATATGGCGGAACTGTACCGTCAGGAGAATGGTACGGATGTGATTGTCGGTACGATTGCGGTAGATGTATCCAGTGATCCGTCACGTTTTCCGCGTTATGGTTTTGTCGCTGATTTCAGTCAGGAGAAGACGGCCGAAAAGACACAGGAAGAGATGGCGTATCTGAATCGTCATCACATCAATTGGGTACAGTTTCAGGACTGGCATAATAAACATCACTGGCCGTTGGGCGGTACACGCACACAGTTGGACGAAGTATATATGGACATCGCTAACCGGGAGGTTTATACAAGTTCGGTGAAAAATTACATTGAAGCGCAGCATCGTTTCGGTATGAAGTCTATGTTTTACAATCTTTGTTTCGGGGCGTTGAAGGATGCTGCTACGGACGGGGTGAAGGAGGAATGGTATTTGTTTAAGGATGCTTCTCATACTACTAAAGACAGTCATGATTTGCCGGGCGGATGGAAAAGTAATATTTATCTGGTAGATCCTTCTAATAAGGAATGGCAGAAATATTTGAACGAAAGGAATGATGATGTATATGCGAACTTTGCCTTCGACGGCTATCAGATAGACCAGTTGGGACGACGCAGCACGCTTTACAATTACAACGGTATTCCGGTCAATCTGCGTGAGGGATATGCTTCTTTTATTGAAGCGACGAAGCAGGCTCATCCGGACAAGAGTTTGGTGATGAATGCGGTCAGCCGTTACGGTGCCCGTCAGATAGGGGAGACAGGTAAAGTTGATTTCTTCTATAATGAGGTGTGGGCGGATGAGGCTGATTTTACCAATCTGAAAGCCATTCTTTATGAAAATGGATTCTATGGCAATTATCAGTTGAATACGGTTTTTGCAGCTTATATGAATTATAATAAAGCGGATAACCGGGGAGAATTTAATACGCCGGGTATTCTGCTGACGGATGCTGTCATGTTTGCTTTGGGTGGTTCGCACCTTGAGTTGGGAGGCGATCACATGTTGTGCAAAGAGTACTTTCCGAATGAGAACCTGACAATGAGCGAAGAATTGAAAACAGCGATGGTTCATTATTATGACTTCCTGACTTCTTATCAGAATCTGCTTCGTGACGGAGGTACGGAAAATAGTATCACTATGAATTGTACCAATGGCGAAATGAGATTGAATAGTTGGCCTCCTCAACAGGGATCAGTTACTACTTATGCTAAGCAGGTAGATGGCAAGCAAGTGATACATCTTCTTAACTTCTCGCAAGCGAACAGCCTTAGTTGGAGAGATGTGGACGGTACGATGCCGGAACCGGCTTTGATTACAAAAGCGGCTTTGCAAATGAATCTGTCGGCAAAGGTGAATAAGCTATGGGTAGCGTCACCGGATGCACACGGAGGGGCTTTGCAGGAATTGGCCTTTACACAGGAGAATGGAGTTGTCTCTTTCACATTGCCTTCCTTGAAATATTGGACGATGATTGTGGCTGAATAAAGCGGCTGCTACAGAATAACTAAAATGATAGGTATGATGATTAGATATAGATTATGGGTATGGGTGTTGTGCCTGGTATTTCCAACATGGGTTTGGGCGGAAAATGAGACACGTACATGCACTTCTTTTACACAGCAGGGACGTCAGGTGACTTTTCACCTGGCGGACAGTGCCGCCTTGCAATTGCAACTTTGCAGCTCTTCCGTCGTGAAAATCTGGTTCTCACCCGACGGGCAATTGCAACGAAGAAATGCTTCGTTTGCAGTGATTAATGAAGAACTGGAAGAGGTAGGAACTATTCATGTGGATGAACAGGCGGCCTGTTACGAGATATTTACTCCGAAGTTGCGTATCCGGGTGAATAAATCTCCGATGAGTCTTCAGATATTCGATAAATATCAGAAACTTCTGTTTAGTGATTATGCCGATAAAGGCCATGTCAGTGAAGGAACGAAGAAGGTGGAATATAAAGTGCTTCGTCGTGACGAGCACTTCTTCGGACTTGGTGAGAAAGCGGGAAAGATGGACCGTCGTGGCGAGTCTTATAAGATGTGGAATAGTGACAAACCTTGTTATAGTGTGGTAGAAGATCCTCTTTACAAGAGTATTCCTTTCTTTATGAGCAATTACCGGTATGGTATTTTCCTTGATAACACCTATAAGACGGAATTCAAATTCGGAACGGAAAGCCGTGATTATTACAGCTTTGAAGCGCCGAACGGGGAAATGGTATATTACTTTATCTTCGGTAAAGACTATAAAGAAATCATCAGCCAATACGTCGGACTGACGGGAAAACCTATCATGCCGCCGAAATGGGCGTTGGGCTTTGCTCAATGCCGCGGTCTGTTGACAAGCGAAAAGCTAAGCCGTGAAATAGCCGAAGGCTATCGGAAACGGGGAATCCCTTGTGATATTATCTATCAGGATATCGGCTGGACAGAATACTTGCAGGATTTCGAATGGCGCAAAGGAAACTATGAAAACCCTAGGAAGATGCTTTCGGATTTGAAAGAGATGGGTTTTAAGGTAGTCGTATCTCAAGACCCGGTAATTGCACAAGCCAACAAAAAACAATGGGAAGAAGCAGACCGCCTGGGCTATTTTGTAAAGGACAATACGAACGGCAAAAGCTACGATATGCCCTGGCCGTGGGGTGGAAACTGCGGAGTGGTGGACTTTACCCTGCCTGCCGTAGCCGACTGGTGGGGAACTTATCAGCAGAAACCGATTGACGATGGTGTCTCCGGCTTCTGGACAGACATGGGCGAACCTGCCTGGAGTAACGAGGAGCAGACGGAACGCCTGGTGATGAAGCACCATCTCGGTATGCACGATGAAATCCATAACGTCTATGGCCTGACTTGGGACAAAGTGGTAAAAGAGCAATTTGAAAAGAGGAATCCGGACCGTCGTGTTTTCCAAATGACTCGTGCTGCTTATGCCGGATTGCAACGTTATACGTTCGGTTGGACGGGTGATAGCGGAAACGGAGACGATGTACTGCAAGGGTGGGGACAATTAGCCAATCAGATTCCTGTAATGCTTTCCGCCGGATTGGGATTAATCCCATTTTCTTCCTGTGATATTACCGGTTACTGTGGGGATATTGAGGATTATCCGGCTATGGCGGAACTCTATACCCGTTGGGTACAGTTCGGAGCATTTAATCCTTTGAGCCGTATTCACCACGAGGGAGATAATCCGGTGGAACCGTGGCTTTTCGGACCGGAAGCGGAAAAGAACGCGAAAGCGGCTATCGAACTGAAATATCGTTTGTTACCGTATATCTACACTTACGCCCGCGAAGCGTATGATACAGGATTGCCTATCATGCGGCCTCTGTTTCTCGAATATCCAATGGATATGGAAACGTTTTCTACGGATGCCCAATTCTTGTTCGGTCGTGAATTGTTGGTAGCCCCCGTGGTGAAGAAAGGTGCCCGCACAAAGAACGTGTACCTTCCCGAAGGTACATGGATAGACTACAACAACAAGCAGACGGTCTACACCGGAGAGCAATGGACTACCGTTGATGCTCCCTTGTCTTCTGTTCCTATGTTTGTGAAGCAAGGTTCTATCATCCCTACCATGCCGGTAATGAACTACACCCATGAGAAACCGGTATATCCACTTACTTTTGAAATCTTTCCCACACAGGAAGGTGCACAGGCAGCCTTTACTCTTTACGAAGATGAAGGAGAAAACTTAGGGTACCAGCGTGATGAATTTGTCAAAACACCGATTATTTGCAGTACTTTGGCGAATGGATATGAATTGACTGTCTCTGCCCGTGAAGGAAAAGGATATACTGTTCCCGGTCCGAGAAATCTGTTGTTCCGTATTTATTCTGCGAAAGCCCCGAAAGAGGTAACTGTCAAAGGAAAGAAGATAAAGAAAACTAAACCGGAACGTTTGGAAGAAAATCTGGAGAATGACACTGAAACTGTGGTATGGAGTTGGGATAAAGAAACTGGTGTATGTAGTGTGCGAATGCCTGATAAGGGAGGTAATGAGCAGATTATGATTGCTTTTAAATAAGTGGTGAAGCGTGCAAGGTACTTTTGTCTTGCACGCATCCATATTACTATATTGAGTGATTATCTTTTTGTTCTTGGTGAAACTTACGATAGGCAGTAGGAGACATTCCGAAATACTCCTTAAAGCTTTTTCCAAAATAGTTTAATGAGCTGAACCCCAGCTGGAAACTGATGTCGCTAATGTTATATTCTTCATTTTCCCGAAGCATTTTTGCAGCAGTTTTCAGTTTTATATTTTGAATAAAATAATGAGGAGATTCCCCTGTTATCTTTTTCATTTTCAGGAATAGCTTTGTCCGGCTTAGTCCTAATTCTGAACATAACAGGGTGACGTTAATATCTCCGTTTCCTTCTTCCAACTTGGTTTGTACAATTCTTATTATATGATCGATGAAATCTTGGTCGAGCTTATTGCTGGTCAGTTGCTCTGCACTACTGTTTTCTAAAGTTTTGTATCGTTCCTGTAATTTTCGTCTGTTATTTAGTAGGTTAATGCATTTTGCGATCAGAATTCTGATATTAAATGGTTTGGTGATATAATCATCGGCTCCACAATTGAGTCCTTTAATATTGTGTTCCACACTACTAAGTGCCGTGAGCAGAATGACCGGAATATGGCTAGTGTCAAAATGAGACTTTATCCTCGCACATAGATTTATACCGGAGATGCCGGGCATCATCACATCTGATAAAATAAGATCCGGTGAATTGAGCTGTGCGATTTTGAATGCATCTTCACCATTCTTTGCTTCATAGATTTCAAAAATGGGCTCAAATATCTCTATGAGTAATTTCCTCAATTCATCGTCATCCTCAACGATAAGTAAAGTCGATGAATGATCGAAATCCTTCTTTTGCTGTATGATGAAATCTTCCAGATTTTCCAAGCTCTCTTCTTCATTCTCTATACTAATCGGGTTATTGATTATCCCTGTGTTCTTTTCATTCTCTATGATGGTGATATTCTTATCTTCTTTAAAGTGCTCATTACCGATTGGTAATTCGACAATGAATGAACTACCTTTTCCTACTTCACTTTCAACCGTTATTTGTCCATGATGTGCCTTTACAATATTGAGTGACAGTGATAAGCCTATCCCTGTTCCGGTGTTGGATAGTTCGCTGTTTACAGAGTTGTTTACTTGAAAGAAACGTTCAAAGATTCGTTCTGTCATGTCTTTAGGTATCCCAATGCCGGAATCATTAAATGTTATAATTACGGAAGACGCAGAAGTCGTTATTTTGATCTCGACTGTTCCATTTTCCGGAGTGAATTTGAAAGCATTCGATAGAATGTTATTGAAAACCTTTTGTAGTTGTACTTCATCAAACCACGTGCACTGGCTTTTTTGGTCGAACACAAAATTGAAATGAATATTCTTTAGTTCGGCATAGCTAACGAACGAATCATATATTTCCTGCGTGAATAGAATTATATCCTGCTGTTTGACTGTTAACGTGAAATTTTCTTTGTTGTATTTCAAGAAGTCGAGTAGTTCATTGATTAAAGTACCCATTTTGGCAGCCCTGTTATGTACCTCACGCAAGCTGTTCTGGATAGTAGACAATGAGTAATTTGACATAAGAATAAGTTCCAGTTGTCCGGATATTAATGCGATCGGTGTTTTTAACTCATGTGATATATTCCCGAGGAAACGCATTTTGGACTCATTTATCGCGTCTTTTTGTAGTTTATCCCGTCTTTCAAGTTCCAGTGAATTTCTTAACAATAACTTGGATCGGTAGAAATAGGCAATGCTGATAATGATGGCTAATATTAGCAACGTATATAATAGATAAGCGTACCAGGTGGCATAAACAGGAGGGATAATCGTGATCCCCAGACTGATTTCATTAAGTTCGGTTTCATCTTTAAAGGAAATGTTTCTTACTTTTAACTTATAGTCTCCATAAGGTAAGTTCATGTAGTTGATTGATTTTTGGGGATGAAATTCAATCCAGCTATTGTTATACCCATCCAGTTTATATTGATATTTGGATTGTCCGAGATTTACGAAGTCATTGATTCCGATTTCGACAGATATATTATTCTCATAATGTTTCAATTTGATATGATCTGTTGCAAAAAGAGAACGAGGCAATATCCGAGAAGAATCATTTGCCGACACTTCTTTGTTATTAACAAATAGTTTGGAAAAGAACATTTTAGTGGGTAGACTTTCTGGAAACAAATTATTTTCAGAAATCATGGCAAGGCCGTTTATTCCTCCCATGATGATACGGCTATCACTGCTTTTCATTATGTCACCCGGAATCATCGACGGCAAGACGAATTTGTTTTGTGATTTATAATTATAGCTTCTTTTTGTTTTGAGATCGATATAGGATAAGCCGTTTGCACTGGTGACCAAAAGTTGATGATCGGACAGAGGATAAACGGCACTTAGATAATCACTATCGAGGTTACTGTTTTTGCAGTTTATTTGTTCGAGCCTATCTTGAGTAGGATGATAAATAAGAATACCTGCACCTAATGTGGTGGCTATGATACGATTGCTATTATCCTGAATAAGAGACGTAATGGTATTCTTAGAAGAAGCGGTGATTTTAGCAAGATATTTGTCAAGACTGCGTACATAATTCTGTTTGATACTGTAATAGCACAGGTTATTCCCTCCAATCCACAAGTTGTCCTGCTTGTCTATCATCAATGAGTTTACAGCATAGATGTATTTGTCGAGAAGGTGTAGCTTTTGAATGCTGTAATCTTCCAGGTTCATATAATATACCCCCGAAAGCGTACCCAGATATAAGATATCTTTATGACGGATGATAGCCTGAACTATTTCCGACCGTTTCGTATGGTCGGACGGGTCGATAGTGAAATGTTTGAATTCTTTTTTATCAATCGAGTAACTGCAAAGTCCGCCGAGATGAGTCCCAATCCATACTGTACTGGATGTATCATCATAATATAAGGTCTTGATATTATTGTGGGATATTGTATTGTTCTCTTTCGTATAGTATGTATATGAATCTGTCTCGGGTAGATAGGATACCAACCCGTCTCCTTCTGTACTGATCCATAGCCGTCCTGTCTTGTCTTCTATAATCTTGCTGATTACGGGTCCGATACCGGCGTGCCCCAGTTTCAGATTATTATATTCAAAGATGTCAGTATGCGGATTGTAGTAATCCAAGCCTCCATAGTAGGTACCGAACCACATTGTGCCTTGATCGTCTTTCATAATAATCCAGACAGAGAGGTTGCTTAGTCCCGCACTACCCTCTTTTTCCAGACCATAAAAACTGATATCACCTGTTTGCGAGTTGATAACATTCAATCCTAACATGGTTCCTATCCAGATATTTCCGTTATTATCTTCACATACTGTTCTTACATAATTGCTGGCTAAGGTAGGTTCCGTGTATTGGATAACGTCGCCCGATGGAGTTAGTTTGAATAATCCTTCATTCAGGGTGCTCACCCAGATGTTGTTCCGGCTATCTTCGTTTATCGATATAATTTCACTGCGGGTAGTCAGTACTTTCTGTTGCCTGCCTGATAGATCAATAGTAAATACCCCGTCATGTTTGGTGCCGATATATAATAATTTGCCGGACGTTTCTTTCAGCGATGAGATGCTTAGGTTGTTGCCATCAATTTTGTATTTGGCCTGGCATATACCTTCTTTATAATTATAGACACTATCCAATAAACCGATCCATAATGAGTTGGTACCATAATTGAAGGCAATGGACGGCAATATCTGTGTGTTTGGCTGGCTGAATATGATACGGCTTTCCTCTTTTATCAGGTCATATTCAATGATGCTGTAATCCGTATTGACATATAGGTGCCCTTTCTTGTCTCCACAGATTGTCGGAACAAGGTTGGACTGTATCCAGTTGTTTATTCCCATGAAGTTGACTGACTCAATATAATTTCCATTATATTTCTTCACACCGTCTTTAGTTCCAATCCATAAGATACCCGATTCATCCTGATAAAGTCCGTTAATCGTAATTTGGGGAAACATGGAATTGAGTGATAAATGCTGGAAGTTTACCGTCTCGAATCCAGTGATGGATGAGACGCATGAAACCAGCATAAATATAATAGCGACTAGTCTGTTATGTTCAGGCATATATTAAAAGCGTTAATTAAGTTTCTATTGTTTCCAAAACTTCTTATATTTAGTTTTGGTATTAATCTTAGGGATTCATATAATGGGGGACTATTATTATATATCTTATATCTGATAGCAGGTTCGATAATCACAAATGTATCGTTATTTTTTGAGATAATGAAACAAAAAACGGTTTGTAATAGGGATATGAACAAAATTATGGAACCTTTGGAACTTTTTTATCCAATGCTGCTTCCCGTAATCTCCTACTTTTGCTCTTGCTATCGGGAGAAAACCTTTGCATGGATCTTTAAATTTTTAATATATCTCAAATTATAAGCAAAGAAAATATGAAAAATTATGTGGCGATATGTCTGCTCTCATTGATGGTATCAGGATGTACGAAAACCTTGGAACCTTCTATGGAACGCATGGTCGATGATGCCCTGAACCGGGCGGTAGAACAATATAAGTATATGTACTCTGTCATGGATTCTATTCCGGAGATGTTACCCCGTTCGATAGATAAGAATGGCGCGCTTGAAACCTCGGATTCTTATTTCTGGACGAGTGGCTTTTATCCCGGGACTCTTTGGTATTTGTATGAATATACCGGAGATGAGCAGCTCAAGGAGATGGCTTCCAAGATGAGTGATAGAGTCGAGATCCAGAAGTATAATAAAGATAATCATGATGTCGGTTTTATGATAAACTGTTCTTTCGGAAATAAATACCGGCTATTGGGCGATACTTCCTGCCGGGATATAATCACTACTACAGCCCGGTCATTATCTACGCGTTACCGTTCTGCTGTAGGATGCACACGTTCATGGAGTCATCCGGGCACTTTGCATTGGCAGTTTCCTGTAATCATTGACAATATGATGAACCTTGAATTACTTTGTCGGGCAACGGAGTTCTCTGGTGATAAACGTTTCTATGATATGGCAATTTCTCATGCTGATAAAACAATGGAGAATCATTTCAGACCGGATTATAGTTGTTATCACGTGGTGAATTATGATACAATTAGCGGCCATGCACTTCAGAAATGTACATGGCAAGGGTATAGTGACGAATCGGTATGGAGCAGGGGACAGTCTTGGGCATTGTATGGATATACTATGATGTATCGGGAAACGAAACAACCACGTTATCTGGAACAGGCAAAGCATATTGCCAGCTTCCTTCTTAATCATCCGAAGATGCCTCAGGATAAGATTCCTTATTGGGACTTTGACGATCCAAAAGTTCCGGATGCCTTGAGAGATGCTTCAGCTGCTGCCATTATGGCTTCTGCTTTACTGGAATTGTCGGGTTATGTAGACAAGGTAACCGGACAAGGATATATCACTGTTGCCGAAACACAGCTTAGAACATTGGCTTCGGATGAGTATCTGGCAAAGCCGGGAGAAAACTGCAATTTCATACTTAAACACAGCGTAGGCTTTTTACCACAGAATAGCGAAGTGGATGTCCCCCTGACTTATGCAGATTATTATTTTGTAGAAGCATTAATGAGGTATAGAGCTATGCACTTGAAAGAATAGAGTTACTAACTAAAATCATTACTATATGAAAAACAAGTTGATGAAGGTATCGTTGTTACTGTTTTTGATGGCTCTCATCGCAGGCAAGTCACTTTCTCAAAACCAACCGGTTAGAATTAAAGCGGAACATCCCCGCCTGATTCTGTCGAGTACGGACATTGAGTTGATGCGGGGAAATGCTCTTTCGGGCATTGAGCCTTGGAAAACAGCTTGGAAAAAACTGGAAAGTGAGATAGACGGTTATGCAGATGAGAAATGGAAACCGAATGTATATCGGGGAGATGCCAGTATGTCTTTCTATAAAGCCGCCATACGTGACGGGTCGGCTGCAAGAGATTTGGCAATAGGCTATCAGATCACTAAAGATAAACGTTATGCGCACAAAGCCATTGAAATAATCAATGAATGGTCTTCTCCTAAAAATGCTCCGGGCACTTATTTCGATCCGGATAAATTCTATCCTAATACCGGTATGTTGGTTTCACGTGGCGTATTTGCATTCCTTTATGCCTATGATTTGCTTTGCGCGGATAACTTGATAGGAAAAAGTAAGCAGAAACAATTTGAGGCATGGCTCCGGATATTGCTTCCTCATATAGAAGAAGGCGTGAAACGCTGGGTGGAGAATGACTACTTTGGAAAACAATATTTTCAGAATCATATAGTTGCAGAAGTTGTGGGGTTGATGTCTATTGGCATTATTTTACGTGATAATGAGTTGGTGAATTATGTATATGACGGAGAAACAAATCCACATAATATAAAGAAGGTAATTGAGGGTATCATTTTGATGAAAGGACAACCGCCTTACTGTGGTGAGCCCGGCTCATGGCCAACACAGGATGGAGAGATTATGGATCGTTACAGACATTTTGCATTGACTCATTACGGACAGACTACAAAGCCGAACAGAGCCTTACAGTATGCGGGATTGTCGACTAATTTGCTAATGATAGCAGCAGAGATGGGACGTTTGAACGGTCTGGATCTTCATCATTATGTAGCTCCTACCGGTGAGAGTATTAAATTACCTTTGCTCTTCTATGCTGATTTTTATATCACTAAAGATGCTTCTATTAAGGGAGGATTTTATACAGGTGAAGACTCTTGGATTAACTACAACGATCAATCAGTATTTACATTGTGGGAGGTAGGGCATGTCCGTTATCCGGAGGAGAAAATCTTTAATGAGGTTTTGCGTACCAATGATCGTACAGCTCATAACCTGCATTTGTTAGGTCCGGTGATTCTGACTCACGGACGCTGTATTGAATAAAATAATCTTTAATAATTAATATCTATGAAACAGAGAAACATCAGTAAAGGAATATATTCATTATATGTGATTATGTTCATGCTCATGATCCCGATAGGAGATCTGTGGGCGCAAGATCCGTTAAACATAAGCGGTAAAGTCGTAGATGTGAACAATGAGCCCCTGATTGGAGCTACCGTTCAGGTAAAAGGGAAGCAAACAGGGACCATTACTAATATAGAGGGGCGGTTTTCTGTCAAGGTTCAGGCAAAAGATATACTTGTCATCTCTTATATGGGATATACTTCTCAGGAAATGATTGCATCAAAGGCTAATGGAGCGACTATCACTTTGGTTGAGGATGGGAAAACATTGGAAGAAGCAGTCTATTTGCCAATTAGAAACAATGGAAAAAGATATGAAGTAGAATATGAAGGAAAAGTGTACCAAAATGCTGCTTTTTTATGTAGAGAATATCATATTTCTAAATCGCTGGTAAAAGGGCAACAGCGTTATAAACCTGAGTATTCCTTTATAAAATGCTTCCAGATGATAAAGCAGTTGAGAGATGAATGTAAATGGCCAGATACAGAGGTATTTGCCTTTATTCCGAGATGTAAGATTCAAGGAAAATTTTATAAAAGGATATCAGATTTTGCATCGGCTGTCGGCATGACCAGAGGGCAGATAGATACCTATAAATCCAGACACCATCACAAAAATATGATTGAAGCATTACAGGAAATGCAGAAAGACCGTATTCCAGCGTATAAGACGGAATACGGTCTTTTGCCATATAGCGAAGCCAGAAAGAAAAAATACACATCTAAGCAGTTGGAACGATTAGAATATATTTCAAACGGATTGCTACGATATCCTATGCTTCAGTCCTTTGATTTTACATAAGACAGTATGGATATACTTCTTCGGTATGAGGAATTATTTCAAAAGAATCCTCAGTGTAAACGGGAATGGCGAGAACGGTAGAAAATAGTACCGACGAAAAGACCATAGGCTCTGATCAGTTGTATGATTAAGGTTTCTTTATTGTGTTATTGGCAATGGACCACGAGTTCCCAGTTGTTTTGTATTTTTACAAGCAGGGAGTAAAAATCGTTGGCATCGACAGGTCTTTCCCCGGTCTCAAAGTTGGTTAAAAGCTGACAAAGCTCATTATATAATTCATCACACAGCATTTTAAGGACTCCTTTCAAATTTTTAATTGTTGGTATGTTACCTTGGGACGCTGGATTCGTCAAGTGATTAAAAAAGATATAAGAGACATGAACAATCAAAGTAGACTCTTTTAATTCTATATCTGAGATATAGCGTTTATTTGTCCAAATTCTGGTAAAATAAAAAACTTAATTTAAAAATCA
>OHOC01000257.1_pt1 | contig 20974 bp, 26 predicted proteins | sample 1569701 | NCBI WGS metagenome assembly OHOC01 (sample SAMEA3879522, study PRJEB24766) | human gut metagenome | biome: human-associated habitat; feature: feces | place: USA | collected 1985/1987 | reverse complement strand
CCCTTCGCGTGAATTGCTTCTGCCATGACCTCAATGACCTGCTTGCCGCCGTCGGCATCCGTGTAAGAGCCGGACAGCGTGATACTGTCGATTAAATCAGCAGCAGGCTGTGCACTGGGAGCAACCGGTTTGGTGTAATAGTAGTAATCGCCATTTTTTACCCAGCCTGCACCGGGAGTGAAAGCAGGGATTTCAGCTTCGCCGCCGATGTGCTGCCCCTCATCGTTCACACGATAAGCTACCAGCTTCACCCGGATATAGGCATCCGTATCGCCGATATTGATAACATTAACATTGGACTTTGTACTGCCGTTAAAATCCTCTGTTACTTCACAATCCACAAAGGACGGTTTGAACGTGTTGGTTACCGGCTCTGTATTGGTGACCAGATAGGCTAAGGTTCCTCCAACCACTGTGGTCACAAGCATTAGAAGGGAGAGGAGTAAAATCCCGGCTCGATTGTTTCTTCTGCGTCTGCGCTTACGCTGTAAGTGCTTTGGTTCATATTTTCCGTGATACATTGACTACCCCTCCTTCCTTAATTTTTTCCACCGAAAATGTTCTTCACAACTTCGCTGAATCCGTTGAGCCAATAATTATTGTCCTTGCTGTTTGTGCAGGTAATCCATCCATCAGGCTTCTCAGCAGTCAGAGTCGCCCCGGAACCGTTGTTGCCGCTGTAACGCCAGCTCCATCCTTCATCTTCCTGGATGGTATAAGTGCCTACCGGAAGCTCATAGATGATTTCACTGTTGTTGCCTACAATGGTAACTTCGGTGTATTTTTTGCCATCTTTGTAAACATCGAATACATAAGGCTCGTCACCTGCGCCGCCTTGCTTGTTGATTGTCAACTGACAGGTTTTCACATGGAGGAGGAACGCAGGATCGCCCTTGGTCTCTGGGTCAGTCCAGCTGCATTCGCCGGTGCAGTCCTGATGTACAAAGGCTGTATATTGCTGCACGTCTTCCGTACCAATCTTTACTTCTGCCTTGACAGGAACGTCCTGCTTGGTATTAACTTTGCCATCCTGAATTTTGGTATCGTCAGGAGTATAGGTCATATCAAGCACCGGTGCATCGCCAGTCATAACTACGCCCTCATCTGTAGAAGTCGTGTCACCGTGTTTCCAACTCTCGGAAACCTTGTTTGCAGTAAAGTCATTCGGAACGACATCGCCGTAATATACCTCGCTGTCCTTGTAGGTCAGTTCGGGCTTAAATACATTGATTGTTCCATCACCCTTACCACTCTGTTCGGAGACTGTACCCGAATTCTTAGGCGTTACCTTGACCGAAACACTATAGGTGGTATCCTCTTTCAAGTCGTTCAAATCGGTGACCGTATTGCCGTCCTGATCCTGATAGGACACTTCAATATTGACATATTCATACTGCCAGGATTCCAAACCATAGTTTTCTTCGCCGAGTTTCAACTCCACATCGCCAACCTTGGCGGTTGCGCCGGACTTAATCTGATCGGCAGTCAGATCGCCCAGGAGATAGACATTCTTATCTTTGGCGGTGACGGTAATGTCCTTGATCTCCACATCAACATCGGGGCGTTCAAACTCAAACATGGGTTCCGTTGCATCGCCATTCTCATAGACTCCGGCGCTGGTGTTGGTATAGACACCGTTGCCGCCAAGGAAACCGTCTTTCACTGTCACAGGGAAGGAAATGACCAGCTTATTGCCCCGGTAGGTGGTTTGACCATTGGTGGTTTCCGTACCGCACCAGTTTTCGGAGAAGTTAAAGCCCGTCACGTCTACTTTGTCGCCTTTTATCGTAGCGACTGCACCCATTTTATCGTTGTTCTCCACCCACTGGTTCTCGCCGGTATAGCGGTAGGTTTCCAGCTTGATGTCATTAACGGTTGTCCCTGCGGGAAGTTCAAACTGAGGAGCGATAATGTCCTTGATGACGGCTTGTTCATCCAGAGTGGTGGAAGAACCGCCCTGTTCGATATTGTCGGAAATCTGCTCAAAGATGTCATTCAAAGTATCTGCATCAGAAGCAGAGAGGTAATAGCTGGGATCCTGGGGCGTTCCGTTATTGGAGGAAACATTCTGCATGAACTGGTTTGCCTGTCTGTTGTTTGCCCCCTCAGCAATTCCGGCAGAGGTTGCATCCGCACCTTCAAAGATACCCACAGAATAAACGGTCACACCGTCATTTTTCAGTTCTTGTGCCTCAGAAATGGCAGCATTTGCGACATTGCTTTCATAGCCGCTCCAACCAGGGGAACCGTCCGTAAACAGAACCACGACCCGGCTCCTCTTTTCATCTTGCGGTACGGGATTGGCATCCAAAATGCCCTTCGCCATTTCCAGACCGTAGTTGGGATAAGTAGCGCCACAGGCAGCCAATGCATCTGTGGAAGCATTCACATTGTCCTGTCCAGCCTGCGTGTTCATATCCTGCAAGGCTTCTTTGTAGTGACTACTAGCATTGTTGTTGTAGTTATACTGTGTACTTCCCACAAAAACTTCAGTGTTTTCATAAGTTGGATAATCACTGCTGTCGTTGGTATAGTTACCAGTTGCAAACCCAACCACGGCAACACGGTGATCCACATCATCACCGGTGCCTAAGATACCGTCCTCGCCTTTGGCTTTCCCAGAAACAGAGTTGGTAAAACCGGATACGGCATTTTTCAGGGCTTGCAGCCTGCTCATGGAGCTGACAGCAAACCGCTCATACAGAGGAAAGTCCGGTTCAGTATCTCGTCCGGTAGAGGTACCGATCTCCTGTCTGTCACCATTGCTGTCCGTATAAGAGTAGGTATATTCGTATGTGTTGCGATCTTGACTTTCGCTGCGTACATACAGGGGACCTTTCCCCTGAAAGTTTGGTACGGTAGCATTGCGTTCGCTTACGATGGTGGAGCCATCCGGGAAAGTATAGGTAAAAGTATATTTTCTCCAATCCCTAGTCCGAACTAACTCAACTTTTTGATAGTTTTCGCCATTCTTAATATAAAGGTTTTCCCGATTCGAATAATAATCATTTTGTCTATTATCATCATTCGTCCAAGTGGCAGGACACTCGGTATAGGTATACGGTCTGTGTCGTTCAACGGAAACGGTTACATAACTGCCATCGTCCAGCTTGTGGTACAAATTCCCATTTCTGCCGCTACTGTATCGAAGCTCATAATAATCGCCGTTATTCTTGTTCTCGTAGAGACGGAAGTCATAGGTATTCATATCCTCTGTCATAGACCCGGACTGGTCCAGAACCAGCACAATATCCGCAGGGACATCCTTTGTTACTTCTGTAGAGAACTTTTCGCCGGTGGCGTAGGCTTCCAGGGTAATGGTATAGGTACCATCGACATTGTCTGCGGCTGTTTTGCTGATCTCCATTCCCTTTTTCTCATCGCCGTCCCCGGCGGCATAAACTGGCAGAGCCAATGTTCCGGGAATCGCTGTAGAAACCAACAGCGACAGGGAAAGGAGGAGCGAAACTGTTTTTGATTTTTTCATAATTTTCCTCCCTCCTTATCCAACGACAGGCGCACCAAAAGGTGCTACATGATCGAAGTTTACCGTCGGATAGATAATCTCACTATCAACCGGTTCATCATCCGGTTCATCGGAGATAACCTCCGGCAGGGGAGCCGGTTCCAGTGCAAGAGCCTTTTCATCAATCTGTGCAACCTGATCCTCCGTCAGTTCCCCGATTTCTTCTTCCGTCAGGGATTCGATCATTTCCATGAGTTCCTCATAAGTTTCACAAGCCATGAGACGGTCAAACAGGCTCAATTTGTGGCAAGGGCAGGAGCAGCCTTCTACTGTACAGTCATCGGAGCATCCCTCGATATGCACAGGCGTTTCAGGAGCAGTAGGGGCAACATACAAAGGGCAGTCCTCGGCGTGGACTATGGTTCCGTCCTCACCAGCTACTGCACTGCAGGTACACTCTTTTTCCTCCGGCTGTGCGGGAGCCTGATACAGAGGGCAGTCTTCGGCATGGACAATGGTTCCGTCCTCACCGGCTACTGCACCGCAGGTACACTCTTTTTCCTCCGGCTGTGCAGGCGTCTGGTACAGAGGGCAACCCTCGGTGTGAACACCGTCCTCAGTGCCGCAGGTGCAGATCGGCTCTGCTAAATCAGGCTGTTCGTTGCTCTGAGAAAGATAGCAGGCATCGCTGTGCTGATGCTCCTCCAGCGTACAGGTCAGTTCCTTAGAATAGCAGCTGTCATCATGCTGATGGCCCTCGGATTCTTCCTGTCCGCACACAAGAACACGCTCGGCAGTATAACATCCATCCCCATGCGTATGTGTCTCATCCTCAGACAGAGTACAGGTCAGGACAGTTTGCTCCTCATAGCAGCTGTCATCATGGGCATGAGCACCTTCGCCAGCTTCCAAGCCGCAGGTCGGAACATCAGAAACTATGTAACAAGCATCCGTATGGGTGTGCTCCGTCTTTTCACATACCAAAGTAGAATGTGCATCTGCTTTGATTGCCAGCGTGCCTGGGACACAAACAGAGGCAAGCACACAAAGGCTCAATCCCAATGTAAGAAATTTTCTCTTCATCTGTTATCCCTCCTTATTCCCCGTCAGGCCAGCCTGCGGCTTCCATTACCGTATCGCCATTGTTGGCAGTCTGGACAGCCTGGGCGGAAATAACAACGTTGGCAGTACAGTTTTGATACGCATTGCCCATCTCTGCACTGAAGCGAACTTCTTCCATTACAGGCTCTGTTGTCTCACCGGGAGCCAAAACCTTTTCATAATAGAAGTTACGATCATCCCGGTTGAGCTTCCATTCTCCAGAGGTGCCATAGATATGGACATACTTGATCCCCTCGTCAGAGAGGTCGCTGCCATCTTCTCCCGTAATGGTAACCTCCATCTTTAAGCGCACCCAGGCGTCGTTGTCGCCGGTGTTTTTAACCTGGACGATTTTGCTGGCAGAAGTACCGGGCATGACACCCTTAATGCCTTCTTCCGGGAACTCTACCAAAGTACCGTCCTCTTTCTTGGTTTGCTCCACCAGCTCAATGTTCACATCGCCAGAGGTAATCACGTTGTGTGCCGTATCCTCAGATGTGAAGTAAGCCAATGTGCCGGCAGTCGCAATAGCCAAACACATGACCACGGCTGCTACCAGCAAAATTTTCTTCTTCATTCGCAGTTCCTCCTCGCATTTATACTGCAATCCGCAGTTTTATTTCTTTTCTGACTTATAGCCATATGAGAATATCCGAAGGGACGCTTCGGGTACTCTCATATGGCCACCCCTCTTGAGCCGCCGAGGGGTGGGCCACGAAAAATCTCAAATTAGAAACCGCAGGTGGTGAACCATGCAGCGATTTCTTCCACGGTCATATTCTGAACATCAGCAAAACTTGCCTTAGCGCCCTGAGCCTGAACAGCCTGAGCAACAACATTGATCGGCTGAGCTTCTTCATTGCCGGTCAAAGCAGTAGGCATTACAATCTGATCAAACAGAGCATCGGTGGTCTGACCAGCTTCCATTACCTTGGTGTAGTAGTAATAACCATCGGTGTGCAGAACCCAGTTTTCACCCAGCTTATTATCAACATTATCGGTACGGTAGATGATGTCGCCCTTTTCGCCGAACTGCTTCAAGCCCTCAACGCTGATGCGGACGAAACAAGGGTTGCTCTTCTCGTCAACAGTAACAGTGGGGTCTTTTTTCAGAGGCTCACCGGGGTAAACGGTATCAGCATCCTTGCTCCCCTCAGCATCCCAATTAGGCTCGGTAAGGTCGATGTTAACATTTCCTACGGTAAATACGTTCTCTGCTTCATCTTTGTCGGTGAAATAAGCAAGAGTACCGCCGATGACAGCAACCGCTGCCAAACAAACGGTAAGGCATACAGCCATGATTTTCTTTTTCATGATAGCGATTCCTTTCATTTTGTCGTGTTATGTATCCGGCAATTACCGATATACATCAGTGAGTTAGTTCTTCGGAACATTTGCCCAAGCCTCGGCAGCGGTAAAGATTTCCGTATTGTTCTTATACAGCTGAGAAGCATAGGCGGTGATGGTCAGGGTTGGCTTATTCTTTTCAGCCTCAGCCATCATTTCCTTGGTGACTTCACCCTTGACAGTAACCTGGTCATCTTTCAGAACGCTGAATTCCGTTCCCATGTCGGCAGTCCTAACCTCACGGTAGTAAACACCTTCAACACCTTCCAGAGCTGTCCAGCCATCTGCCATCTCGTAGGTCATGAAGCTGTCGAAGTTTGCAGACTTCTCCACCTTGACGAACAGGTAGCATTCCTCAGAGCCTTTTACCACAGTGGTCTTTGGGTCCTTATGGATGGTGTAGCCAGGAACCATTTTGTACTCTTCTTCGGTTTCTGTCAGGGTAACATCAATATCGCTGGTGGTGAATGTGTTAACCACAGCATCGGTTTTAGCCGTCAACCACGCAAGAGTGCCGCCGATGATACAGCCAACTACGAGAACCAAAGCCACAAGCAGCGCCAGAGTTCTTTTCTTCATGTCGTTTCCCTCCTCTCCTCATATATTTGAATTGCTTGTATCTCTATCAGAGGTGCGGTCATACCGAAACCTCTCAATAGACGATTCCTATTTAGTTGTTAAATCCAGCCGCAGTCCAAATCTCGGAAGCGGTCTTGCCGTCAAAGCCGTCAGCCTGAATTGCGTAAGCGGTGACGTCGATTTTCTTGCCAGTGTAGCTTGCCAAAGTGTCGTTGTCCACATTACCAGAAACTTTGAAGGTATCGAACACCGTCACATCGGTGTCGCCCTTAACAACTGCCAGAACATCATTCTGAGTGTAAACATAGACACCCTCAGCACCGTCAACCGCAACCCAGCCATGTTCGCCCATCTGCTCAAGGACGGTCTTGGTATCTTCGATGTCAGCAATCTCGTTTGCAACCTTTACAAACAGGTAGCAATCTTCGCTGTCAGCATCCACATGGACGATAGGGTCCTTCACATACTCCTTACCAGGCATCAGCTTGTATTCGTTCGCCTGGTCACGATCATTCTCGCCTGGGGTGCTGTTGTCCACGTCGGTTTCGTCCAGGGTTATGGCGACATTTCCCACAGTGAATGTGTTGACAACCTCGTCAGTGGAAGTCAGGTAGGCCATGGTTCCCAGCACAGAGGCGGTGACAAGCATTACCGCACAGAGGCTCAGAAGCAGTGCTTTTTTTGTTTTCTTCATTTGAGAAAACCTCCTTCAATAAATTTTTATATAGGGAGCCTTGCGGCATTGCCCTCATTGTTTCGGGATATGATCCCGTTCATATCTGCCTTTCGTTTTCTTTTTCTCCTTGCCTTTATCGTCAGAGGAAAACAGGTCTGGCAGAAAGACCAACAGCAGCAGGACTGCGCCAACGGAAATGGCTACATAGGTTCCCGGAGGATTCTGAATGTAGTCAGCGAAATATCCCAAATAGGGAATCGTGAACACCGGAGTGCCGATCACATTCTTATAATGAACCAGCTTGCCGTCCTCAGCATCGTTGGCATCTCCCTTGGTGCGGTAGCGCAGCGTGTCCGGTTCTTCCTCATCGGGAACGACTTCTGTAATGCGGTGAGTCGCCACGGTATCCTCATCCAGCATGAAAGTGATGACATCGCCCGCTTCCAGTTCTTTGTAGTCCACATCTTTAACATAGATGAGGGAACCGACATGATAGGTCGGCTCCATAGAACCGGAAAGCACCGTGAATACCTGAAGCCCAACCAGCCGAACGCCTACCAGCGCAACGGCGAGTATCACAGCAAGAACCACGATGATGTTCGTGATGATATTCCAAATTTTTTTAATTGTTTTTCCCATACCCTTTTCCTGTTCTGCGGCAGATCAGTGCCGCCCTTTCTCTCGTTTCTATTGCCGGTCGGCTTTCTCCGGCAGTTCCTTTTTCATCTCCGCTTCGATTACGTAGAATGCCGTATTGAACGCTCGATTTTCCGCATCAGCCTCATCCGGCGTTTCCTGGTTTACCACCAGAATTGCAAAAGAGTTCAGCAGAACAAATAGTGCGTACAGACAATGCTTGGCATCTTCCATGGTGTCAAACCGAGGAAGAATTGTCTCTGCCAGTTCATCCAACTGTATCTGATACTCCTTCTGTGCATACTTTTCAAAATTAGGGGAATGGTAGTAGTACGTGAAAAAGCGGCAGACATCCGGAGTATCAATCAGGTAACGCCATGCCGCATGAAAAACTAACCTGCACCGTTCCGGCAGAGGACAGGCAGACATTTGTTTTCTTACAAGATCAATCTGCCGAATCACATGGTGCATAAACTTGTGGTTTTCAAGAAGATATGCTTGTACCAGCAAATCTTCCTTATTCTCAAAGTAACGATAGATATAAGCGTCATTTACACCTGCATCGCTGCTGATGTTACGGGTACTTATATCTTTCATTCCATATTTTGCAACTGCCCTAACTGTGCTTTCCAAAAGAGCCGTTCGCTTGTCATCTATCAATATTTGCACCTCGCTTACTGATTGTGGGCATTTGCTACACAAACTGAAAAAATTAAGCCGGTTACGGCCATTTTTTCGCTGTCCTTTCTTCGCAGAGTAAGGCACTCTGTCAAATCACAGCTTCAAAACCTTAATAGCCCTGTACTTTTGCCGTTCTTGAGGGGGAAAGACACAAAACTGTGACTGCGGAAATTAAAGCCCGACTGCCGCCAGTTTGTTCATATTGTCCCGTTTCAGCTCCATTGAAGAATGCACATAGCGGTCAAGGGTAATGGTGGTATTGGCGTGCCCTAAAATCTCGCTGAGAGATTTGATTTCAAAGCCAACTTCAACACAACGGGTGGCGAAGGTATGCCGGAGCGTATGAAAATGCACGCCATCCAAACCGCAGATTTCGGTATAACGCTCCATGCGGTATTGCAATGTTCTTGGCTCCATATAATGAGAGGTTCCGGTCAAAACAAAAGCCGCAGGACTTTGCGGATTCATCTTCCGGCAAAGCTCGGCGGCAGTTTCGCTTATGGGAATTGTCCGGGTAGAAGTATCGCTTTTGGGAGAGCCGATCACAATTTTTGTTTTGCTTTCCTGGTCGGGATTCATATCTTTCAGCCTCTGCATGGTTGAGCAGATCTTGATGGTATTATCTTTCAAAGAAATGTTTTCCCACCGTAAAGCACACAACTCACCAATCCGAATTCCCGTGAGAAGTGCAAGAAGCACACCGAACTTACACGCATCCATATCATCAAGAAGGAATCTGGAAAAACGGGTTTGCTCCTCTCTGCTCAGTACACGCATTTCCTTTTTGCTTTCCTTTGGATAGTTGATGTTCAACGTAGGGAATGTTCCGGGAAACCGTTTCGCTGTATAATCGAGAATGGATCGCACGACAACCAGAATATCTTTGACAGTCTTAGGTGCCAGTTCTTCTTCAAAGAGAAGTTCGTTTGCAAACTGTTCAATCAGTGCGTCGCTCATTCCCAAAGGGAAACAGCCGCCCAACCGGGGTTTTATGTGTTTATCAAGAATCGTCCTGTATTTTACACAGGTGGACTCTTTGAAGCGGTTTCTCCCGGATTCAAACCACTCGTCACAGAACCACGAAAAACGATGCCGGGAATTTGATGCCGGTATCGGCTTTCCACTGAGCAGCGCAGCTTTCGCCTTGGTGACTTTTTCTTTTGCTTCCTTATAGGTTTTCCCATAACAGAATCCGTATTTGATTTTCCCAGACAGTTCATACCCTTTGATATACCGAGCTTCCCATCGACCATCCTTACGCTTAAAAATATTTTCGCCTTTTGCCATTTGCTTACCTCCATTAGTAATTGAAAAATTTAGTTTGACTGCTCCTTTGACTGCGAATCAAACGCAGAGCAACAGCCTTATTTATAGAATAGCTTTCCTTTGAACCTGAAAAGCCTGCCAGACAAAAAAATAACCGTATTTTTCCTCTTGAACCCTTGATTTTTCGAGCAATTACGAGTATAATTTTCTATATATAAGTGGATTGACTGCTTCACAGAGTGCCTTACTCTGTGAAAGGTTGATTTCAGAGCCGTTTTGAAAATTTTTTGGGATGATTTTTTTAGGCAATCCAGAACATCACAGCGACCGATGTCAGTGAGTGCCTTACTCTGCGAAGAAAATAAGCTCCAAGTGAAAACATACTTGGCAAGCAGGGCACGGCGGTACCCACCCGTGCAAAATTTATAGGCTCCTGCATCACGCAGGAGCCTATAAATCGCTTGTCGAGGAAACATCCCCGAACCCCTTTAACACAGATTTCATCTGTGGCTACGCATCGTTCCGACGCTAAATTGAGCACGGTCATTCACGACCGTGCTCTTTCTCTTTGCGTTTCTCCCGTTCCTCAAGATCACGCAATTCCTCGTAATTTGCCGTGTGTACCGCAAGGTCCCGAAGCTCGTCCCGTACTCTTTTGAGTTCAGCATACGCTTCTTTTTTCATTGTGAGTTTCTCAGCAAATTCCACCTGCAGGCTCTTAATAGTCGGCAGTTTCTTCAGACCTAATTCATCAAAAGCCTTTTTCGCAGCCTTATGAATGATGATGTCCGGCTCGTGTTCCTCCAGATACCTTTTGGAATAACCAGACTTCCGATAGTCAACATACACATCTCTGGTCTTTGAATAATTGACGATGTGCGTTTTGAGAACATTGATCTCTGCAACCCTGTTTTGGGCTTCTGTGATTTTCGCAGAAAGCTCTTTTTCTTTTGCCGCCAGCACCGTCTTTCGCTCTGTCATCGCTTCATAGCTGAAACCGTGCTCATCCATGTAGAGCTTGGTTTTTGCCATACGCTTTAGGTTCTCAACGGTCGCCCAGCGGCGATAGCCCTCGCCCATACCAGCGGCAAGTTTCGCTTGAATGTCGATAATGGTTTGCGGTCTTGTTTTGTCCCATACCGTTCTGCGTTTCTTCGGCTGATGGATTCTCTGACCTTTGATGACAGCTCGGATTGTATCCTCAGAATACGCATCGCCCAGAGTGTACATACGGATATTCTGCTTGAAGTCAGCACGAACAAAGGTAAGGTGTTTCCCATTTTTCACTTGGAAGCCCTGCTCTGAAAGCAGAGCGAGAAACGCATTGAAGTCATGGGGCTTCTGCTCCAAAGCATCGTCAATGGCGATACGCAGAAGTTCCCGGTGAGAAGGTTTCCCCTGATAGCCGTGCCACTTGTTATACGCAGAGCTGCCACGCTGTGGTTTCTCAATGACCGATAACTGATGCTCTGTACAAATAAGGTCGCTGAGCCGGGCAACGGCTCTGCCGGATCTGCGGAAATCCCGGAACTTCCGTTTGCAATCGAGCGTAACAGCGTTCCAATAGATATGATTATGAATATGCGCCTTATCAGTATGAGTACAAACAAAGAAAGCGTGTTTCCCTTTGAGAAAGCGGGAGGCAAAATCATAGCCGATTTGGTTTGCTTCCTCCGGCGTAACCTCTCCCGGCTTAAAAGACTGGCGGACTTGATAAACAAGCACATCGTTCTTTTCGTCTTTGCCGGTAAAGTGCCTGTATTGTCTTTTCGATATTAAAACCTCTGATGCAAATGAGCGTGGGTCGCAGGCATAGGCAGAAGTCAGCTCGCCGTTATTTGTTTTTTCGGGGTTCAGTCCGTAATCCGTTCTGTCAGAAATAGATTGGGCAAGCGTCTTGCCCTTTGTGATGTGCATGGGAATGATACGAGTTGTGGCTATGAAAAATCACCTCCCAACGAAAAAAGGCGGGCGCAGCCGAAGCCACACCCGTCTCAATTTAATTCTGTCCAACTTGGTCAGAATTTTCTTTATCCGTAAACTGCGTCTTGCACGAAGTATCGGAATCTCTGCATTTGACCAATCAGCCACGCCGCCAACATCGGCAGTCCCAGAGGACTAACGAGGAAGGCAAACACAAGAACGATGATGCCGTTGACAACGCTGTCAAGCAGGAGAATCGCAAATCCAAGAATACCGAAAACCGTGCCCAGGATGCCAAAGAACCAAGCGGATAACTTGAGCACAAAGGCGAATATCCAGATGATAACGGCGAGAGCCGCAATGACCGGTGCGAATAAAATTTTCAAAATGAACTTCATCGAAAGTCCCTTCCTTCTTCTGACTCTATTCTACTGTATCGGGAGGAACAGGGCAAGGATGCCGAAGTCAGTCGATGGCGGCGAGCTTTTCGAGGATTCTGTTGTTCGCCTCCCAAATCTGTTCCAGCATACCTTTCATTTCACGAATATCATCTTCATAAATTCGATTTGTGGAATTTACTCTGCGGGCGATCTGGTTGAAGTTGTTGCTTGTTCTGCGAAGATGGGAAATCATATCCCGAAGTTCTGGCAGCTCCAATTTAACCACATATCCGTCGATTGCCATTTTGCGTAAATAGGCTTCCATATTCCGGGTGGGAACGAGCTTCATTTTCTGTTCAATCAATGCCCGTTCTTCCTCTGTTACATAGAATTTGATTTGTACTTTTCTTTTGCGTCCGTTCATGCAATTGCTCCTTTCCATTCCGAGGGGTTGGGACACTTCCCAACAAGCAGTTTTCAACCGACGCACCGCAGGACGGGAGGGCGAAAATACGGAAAAGGGTACTCTTTTCCTATGCTTGCTAAGAAAGTTTTTTCCTCACTTATCACTACAACAAAACTCCCAGTATGCCAAAAAAGCGCAAAAGAAAAACGCCGCAATCCTGCGACGCTTCAATCTCTTTATGCAGACAAAAACGAGGGAACTTTATTCCCCCGTCCTGTCGTTGTTGGCTTCCTCTATGCCTTTTGCAGTAGCAGACATGATTTTTAAGTCCGTTTCGCTCATAGTGTCAAGCATGGTATCGAGCTGACGGCGGCGTGTGGACTTCTCCTGTTCCCGCTCAGGGAAAAAGAACTGGTCTACTGATACATCAAGCAGAGTTACAAGTTCATACAAAATCTGTAAACTTGGGTGTTGCCCGCTGTTCTCAATGGACGCGATATATCGGGGCGCAATATTCAGCGTATCGGCTAACTGATTGCGTGATATTCCCTTTGCTTTTCTTGCTGCTTTAATGGCTTGCCCGAAAGCCTTAAAATCGAATTTTTCTTTACTCTGTTTCATAATCATTTCACCCAACTACATTTTACTGTTCCTCTTTTCTTTGAGATATGATTACACAGAACATAGTATTGACTGAAATAGAGCATATTATATTAAAAGCAGCGTTGTCTTTTTGAGATGAAAATGTTATACTGACAATAATCCCTATTTGATTGAAAGAAGTGATTTATATGTGTATCAACACAAAAAAGAGAAACAAAGATTTTCTCCATGCAAAGCCAGTAGATTGCGACGGTTGCATGGAGTAAAATAGTCGCAGAATAAATGCTGGCTTTGTAACTTGACTATCATAATCAAGGAGGAAGCCTGCATGAAATATAAAAATGCACAACTTATTCTTCCGGACGCATTGGTAAAAGAGCTACAAAGTTATGTTCAAGGCGAATATATTTATGTTCCTGTCGAACAGGAGCAGCAAAAGCGTTGGGGGGAAGTTTCCGGTTACAGGAAAGAATTAGAGCAACGTAATCAGAAGATAAAACAAGAATATCAAAGCGGTATTTCTATAAATTGTCTTGCCGAAAAATATTGCCTATCTTTATATGCTGTTCGGAAAATTATATATCAAAAGTAAGGTAAGGGGCTGCCGAGTGTGCAGCCTCTTATTTTTATACAGATTGGTTCGGTATTATATAGAGTATAGAAAAATTTTTCAACGAACTGTATGATAAAGAAGAAATATTTGAAGTACATGGGAGGAGGGAACTATTATGTGTACCCGATTTGTTTATAATGGGAATGACATGATTACAGGATTTAATTTTGATATTGACCTTGCAGTATGGAAACATAAAGTGATAAAAGAAAAAGAACGCTTTTATATAGGTATTTTACGACCGGACGGTACATACCACTCTTATCATGGTATCAATAGAAATGGAAATGTTGGAACATTGTTATATGTACATGGCAATCCTGCCGGAATATATCGAGATAATTCTGACTGTATAACGATTGCAGACTTAACAGAACAGTTTATTAAAGCGCAAATTTCTTTTGATGAGGTACTCCAAATTGTAAAGTCAAAGCAAATTACCTATGCGCCGGACGCAACAATGCAGGCAATGTTATCAGACAGTCATGGACATGTCTTAATCATTGAACCGGGAATAGGCTATAAAGAAGAATACGAACAATATTCCTTGATAACGAACTATTCTTTGATGAAGCCGGAAAGTACAAAATGTTTTATCGTTCCGGGGGACGATAGATATGAACGTGCTTTGAAAAAAATAGAAAAATATGGTCCCGATTTTTCAATTTCAGATGCAATTCATTTACTTTATGATGTACGTCAAGAGGGTGCATGGGCAACGAGAGTTTCTTTCGTGTATTCTGCCAAAGAGCAAACCGTATATTATGTAGAAAATAACCATTTTGAATGTATTCAAACATTCACTTTTCCGTTAGAGCGATAAGGGAGGAACCATTATGTTACAGAAAATTTATCCACGTTCAAAAGATAAAGAAACAGTATATCTTAAAAGTGTTATCACTAACCCTAATATCATAGTGGGCGATTATACTATGTATAATGACTTTGTGAAAGAACCAAAAGACTTTGAAAAAAATAATGTTTTATATCAGTACCCTATCAATCAAGACAAATTGATAATTGGGAAATTTTGTTCAATCGCGTGTGGAGCAAAGTTTATTTTCAATAGTGCAAATCATACATTATCGTCCTTATCAACATATCCGTTTCCTATTTTTTTTGAAGAATGGGGATTAGACGTAAAAGACATTACAAAGGCATGGGATAATAAAGGAGATATTGTTGTCGGAAATGATGTTTGGATTGGTTATGAAGCAGTCATTTTAGCGGGCGTTACGATTGGCGACGGTGCTATTATCGGGGCGCGAGCCGTTGTAACGAAAGATGTCCCACCTTATACAATCGTGGGAGGTGTACCGGCAAAACAGATACGAAAAAGATTTAATGAGGAAACGATTGATACATTGCTCAAATTAAAATGGTGGGATTGGTCTAAAGAGAGAATATCTAAAAATATTGCCGCTATTCAATCCGGTAATCTTGGATATTTATTATAAAGGAAACACAGACAATATTTCTCTTGACTTTTACTATCAATAATAGTACTATTGATAATAGTAAAAAGGAAAGGAGAAACAATATGTCATCAATAGATTTAGTGGTGCTTGGTATCGTGTTAGAAAAACCGCAAAGTGCTTATGACATACAGAAAGATGTAGAATATCATAACTTATCAAAGTGGACGAAAATAAGTGTGCCGTCAATTTATAGAAAAGTTCTTCAATTAAAAGAAAAAGGCTATTTAGAAAGTGATATTGTAAAAGGAGATAAATTTGCCGATAAAGCGATTTACTCTATTACAGAGAAAGGAAAAGAATATTTTGAAAAGTTAATGTTTACCTATGCTTCTCAAGATGTTCCTCTCTTATTTGATTTTAATGTGGTAATTGCAAATTTGAATAAAGTTAGTTCAAATGAAGCGATTAAACTTATTGCTCAATTAAGAGAAAGTATAAAAATCTCTGCTAAAGCTAATGAAGATTATGCAATTCAATATGCTACTATCCCACTTGTAGGGAGAACGATTTTTGAACAGCAGAAACTTCTCTATAATTCACTTTTAGAATGGCTTAACAATTTTGAAGCTCAAATGAGTAAGGAATGATGTTATGTCTGTAAAAAGTAGCTTGACGGTCATGTTTGAAGCTCCATTTTGGATTGGCGTATATGAACGATTTGACGAGGGATATTATGAAGTTTGTAAAATCACTTTTGGTAGTGAACCTAAAGACTATGAAGTTTACGATTTTTTACTAAAAAATTGGAATAGTCTTAAATTCAGTCCCCCTATCAAATCAGAAATAACAGAAGAACGAAAAATCAATCCTAAACGTATGCAACGAGAAATCAACAATCAGTTACAAAATAAAGGAATGGGAACCAAAGCACAACAGGCGTTGAAACTTCAACATGAACAAAACAAAATGGAACGAAAAGTTAAAAGTAAAGAACAACGGGAAGCTGAAAAAGAACGCCAGTATGCTTTGCGTCAAGAAAAACGAAAAGCTAAACATAGAGGTAAATAATGATGAATAGTGAAAATTGGATTTATTGTCCGGTTTGCAAAAATAAAACACGACTGCAAATACGGGAAGATACTGAATTAAAAAATTTCCCTCTGTACTGTCCAAAGTGCAAGCAAGAAACCCTAATCAACGTCTATAAACTAAATATTTCAGTTATCAAAGAGCCAGACGCACAGACGCAGAGCCGATAACACATGAGGATATTTCCTTGTGGTTATCGGCTTATTTTTCCTTTATATGTTAGATTTTAAAAAAGTTGCGTCCATTTTAAAAAAGTTGTTGAAAATCAATTTAATTGCCCTTACGATTGATTTAGAAATTCTGAATATGGAGGGACAGCATTGAAAATTGAAGAGTTTAAAAACATTACAATCGCGTATATACGACGAACGGGCAATTATGGCTTCGAGAACAAAATCTTTATGGAAAATTTTAAAGAATATTTAAGAGAGAAAGAACTTTTAGACAAAAGCAGTGTTATTTTAGGAATAGCATTAGATAATCCCGCTATGACCGATAAAAATAAATTACGGTATGATGTTGGTCTTATAGTCAACGGGAACCCCGATATAGCATTAGATATTCGCAAAATTCCAGACGGTATATATGCTGTATTTGAACTTCCACATACGGAACAAGACATTACTGCTTTTTGGAGCAATATACAGAAATTAGTTGGTAGTTTATCAGTGGACGAAACAAAGCCAGTAATTGAGCGCTATCCTGCCGACAAAGTTGCAAAACATTTATGTGAATTTTGTATACCTCTGAAAAAACTTTCTTAAAAATTGGTAAAAAATTCAAGCTGCCTAACGGTAATAAAAAAAACCGTTGTTACGGCGGCAACTTCCTCATGCGCCTAATTAAAATATAGATTGCCTAACGGCGGTTTTGAAATAACAATCAAAGCCGCCGTTTTCTTTTTCAAAAATGAGATTGCGGGGGGCGTATTAAAGTCGCCCTTTTTTAAGGATATGGCGGTATCAAGGAGGTACTGTCATGTCCTTTTTTATCTATCATTCCCCACCTGACAATTACAACTTGTCAAAAAAAGCCATTATCCACCAACGGGTTATTCCGGCTATGTAGATGAACTGTCAAATCAATTAAATACTGCTGTTATTTCCTATGCGTCTGTCTGCATTTTGCAGGCAGGCGCATTTCGCATTTTGCAGAAGATTTTTCAAAAATTTTGCCCTCTTTTTGGCAAAGCAAAAAGTCGCCTGTATTATCCCGCGAAAAGGGGAGGTACTACCGCCTTTCGGCAGAAAGGAGGTGAACACCATGACACCTAATCGCAGGGAATTTGAAAAGCAATGTACGTTTCAAAAGTTCTGTAAATCAGTGCTGCACAATGAAGCGTGCAACGCCCATGAAGAAATTCGTCGGCGCAGAGTTCGGGAAGTTACTTTTTCCGACCTTGCCTTGTATGAGGAACGGCAGCTTTATACCGTCGATAAGTATTTTCAAGACGAAGAAGCAGAGCCGTCTTATCAAATGGCAGGAAAAGAAATAACCCCAAAACTGCTGCTTGAAGCTATCCGGGCTTTACCCGAAGAACGGCGCAAAATTGTATTGTTGTATTACTTTGAGGGATTAACTGATATAGAAATCGGAAAGCAGCTCAATATCTCAAGAAGTACGGTACAGTATCGCCGGACAAGCTCCTTTGAGCAGTTAAAAAAATATTTGGAGGAAAACGCTGATGAATGGATTGAATGGTAAACCGACCGAGTACCCGGAAAATGCCCTTGTTCCCTATCCTGTTATTTTGGCGGCGAGCAAAGGCGACCCGAACGCAATGAAGATTGTATTGCAGCATTTCAGCGGCTACATAGCAAGTCTTTCCATGCGGAAGCTCTATGACGAGCGAGGAAATGTTTATTTTGGAGTGGACGAAGAAATACGCGAAAGGCTGCAAGCAAAACTGATGAGGGCAATCCTCACATTTAGGGCTGAATAAACCAACGCGGTATTGGAACGCTTCCCCCTTTTCCGTTCCATGTCGCAGAACAGCCCTCTGCTCTTTGACAAAGAAAGCGGCGCAATAGAACGGCGACGCAGTATAGGACAAATCAGATACATTCGATATATGGGGAGCCGTTGGGCTGATACGCCATGACCGAAAGGAGGGACAAAACGAGCGAGAACTATCAGCGTTCCATAGCAGACTTAGCAACTCTGCCGCCACAATCCATATATCGGTATAATGATACTCCTTTACCGCCGTAGTCCGAGCGTTAGAAGCGTCGCAGGCAACGGGTAGAGCTGCATGAGAACCATGCGGAAGTGAAATTCTTGTGAGGTTTGCTAAAACCGTCTGAACTGTCTATTTTTACCTTGTAATAGTGTACTTGCTGTCTTTCATAAGATGTACGGAATACCAAAGGGGGTATATTTTATGGAAGATAAAGTTTCTTATATGATTGATAAAGATGAAATCAATCAACAGAAAATGCAATTAGTTGTAATAAATCGTCGCCCACAATATTTACAGAAACCGCAGGAAGTTGCCAAACGAGAAATCGCAAGGCAGCTTTTTCAGATTTTTCGGAAATATGAATGATGTAATTGAAGGACTGTCTGTTCAATGCTATAATATAAGTGTGGGCGGCTTATGTCATAACGTCTTGTTCGGAGGTAACGAACATGATGTATGACGCATTATATGGACGCCAGTCAATCGAAAAAAAAGACAGTATATCCGTTGAAAGCCAGCTTGAATATTGCAGGTATGAAACTCATGGCGACCCTTATATCGAATATGCCGATAGAGGGTTTAGTGGGAAGAATACGAACCGACCGGATTTTGAAAAAATGATGAATGATATTCGGGCAGGGAAAATTAAGCGTGTAATTGTTTACAAGTTAGACCGTATTAGTCGTTCAATCTTGGATTTTGCTAATATGATGGAAGTGTTTCAAGAATATCATGTAGAATTTGTTTCTTCAACAGAAAAGTTTGATACTTCCACACCCATAGGAAGAGCCATGTTGAATATTTGTATTGTCTTTGCTCAACTGGAACGAGAAACAATACAAAAACGTGTCACTGACGCTTATTATGCAAGAAATAAGAGGGGCTTTTATATGGGGGGACGTATTCCTTATGGGTATCGCTTAAAGGAAACTATCATTGACAATATCCGCACTTCCATGTATGAAGAAGTCCCGGAAGAAAGCGAACAGCTAAAACTTATTTATTCGTTGTATGCTGACCCGGCTAATTCTCTTGGCGACATTATACGGTATCTCAATAAGCATGGTATTAAGCAATTACGCGGAGGAAATTGGACTTCTGCAAGAATAAGTGAAATGCTGAGAAATCCTGTATATGTGGAAGCTGATATTGACGTGTATAACTTCTTCAAAAGTCAAGGAGCAGATGTTTATAATCCGGCAAGCGATTTTACAGGTTATAATGCCTGTTACCTATATAAAGGAACGGTATCAACAACAAGAAAACAGTGTGACCTTACGGACAAAGAAATAGTATTAGCACCACATAAAGGCTTTATTTCTTCTGCCACATGGTTAGCTTGCAGGATACGCTGTCTAAACAATCGCCAGTCAACACAAACTTGTAAACCGAAGAACTCATGGCTTACAGGAAAAATAAAATGTGGAAACTGCGGTTATGCTTTGGTAATTCGGAAAGCAAAAACAAAGTGGGGACGATATTTCGTTTGCAGTCAATCGGGACATAACGGTAACTGTAAAGGAACGGGAAGCACTGTTTATGCAGACGTTTTAGAGGAATATATGTTAAAAGCCATTCGTGAAAAGCTGTCTGAATTTAAGAAGCTATCAGATGAAGAAGAAAACAAATCTGTACCTAAAGTATCAAAGAACAAAATCCGTTTGACACAAATAGGCGAGGAAATTAACGACCTGCTTTCCAAAGTAGGAAGTGCAAACGCTATCTTGATGAAGTACATCAATGATAAGGTTTCCGAGTTAGACACTGAACGCCAAACTTTACAGGAAGAAATCATTTCTCTTACTTGTACGCATACAGAAAACAAAATGGGACAAATAACAGACCATGTAAAGAAATGGGATAACATTTCCTTTGAAGATAAACAGGCAGTTGTTGACGCTTTAATCAAAGTTATCAAGGTGGCAAACGGGAATATTGAAATCACATGGAAAATCTAAGGCGGTTTTATCCGCTATCATTTTTGAGGTAAATCTACTTCAATCTTCCCGTTTCGGTGAAGCCCTGCGCGGCCTCCAGGAACGTCTGGACAGCCGGAACTTTTATGCCTTCAATCCCAGCTTTGACCAGGCGGCGGCTCCCCAGGGGCCTGGCGGCTGTATGAGACAGGGAAACGCATAAAAAACCAGAAATCACATGAGGCGGAAACGTCTGAAATAAGGATGGACGGATAAAAAAGGCCTGGCGGCTGCAGATCGGTGCAGCTGCCAGGCTTTTCCCATACCCCGATGGCAGATCAGCCGCATCAGGATATTTTATACTGGAAGGAATCACAGTCGGTACATTCCTTCTTTGTGGGGTTCAGTTCATGGGTCCCCACATGGATCCGGTCCAGTGTGCAGTAATCCGCAGTCCCCGCGTGGTGTACGCAGTTGTGGATGGAGCACTGGATACATTCGTTTTTTTCCTGGTTCATGGTCGTTCACCACCTTTGTTTTCTGGGATGGTGTTAGTATGTCACGGACCAGGAAAATCATGTTGGAAGATATTGGAATCGTTTAAAAAGATTTAATAATATCTCCATTCATGGATTTTACGATTTCTACGGCCAGTTTTACAGTGGCTTCAAAATCATAGTAGGAGGCAATGCCGT
>OHOC01000247.1_pt1 | contig 21430 bp, 20 predicted proteins | sample 1569701 | NCBI WGS metagenome assembly OHOC01 (sample SAMEA3879522, study PRJEB24766) | human gut metagenome | biome: human-associated habitat; feature: feces | place: USA | collected 1985/1987 | reverse complement strand
AAGCCGAACTGAAGATTTTCAACCAGTCATACGCATCGGCGGAAATACACTCTGACGAAAGCGCCAAAGTCATGGAGGCGGATACGTCTCCTGAGGAATATAACATAAAAGATTTGGTAACGGTATTTATTTTTCTGACGCTGTTTTCGGCATCTGCAACTGCGGCGCTCTGGATGCTGAGAAGGCTGTTCGCGGTGCTGACGAGGTGTGGATCGCCCTTTTGCTGTGAAGTTGTGAATAGGATGAGAGGCTTTGGCTTTTCTCTTCTTCCTGTTGCAGTGTTCGCTTCCATCGGTGTAACGATGCTGGGAAGTTTCTTGACCGCCGGAAAAAGCGCCAATGTCAGTATTCAATGGGGCGTTTTGATTGCTTTTGTTGTAACTATGGCCTTGGTGGCTGTTTTCAAGTATGGTGTTCAGCTGCAGAAAGAATCGGATGAGACCCTGTAAGGAGGCGGAGAAATGGGACACATCATTTTGCGGTTAGACCGTGTCATGGCTGACAGGAAAATGAGCCTGAATGAATTATCGGCAAGAGTTGGCGTTGCCAATGTGAATTTATCCAAGATGAAGAACGGCCATATCAGCGCCATCCGCTTTTCCACACTGGCAGCTATCTGTGATGTCCTAAAATGCCAGCCGGGAGACATCTTGGAATACAGCCCTGAAGAAAAAAATAACTAAATTCTAAAAAGCTAAAGGCCGCCAGACTCAAATGAGACTTGAAGATTTTTATCAGTTGAAAAAGAAATAAGAAAACCGGGATTTGGAGGTATTATGGACAAGAAAAAGTATTGGATAATCCGATTGTTCTTTGTGCTTTTTACAATGTCCGTATCTGTTGCAATACTTCCTTGTGGAATAATAAAAGTTCACAGCTTATTTGGTGAGATAACCACATATATATGCTTAACGACGATATCCACAAAGCGATTATTTCAGAAGAATTGTGGAATCAGGTGCATAAAAAAGACAGGTAACCGGTGCCAAGACTGTATAATATTAAGCAGGAAAAGATATCCGGTGATAATGTGTATCAGTTCTTATTATTCTTCGATAATCTGTACGACTGATTTACAGATATGGAGAAGAAGATATTTATGAAGAGCTTCCTCGAGGAAGGAAATATCTATGAAGCAGAACAAGAGGATGGCAGGATTTTAAGAAGTCTCAAGTTCCGTTTTTATAAATGTCAACATTAAAATGTACATTTTTGATCATTTAAGAATGTACATTTTTGCTATTCTTCCTCTTGATCGGTATATTTTTTCAATCGATAGGATTTTCCCGTGATGTTTACCACATGTGCATGATGTAACACTCGATCAAGGATTGCATTTGCGATCACTGGATCAAAAAATACATCATCCCATGAATTAAAGTTGATATTTGTGGTAATGATCGTACTTCTTTTTTCATATCGCTTGTCAATCAGTTGGAAAAACAGCTTTGCATCATCTTTTTCAATCGGAAGATAACCAAGCTCATCAATGATCAGCAGCTTATATTTGAAAAAGTGTTTTAATCTTGCTTCTAGACGATTCTCCAGTTTTGCTTTTTTTAGTTGCATGATCAGATCATGGCATTTGATAAAATATGTACTGTAACGTTTTTTTGCTGCAGTTACTCCAATCGCAGTGGCAAGATGTGTCTTACCTACTCCGCTCGGACCTAAAAACACGATGTTTTCAGCATTTTCCAGAAATCTTAAAGTTGCAAAATCCTTGATCTCTTCCGGATTGACGGATGGCTGAAATTCAAAATCAAAGTCACGGATTCCTTTTTGATGAGGGAAAGCTCCGACTTTTACCATGGAACGGATCATGTTTGCTTCTTTAAAATCAATCTCATAATTCGTTAGTTTACAGAGACCTTCCGTAAATGATAATGGTGACGAAGTGATCAGATCGATCACTTCATCAAGATGAAGATCCATCTGATTCAGCTTCAGATACTCAAGGTTTTTCTTTAATTGTACATATGTGCTATTCATTTTTAAACATTGCTCCTATCTGTGTCAGGTTTTCTTTTGCGATCTTTTCAATATCCATTGTCTGCTCTTTGAACGTCTGTTTACTGATAGCAACATAATGATCGTGTGTATAATTAAGTTTTTTTGCACTGATCGGATGTATCACGATCAGTTCTGTGTTATAATACACATACAGATAATTATCATATACCTGTAATACCAGACGTTTTCCAAGATATTTTGGTGGTACGGAATATTGATTGGAACGATAAGTGATCATACAGGATGAATTCACTTTTACAGTTGTATGGGTCATCTGATAAGGCTTTCTTATCACATTGCGTGGAAGTGGTGATAAGTGAGCCTTTTCTTTTTGAAGATACATCACAGGGATCCTTCCGGTTCCTGGGTGTACCGCATGATTGATCCGTTCATTCAGTTTATGGACCAGTTGATTGAGCTCATGATAATCGAGAAGTCCGTTATAAGCATAGAGTTCATCGAGCAGTTTCATCGGAGCTTCTACTTTTGCTTTTGTCTGAGGCCGTGCAACAATACAGGGTCGTACCTTAAATCCATAATCTGAAGCAAACTGGGCAAAGCGTGGATTCACTTTTCCTTTACTGTAAGCAGTCCGTGGCTGATCCATGACCGTCTTCATGTTATCTGTCAGAAGTTCTTCAGGGACTCCACCGAATGTTTCAAAGGCATCATCGATAAAGGAACATAAGATATCCTGTGTTTTCGATAATGATAATCTGTAAACACGAAACCGAGATGATGACAGCAGCAATACAAAGATGTTGATATCGATCCATTCACCGGATTTTAACAGAAACTTTATGGATTCTTTCCAGTCCAGCTGTGCCTGTTTCCCAAGAGGAGTTTCAAAACGCAGATGAGATTTCTTTTTGATATGTCGTTTCTGCCTTCGTTCAAAATAAGACTGGAATTCCGAATGCTGGCTGATATATCTGCGGAAACTTGACTGGGCACAGGAAAGCCCGTGATTATCTTTTAAGAATTGCCATAAAACGCGTTTATAATAGAAAATCTGCTGGTTTTCATCGGAAAGAAGATCTTTGATGATATCATAATAATCATCAATGCAAGATGAACGCCTGCGGGCTGTTGGTTTTTCATATCCTTTTAGATATTTATCAATCGTCCGTCGATCTTTTCCCAGCTCTCTGGCAATCTGACTTTTATTAATTTTCAATGTACTGTCCTCCAAAAAAGGTTTTAGTTTTACCAGATCCCTTAAAGAATTGATCTGAATGTCACTAATAATCTTTGGTGTATATATCATAATAAATTCCTCCGTAGAGAATTTATTATAATGTGATTTTGTACATTTTTAAATGATCATTTCTGTACATTCTTATATTAGCATTTATACTCTAACGCCTTGACAACAAAATCCGTTTCCTGCCCTCTGGGAACAGTCTTGGGAATGAGCTTGGTTATCCTCTCGTCACGGAAAGCAGGTTTTTCCTTCTGGTTGGGCTTTTCTTCCTCCATAATGGACTGGATAACCTCGGAAGTGAGCTTGCCGTCTTGGTTAAACTTCTTCATTTTAATAGCCTGTGCCAATGACGGGGTAGCATCGTTGTACTCCATTGCTTCAAGCAGGGTGTATTGCTGTTCCTCGGTCAGATAGGAAATTTCAACCGCAGGACGAAAAGCAATCTGCCTGTCATCGACCATTTGCAAGATTTCGGGAACAAGCTCGGTAAGGCGGATATAGCGGTAAATTTGCGGTTGACTGTCACCGCTTTTTTCACTTATTCTTTGTGCTGATGTTGTTCCTTTTAACTTATTATCCATTGGAGAATAAGTTAAATCGTTACGCTGTCCTTGTCTGTTCATCGCTTCAAGCCGCATTTTATAGGCAAAGGCTTTCTCACTCGGAAGAATAGTTGACCTCTGCAAGTTACTCTCCACCATTACAATAATGGCTTCATCACGGCTTAAATCCTTAACCTCGCATTTCAGCGTTTCCAATCCTGCAAGCTCACACGCCTTTTTCCGCCTGTGTCCGCTGATAAGCTCATACCGTCCGTCCTCTTTGAGCCGAACAGTCGCAGGAGTCATTACACCATTTCGTTTAATACTATCGACAAGCTGCTCCATATCCTCGTCAATGAAAACCTTAAACGGATGGTCTGGGAACTCGTCAATTTCTGAAATGGGAATATCCCTTATCTTGCTGAGCTTCGCTTCTTCACGGCTCTGGTCTGTTTCAAACAGGTCATCGTAAGCGGTCAGCTCGATTTTTGTTTCTTTGCTTCTCGCCAATGTCCGCCACCTCCTTTCCGAACTGCTCATAAGCTGCGGCAACCTTTCCGCTTTTGTCATAAGCGAAAATGCTTTTTCCCTCTGCCGTAGCTTCAACTGCACGGATGGAGTGCGGTATCTGGGAATCAAAGACTTTGATGTTCTGACCGTATGCACTCTTTACCAATGCAGTCACTTCCTTAGAAATGTTGGTGCGTGGCATTACCATCGTCATTAAGATACCGTCAATCCGCAGGTGGGGATTGATTTGCCGCCTGACTTTTGACACGGAGCGTAGCAACAGCTCCAGACCTTTCGCTGAAAGATAATGCGGCTGCGTGGGGATAATCACGCTGTCAGCCGCCGCTAATGCGTTGATTGTCAACATTCCCAAACTCGGCATACAGTCGATAAGCACATAATCATAATTCTTTTTGACCTCGTTCATACAGGTCTTTAGAACACGCTCACGGCTGATAGCGTTAATAAGCCTTACTTCCAGACCAGATAGCTCAATGTTAGAGGGTAACAAGTCAACGCCCTCACCGTGGTGCAGGATACCTTTCTGAACATCTATGGGATTATCGTCGATGATGTCCTGCATAATGGTGGCAAGGGATATGGGTAAATCGTCTGGTCGTGGATAGCCAAGTGACATTGTGAGGTTAGCCTGTGCATCCGCATCGACAAGCAGGACTTTTTTGCCTTGCTGTGCCAAGCTCACGCCCAGATTGACCGCCGTTGTGGTCTTGCCGACACCACCTTTCTGATTGGTCAGAGCAATTACTTTGCAATTTGACATTTGTGCGTCCTCCTTTCGCATAAATTTAGCCGCTTTGTCAAGGCGGCTATGTAAATCGGTGGAGAACGCAAAAAAGCCGCTTACTCTAAAATAAGAATAAGCGGCTCAACCTTTGGGTTAAACATATTCAATTCTCAACCTCTTAACAGGTGCGTTTATGACCTTGAAGATAAGTTCGTCAACGCAGTCCGTATATCTGCCTTGCTGTATGAGCTGATTTTTCAGCTCCACAAGGCTATGTAATAAGGTCGTCTTTTCGTGGCTATCCAGATATATATGATATGTCTGCTCTTTCATAAACAGCACCTCCGTTTCTGGCTTCATTATATAGGGAAGTCCTAAATTATTCAAAGGTGCAAATTTGAGCAAAAAATAAGCGTACCACTATTTCTAATGATACGCCTATTATAAAATCTTATTTCATCAGTCGCCTGCAATTTAAGACGAATGTGGACACTACATAGATAAGTAATACTGTGAAAACCGCTATTTTTCGTTTGTGTTCCCACACCCGATATCAACTACCACCGAAACATCAAAATAGTTTTTGAGGTGCTTATTACGGGAATTTTTGCCCTCTGCTGTAAACATAAAATGTTTCGCAAAGTGCCTAAAATAAAGGATTTCTACGAGTTTTTCTTTTGTAGCAACACGATAGTCTCCACATGCACCGTATTCGGAAACATATCCACGCAACAGCTCTTTACAACCTTATATCCTCTCTGCTGTAACACCGCCAAATCTCTTGCCAGTGAAGTCGGTTTGCAGGAAATGTAGACCATGCTGTCCACACCGTAATCAATAATCTTCTCCAGTGCTTTCGGATGGATGCCGTCACGCGGCGGGTCTAACATGATAAAGTCCGGGCGGTCTGTGATATTATCGAGTGCTTTTAACACATCATCTGCGATAAATTCACAGTTGTCCAGTCCGTTTCTTTCTGCATTTTCTGCGGCTGCTGCCACGGCTTCTTCCACGATTTCAACACCGATAACCTTTTTGGCAACCGGCGCAAGAATCTGTGCAATTGTTCCCGTGCCGCTGTATAAGTCAAAGACCACCTTGTCCTTTGTCGTACCGACATACTCACGTGCCTTGGAATACAGCACCTCTGCTCCCAGTGAATTGGTCTGGAAAAATGAAAATGCCGTAATTTTAAAAGTCAGTCCGAGCAGTCAATGTAATCCCTGCCGTAAAGTACCGTTGTACCCTCATTTTTGACAACATCGGCGACACTGTCATTGCGTGTATGTAAAAATCCCGTCAGTGTACCGGAAAGCGGCAGTTCCCGTAAAATACCCGCCAGTTCTGCCATATCAAACTCTATCTGTGTCGTTGTCACAACATCCACTAAAATCTGCTGTGTCTTTACGGCTTTGCGCACCAGCAGGTGGCGCAGATAGCCTTCATGGGTCATTTTATGGTAATACGGAAGTTCCTTTTTCCGGCAGTATTCAAGCACCGCCGTTAAAATTTTATGATAATCTTCATCAACGATTTTACAGCCGTCCACCGTCACAATGTCATACATGCTGTTGCGCTTATGCAGACCTAATGCCAGTTCGCTGCCCTTTACTTCATCACCGAATGAAAATTCCATTTTATTGCGGTACGCTTCCTGACACGGGCTTCCGATAATGCCTTCAAAGTTTAATTCCCCGTCAACCGCTTCCGACAGCAGTTTATGAACCTGTGCTTCTTTCATCTTTAACTGTTCTTCATACTGCACACTCTGGTAGACACAGCCGCCGCATGTTCCGAAATGCTTACATCTGTCTGCCGTTTCTGACGGTGCATTTTCAAGCACCTGAAGCAGTCTGCCTTCACATTTGCCGCCGCGCTTTTTATTGACCATAAACCGGACCTTCTGTCCCGGAATTGAATTTTTTACAATAACCTTTTGTCCGTTATCTTCAGGATTTTCCGACTCTGTAAATACCACCGCCTTATTGGGAAAATCCACATGCTGTACACGTCCTGTATATGTTTCGCCTTTTTTCATGAATACCTCGCTCTTGCTTTCTTTTTATTTTCCTGTTCTGCCATAATCATAAATTTTCTTAAAAAATACCACTGACTGATACTCCAGCCAGTGGCATCCTTGTAAACTTTTTCACTTACGATTGGATTAGTCTTCATCCTCGAAGTCATCTTCCTCAAAATCGTCGTCTTCAAAATCATCATCGTCAAAGTCTTCCAGATAATCCGGTGTGAAATATCTGTAAACCGCATAAGCAATCGCTGCGACTGCCGCAACTGCACCGATGACTGCAAGCACTGCAATCACGCAGTTGCTCTTTTTCTTTTCTTCCTCGGCTTCTTTTTTGTTTAAAAGCTCATTGAGTCTGCTTGCTGCAATAAGTTCTTCTAATTTATCCTCAATCTTATCTCTGCTCATCATCATCATAGCCCCTTTCTTTTCACGTATATTCTATTGTCATTATAGCATATGCCTGCCCGATTTACTACTGTTTTTTTAATTTTGCAAACCCTGCAAGCATTTTTTTTGTGCCAAATTCTTCAAACTGGACTGTCACCATATAATCACGCATACCGTCTTCGATAGCAAGCACCTGTCCGGTTCCGAATTTGACATGGGAAACGGTATCGCCGACCCGGTAGCCAAGCCCTGTCCCACCTGCTGCCTGTCCTGACGACTTAATTGCCCCGGCTGCTTTCTTTGATGGCATGCTATAGGACGTTGTGGTTTTTGCCGGCTTTTTTAAATCAAATATGTCCATCGGAAATTCTTTCCCAAAACCGACTTTTTTATTCGGCTGTGCAAAGTTTCCTGTACCGTAATTAGTCGGTGTCCTGCCGTAATTTGTGGCATAGGCACTGCCGATGCCTTTCTGTCCACTGATTGCAACCTTTTTATTGCCCTGACCGTAAGTGGTTGTTCCGCTTCCGTAGCGGGACAGCGCCGCCTTTGCATTTGCACGGAAATCAAAGTGTCCCTGTGATTCACTGCTGTCTTTGCCGCCAAAAGAAATGGCACTTTTCTTACTGCCGTAGCTGTGATTTTCAACTTCTAAAAGATTTTCAGGAATCTCCTTTACAAAACGCGACACCTTATTCATCTGTGTTTCGCCGTGAATCATACGTGTCTTTGCCGCACTGATATTTAATTCCTTCTGGGCTCTTGTAATGCCGACATAACACAATCGGCGTTCTTCCTCGACTTCTGTCGGGTCATCGGACATAATCGTCATGTAGCTTGGGAACAGTCCGTCTTCCAGTCCTGTCATGTATACAATCGGAAATTCCAGCCCCTTTGCGCTGTGCAGGGTCATTAACATGACCTGATTGCCGTCCTGATCCAGATTGTCAATATCTGCAATCAGCGCCACCTCCTCAAGGAATCCACTGAGTGTCGGAGCTGCCTGCGGATTTTCTCCGTCCGTCTGCATTTCTGAAAAATCACCTTCGGTCTGTTCCTCATAGCTGATGATTTTATTCATAAATTCATCGATATTTTCCTGTCTTGCTTCAACTTCTTCCTTGGTTTCGTTTTCCGCAAGTGCTTCCATATACCTCGTATCTTCAAGAATTGTTTCTGTCAGCTCGCGGATAGACAAAAACTGCTTCTTTGCCTGAAATCCCAGAATCAGTGTCACAAAGGATTCAATCTTTGAAAGTCCCCTGCCGATATTCGGAATTTCTGCGGCATTGCACAAGGCATCCCAAAACGTCATATCGTTGGCATCGGCAAACTCCTGTACACGTTCCAGTGTTGTCGCACCGATTCCGCGCCGCGGTACATTGATAATTCTTTTCACCGCCTGCCCGTCCATACCGTTATCTATCGTCTTTAAATAGGCAAGAATATCTTTGATTTCTTTTCGCTGGTAGAAGTTAATGCCGCCGTAAATGCGGTACGGCACATTTCTGACTATCAGTTTTTCTTCCAGCAGACGGGACTGTGCATTGGTACGGTAAAGAATTGCAATATCGTTATAATTCCAGCCGTCGCGCACGCAGGCACAGATATTTTCCACCACGCCTTCCGCTTCTTTATAAGCATCTTCATAAATGCGGAAATGAATCTTGTCCCCTTTGCCGTTTTCCGTCCACAGCTTTTTGGATTTTCTTCCGATATTATGCACAATCACCTCATTTGCCGCAGAAAGAATCGTCTGTGTCGAACGGTAGTTCTGTTCCAGTTTGATCACCTTTGCACCCGGAAATGTATTTTCAAAATTTAAAATATTGCTGATATTCGCCCCGCGGAATTTGTAAATGGACTGGTCATCATCACCAACCACGCACAGATTGCCGTATTTTTCCGCCAGCTTGCTAATCAGGCGGAACTGCGATGTATTCGTATCCTGATACTCATCGACCATGATATAACGGAAACGCTCCTGATACGCTTCCAACACTTCCTCATCACGGTTTAACAGTTCAACCGTCTTAAATATCAAATCGTCAAAATCCAGCGCATTATTTGCTTTAAGTGTCTTCTGATACTCTCTGTATACACCGGCAATTCTTTTGGCATTGTAATCGCCCCCGGCATTCACTTCCATTTCATCCGGCGAAATCATTTCATCTTTGGCAGATGAAATCGCACTCATAATTGTGCGCTCTTTCAGCATTTTTGTATCGATGTTTAATTTTTTACAGGCATCCCGGATTACGCTTTTCTGGTCGTCCGTATCATAAATCGTAAAATTGGTCTGATACCCGATTCTGTCTATGTAACGGCGAAGAATCCGCACACAGGTCGAATGAAAGGTACTTACCCACACCTGACTGCCGCAGTCCGTTACCTTTTCCACACGTTCACGCATTTCTGCGGCGGCTTTGTTGGTAAATGTAATTGCTAAAATATTATATGGGCTGATTCCACATTCATCAATCAGATATGCAATGCGGTTTGTCAAAACACGTGTTTTTCCCGAACCTGCCCCGGCAATAATTAACACTGGCCCCTCTGTCTGTTTTACCGCCCTTTTCTGGCAGTCATTTAATCCATCTAAATTCAAACCGTTCCTCCATTCCTGTGTGTATACAGTTTCTTTATGACTATCCTGCCCAAAGATGTACACACTGCATACGCACTGTTTCAAGTATGTGTCATTATAAACAAAAAAGAGCTGTCATGCAAGTATTCCAAAAATACTTTTATGCATAACAGCTCTTTTTATATCACCCTTATCAAGAGCTTTCCCCGCTTGACTGCACATTTGTCCGCTTTCGCGAAAATAAAACAGCCGCCGCCGGATTTTTATACTAATTTATGTCCGCAGTTAGAACAGAATTTTGCACCGTTTGTCGGTGAACCACACTCCGGACAGAACTTCGGTGCACTGCCTGACGTACTGCTTTGTGCCGCACCTGTACTCTGTGGCGCGCTGTTCATGCTGTCCATCATCTGTCTGCCCATCTGTAATCCCATCTGCATATTCATCATATCCACACCGATGTTAGAGGACTTACCATTGCTCATGTTGTCCGCCATTGCCATCTGTGCATACTTATTCATGTCGCCCACCATAGACTGGGAAGCGGCTTTGTTCTGCATCTTCTGTACTTCTTCCGGATACGAAAAGCTTGAAATGTTAAAGTCGGTAATGGTCAGTCCAATCTTAATCATCTGCATATCAAGGTCTTCTTTAATCCCTGCTGAGATATCATACGCATTGGCTTGAAGATTAAACATATCCTTGCCTTCTTTAGAAATCCACTTCATCAGAAGCTGGTCTAAAACAGCAACAACACGTTCCCTGACATCGTCAACCGTGTACATCTGCTTCACACCCGCCACTTTATCAATTAATGCAAGATAGTCATCGACCTTAATGTTAAATGTACCAAACGCACGGATTGGCATACCGCCCGGAAGTGACGGTGCCGGAATGGCTATCGGATTTTTTGTGCCCCATTTTACGGTAAATTCCTTTGTATTCACAAAAAGAACTTCTGCACGCACACCGCTGTTAAATCCGAACTTAAAGCCTTTTAAAGTTGACAGAAACGGAATGATATCGGATTCAATATCAAAGCTTCCTTCATCCTTAAAAATACCTTCGATCTTACCATTGTACATAAAAATGGCATCCTGTCCTGCACGGATAATCAGGCGGCTTCCTTTTTTAATCTCACGGTTCGTCCATTTCCAGAAAATACAGTCATCTCTGTATTCTTCCCATTCTACAACATTTGCAAGCTGTTTTCCAAATAACCCCATGACTTTTCTCCATTCTGCTGTTATTTATATTATAAGCCCATCTTTGCCTTTAATGCTGCCAGTTCATCATCTACTGCTGCATCCTGTGGTGCTGAATCATACTTTGCTGCAAGATTGTCAATATCAGAATCTTCCTGTGACTGGTTTAACTCTGCCATTGCATTGGCTTCATCTAACATCTTATTGGCTTTTGCTTCCATCTTGCTAAAAGCTGCCATACTGTTGTTTGCACCTGTCACACTTGAACCGATGCTGTTTAAACGTTCCTGTGCCTTAGCTGTCGCAACTTTTGCCTTGATTGCTGCCTTTCTTGATTCTAAGGATTCAATATCCTTTACAAGCTTATCATGCATCTGACGCATCTTTGCCGCATTGGCTGCTGCCGCTTCATAAGACTGCTGTAATGCTGTCTGTGTAGATACCAGCTGCTGCTTCTTTTCAAGAAACTTACGTGCATCTGCTTCATTCCCTGCTGTCAGTGCCTTTTCAGCATATGACTGCATTTTATTAACCTGCTCTGTACATTCGTCAAGTTCTCTCTTGGCTCTTGTTTCCTCTGCCATAACAGAAGCTGTTTCTGCCTTTACCTTACCCAGATCACTTTCAAGGTTGCGCATGTACTGGTCAATCATCTTTTCCGGATCTTCGCATTTGTCCAGTAAAGCATTGATGTTCGCAGACATAATATCCTTAAATCTTGTTAAAATTCCCATAGTAAATATCCTCCATTCTACCCATTGGTACACAATTATTACCGGGCACTTATCTATCTGCCCCATGAATTACAGTATATTATATTTCCCCTATTTTGTCACGCAATATTGCATAAATTTCATTAATTTTATAACAATTTTTCAAACAATTACAGGTGTTTTATATCCGCCCCTTGCTATCTAGTTTTAAATACTATATAATGTCATATAGCTACTGTTATGTGAATGGAGATGACAAGTTATGAATACTGAATATACACAATTTGTTGCTACGCTGTTAAAGCGGCTGGCGAAGTTAAATTATATCAAACCGGGGGAAGTCCCCAATATCGACCTTTATATGGATCAGGTCACGACCTTTATGGACGAGCATTTAAGCGACTGCAAACGCCGTGAGGACGATAAGATTCTGACAAAGACGATGATTAACAATTACACGAAGAATAATCTTTTACCGCCGCCGGTAAAAAAGAAATATTCCAAGGAGCATTTATATGTCCTGACATTTATTTATTACTTTAAAAATCTGCTCTCTATCAGTGATATACAGACCCTGTTAAATCCGCTGACCGAGCAGTTTTTTGAAGGAAATGAAACCGGCAGCTTAGACGACATCTACAAGCAGATTTATAATCTGTGCAAGGGAGAGATTTCCGGCATTTCAAAAGATGTCCTTGAAAAAGCGCATCTTTCGGAGGAAGCCTTTTCTACCGTTGAAGATACGGACAGCCGCGAATTTTTACAGTTCTTTTCTTTGGTATCTTTACTGAGTTTTGATGTTTATATGAAGAAAAATATTATTGAAAGTCTGATTGACGACTTTGCTTCGCGCAGCCAGCAGGAAGTGCCGCACACAAAGTCTGAGCGCAAGGCGGAAAAGGCAGAACGCAAAGCCGAAAAAGCCGAGCAGAAAAGCCGCAGAAATGAAAAATAAAATTTAAAAATATAAAGCATGGAAAGAAAGCCGCTTTTAATCATGCAGAATTTTTACGGAACAACCAAAAACGGAATGTGATAAGTTTTGTGCTTCTTCACATTCCGTTTTTATAGCCTTGCCGGAGATTGACGTTCAATCCTTTCTCCGTGCAGAATATGTATCTGTTCCGTAATGTTTTATTCCTGCTGTCCTTCTCCGCCTTCCGGAATCTGTAACCGCTCAAATACCTTTTCATAACCGTCGCTGCCGTAATTTAACGAGCGGTTTACACGGCTGATGGTTGCTGTAGAAGCGCCTGTCTTTTCCGCAATGTCCAGATAAGTCTTTTTTTCACGCAGCATCTTTGCCACCTCAAAACGCTGTGAAAGTGACAGCAATTCATTAATTGTACAGAGGTCTTCAAAAAATGCAGCACACTCCTCTTTATTCTCAAGACTTAAAATTGCATCAAATAACTGCTCTACCGCAGGTGTTTTTAATTTACTATTCATAACTGCCCCTTTTCTGTGCTGATAAACTCGCATCAGCATTTTTTCAAAAGTTCCAAACAATACCGATATTTTAACACATTAGCACGTTATAGTAAAGCAGTAAATCTGTCCAAATCCAAATTTGCAATCAGTTGATCCGGAAAATGCACTTCTTTTAACAGCTCTTCCGCATACGAAAAATTGCAGATATCCTCTTCGACATGGGCATCACTGCCAAGTGTTATCATGACACCGTGTTCCATACACAGCTTTAACATACAGAGGTCATTTTCCCGTGCGCCGCTGCGCGGTCCGTCAGGTTTTAATGATGTATTGTTTAATTCGAGAAACTTGTTGTTTTGCTTTGCCGCACGCACCACCGTTTCAAAGTCCACCGGATACCGGCTGTCATCCGGGTGCCCTATGATGTCAACCAGCGGATTTTCAAGAACCTGCACCAGTGCCTGCGTATTCTGCTCCTTTGTACCGGGGCAGATACATGGAATATGAAAGCTTGCAATAACAATGTCCATTTTTTCAAGCAAGGTGTCCGGCATATCCAGTGTTCCGTCATAGTCCATAATATTGGCTTCACAGCCAAACAGACGGCGCACGCCGAATTTTTCCCGCGGCAGGACCTTAAAGTTGCTGAAATACAGTTTGCCGCAGCTGCCCGGCATTTTCGGCGTATGCTCCGTAAACGCAATAGCAGGCAGCCCGATTTGTGCTGCCTTTCTTGTCATTTCATCTATTGTGTTATAAGCGTGTCCGCTTGCAATCGTATGTGTATGTGTATCAATTAAATATTTCATTTTAATCTCCGTTCCACAGACATTTTATTTGCACTCCGGCAGATTCACCGATAGTTCCCTGCGCGTATGGTCTACAGAAATTGCTTTATCTGAAAGATTAAAGTACGCAAAGGAATATGTATTGGATACATCTCCAAGAGAGTCGTCCCACGACAAATCTACATTATAATACTTTCCGTCAATATAGACAATATTCCATGCGTGATAACCGCCGTTAGCATATCCGGTGCAGAAATAACACGGAATATTTAACTGCTGCATAATATACTGAAATGCCCTCGAATATCCGGCACACACCGAGCTTCCGTTAATGAATACGCTGTATGCACTCTGGTTCATGTCTGAATTTTCATCATAGACACACATATTCTGAAGGGCTTTATAAACATACTGTTCCTTGTCAAGGTCGGTCGTGAGCGAACTGGCGCCGTTAATCACCTTCGCCGCCGCATTTAAAAACTTCTGTCTGGCAGACTGCAGTGTCTGTGCCGTTTCATTGTATTTTAACATCACGGAAATGACCGCTCCCTTGCTGGTGTACCCGTAGCTGTAGCCGGTATCCAGCCAGAACAGCTCCGGGTGATCGTTAAAGACCGCATTCATGACATTTTTAATACTGCTCTGGTCAAGCTGACGGCACAGTGTCACACTTTCCTTTAATTCCAGTGCTGCCCCGTACACCTGGTCATAAACTTCCTTCTGTGTATCCGAAAGCATGGCTCTGTACGGATACATATTTTCCGGAAAATCATAAGATGCCGCCGGTGTCGTATCCGTCTGCTGGGATTTGCTGTCTTCCACAAGCTGTCCGGTTCCCTGTACCGGCTGATAATCAGACTTTACCGTATCATTCGTTTTTTCACTTCCGGCTCCGCCGGCGATCTCCGCTTCTACCGTCGCTAAGACATCTCCGAGATTGGTTATGGTTTCCTTTGTAAGACTCTGACCGCCTGCTGATGTATTGACTGCATTTTCAATACCGGCTGAATATTCCTGCGCAATAAAATATGTCCCGCCAACCAGTATTAAAATGAGTATTGAAGCTCTTAAAAATTTGTAAACGTTCCTCATGACTGCTTCCTTTATTCCTAATAATTCCGTGCGTATCGCAAATGCTTTATTATTCTGTACGCAGTGCTACTACCGGATCTTTTTTCGCTGCCATCTTCGCCGGAACAAATCCGGCAATCAGTGTCAGCACCATACTTATTATAACAAGGATTACGGCACCTGCAACAGGAAGTTTTGCAACTCCTGCAATTGTTGTCACATTTTCAATAATCCGGTTCGCCGGAATGCACAAAATCAGTGTAATCACAATACCCAGTGCACCGGATACAAAGCCTTCAATCAGTGTTTCGGCGTTAAATACGCGGGAAACATCTTTCTTTGACGCACCGATACTTCTTAAAATACCGATTTCCTTTGTTCTTTCAAGTACGGAAATATACGTAATAATACCTATCATAATAGAAGAAACAACGAGTGAAATCGCAACAAACGCAATCAGTACCGCTGAAATCGCCGTAATAATCGTGCTGACGGAAGACATCATAATGCCAACATAATCGGTATAATTAATCACATCTTCATCTCTGCCCTCATCAGTTGCTTTCTTATTATAATCGCTGATAATATCTTCCAGTTTTTCCTTGGCCTCAAAGCTCGCAGCATATAAATCAATTTCTGACGGGTTGTCTTCGTTTGTAATGCCTAACTTTTCTTTGTTGCCCTCAAATGTGGCTTCTGTTGTCTGTGCCTTTAAAGACTGCGAAAACTGCTGCAAAATCTGTTCTTCTGTCATCTGGCTCATGTAAGCCTGCATCTGTGCCTGTTCCTGCTCTGAAAGCGTTGCAACATATGCATTGACATCATCCATTGTAATCGGTGTATCCTTGTCATTGTCAAACGGGATTCCCGTAAAAATATCGGTTGTTTCATCGGCAAGCTGAGCTTTTGCCACTTCACTGTCGTTGACACCCTGCATCAGATACTGCATCAGTTCCTTTGTATAACCTACACCGCTCCGGATTGCCGTGTTGACCGCATCTTCTTTCTGACGGATAATACCGCACACCTGAATCTGTGTGCCGTTGTCTACTACATTTTTCATATACGTTTCATCTTCACGCATATCTTCCCAGATGTCTTTTTCTGCGTTGTACCGGTAATAATCGGTTGGCAGAATCATCTGGAATTTCTTATCTAAAATTTCATCATAAGTATACTCTGTTTCCTCGGTGTCATAGGTTTCGCCTGTCATCATGCGCTTATACATCGCCGTTACCTCGTCAGGGTCTTTAAAGCCCAGTGAATACAGGGTATAATCATCAATTTCGTTGTTCTCATCAACAACTAACACCACTTCGTTGTACTGCTGCGGCCATCTTCCCGCTACCATATCATACTGGGAATCCAGTAAATCCTGATTGCCCGGCAGCTGGTTCCATACATCTGCATTGGTATACATCGCACTCATGCTGCCCTGTGAAGTGTTCGTACCGTAAATCGTATTCATAATAGTGCTTGGATTTAGCTGTGTCACACCGTCGCTTGTGTCTGTATCGTAAATATTGATATCAACATTGTAGCTGTACCGGATATCACTTGCATATGTTGAAATCTCATCTTTATTATCATCTATATACTTTTTAAAGGATTTTAAATTATTATTTTTCACATCGGAAATCATGGTATTCATCATTTCCGACATAATCATATTACTGTACACTTTATCCTTGTCATGGTCAACAGAATCCTTATCAGACCCGGTCATCATTTCAATCATGCTGCTGATATCCATGGTCTGGGACTGTAACTGGACCGGATAACTCGACAGTGTATCGCGCTGTACCCTGTCAATATAGTCCTGAATACCGTTTGAAATGGAAAGAATCAACGCAATGCCGATAATACCGATACTTCCGGCAAATGCGGTAAGCAGGGTACGGGTCTTTTTGGTCATCAGGTTATTCATACTAAGAGAAAGCGCTGTAAAAAAGGACATCGATGTCTTTGCTTTCTTTTTCTTCTTTCCTGTCTGTGCATCTGAAAGCTTTTGCTCCTTTTCCTGTATATCCGCTTTCATCTGTTCTTCACTGTAAGCATCGGTATCGTCTGTAATCTGTCCGTCTAAAAGGCGGATAATTCTTGTTGAATACTGCTCTGCCAGTTCAGGATTATGCGTAACCATAATAATCAGACGGTCTTTGGCAATTTCTTTTAAAATCTCCATAATCTGTACGCTGGTTTCTGTATCCAATGCGCCTGTCGGCTCGTCTGCCAGTAAAATATCCGGGTCATTTACCAATGCTCTTGCAATCGCAACACGCTGCATCTGTCCACCGGACATCTGATTGGGTTTCTTGTGAATCTGTTCCTTTAAGCCTACTTTTTCCAGTGCTTCTATTGCGCGCTTTCTGCGCTCTGACTTGGATACACCGGATAAAGTCAGTGCCAGTTCGACATTGGCAAGCACGGTCTGGTGCGGTATCAGGTTATAACTCTGGAAGACAAATCCAATCGAATTATTGCGGTATGCATCCCAGTCACGGTCCTTGAATTTCTTCGTAGAACGTCCGTTAATCTTTAAATCACCGCTTGTATACTGGTCAAGCCCCCCGATGATATTTAACATAGTTGTTTTTCCGCAGCCGGACTGTCCCAGAATTGATACAAATTCGCTGTCGCGGAAACGCAGATTAATTCCCTTCAATGCCGTTACCCTGGTATCTCCGGAAATATAATCCTTTACGATGTTGTTTAATTCAAGCATCTTTTTTCCTCTCTTTACGTTTTTTCGGTTTATTTTGATTTTCTAACAACTTACTTCTTCATTATTTCACGTTTCTGCTGAAATGTCTATGCCTCTGCCTGAATAATGCTTAATTTTATTATTTTTTATGAATTTCCTCTTAAAACAGGAGATATTTTACTGTAATATTTTATTATGTATCGTGATATAAATAATACCATGTTTAAAAGTTCCAAACCCACATGTGCCTGTCCGCCGGTGAAAAAAAAATCGAACCCCGCCCCATAAAGCATAAAAGTGGTTTGACGCTTGCATTTTTGTGGTCTGCATTTTATACTGATACCAGCATAAATGATTGGAATAACGATTAGATTGTAACAGGAGATTTGCATTGAATAATAAGAAAAAGTTAAAACAATTCATGATTTGTCTGTGCTGTGTATTTTGCAGTACCGCATTGACCATTCCTTATCTGTCCTATGCAACCACGCAGGACGATTTAGACAATGCCAACCGGGAACTGGAAAGCTTAAAGGCACAACAGCAGAGTCTGTCTGCGGATTTATCCGAAATTGACAGTCAGCTCCAGAGCGCCGGAAGCCGTTTATCTTCCTTAGAAGAACAGATTGATGACAAACAGGCAGATGTTGATGCCTTAAATGAAGAACTGCTGTCGCTGTCCCAGACAATGGACGAACAGTACGATTCCATGAAACTGCGTATCCGGTATATGTATGAACGCAGCAGCTCGGATGTGATTGAACTGCTGTTAACTTCCCAAAGTATGAGTGAACTTTTGTTAAAAAGCGAATACATTTACCAGTTATCACAGTATGACCGTGATATGTTAGATGAGATGGAAGCCAATTATGAACGCCAGCAGGCAGCAAAAGAACAGCTGGATACCGAGGTTTCCGAACTGTCGTCCTTACGGGAAGCTGCTTTAAATGAACAGGAAAATTTAAAGACACTGCTTGCAAAAACCCAGCAGGATTTTGATACGTCTTCCAACAACGTATCCGAGGCCGAAGCTGCCGCACTTGCCTATGAAAAGAAGCTTGAAGAAGAAAAGCTGGCACAGGAACGCGCAGAAGCCGAGGCTGCAAGCCGTGCGGCTGCCGCCGCAGGGAATAATAATTCCGGCAGCGGTGACATTACTTCTAATATTAATAAAACACCGATTTCGTATCTGACCTTGCCATGCTTGCCGCAATTATCGAATGTGAAGCGGGCAACCAGTCTTACGAGGGTAAGTTAGCTGTCGGAAGTGTTGTTGTAAACCGTGTCAACAGCCCACGTTTTGCCAACTCCATTTCCGGTGTCATCTATGCTTCTGGACAATTTACGCCGGTTGCCAGCGGCCGTTTTACGATTGTGCTCTCCCGCGGTGCTTCCGCTTCGTGCGTTCAGGCGGCGCAGGAGGTTTTAAACGGAAATGTTACGATTAATGCGCTGTATTTCCACGTATACCGCAGCGGTATCGACACCTATGGCACGGTGATTGGCGACCATATTTTCTACTGATTGAATAAAAAAGTCCTTTGTAAAAGAAATGCTCCATTATCATCTGACTTTGGCTCATTCTTTTGCAAAGGACCGCTTTATAAAATATCGTTCTACTAATCTTCTTTTGGCATATATTCCACAGAATCTACAAGTACATATCCTGTCTTGTCATTTTTTACGGTGTTGTCATGGGCACAGAAAATGCCGTTTTTCACACCGACCCATCTGCCTGCTTTGGAGGCAAATGAAAAGGCTTTTTCATAGTTTTTGCCGTCAAAACTTAATTCCAGTGTTAATTCCTCGACCGGTGCTGCTTTTACAGGAAGATTTAACTCCATGTGGTCAATATGACCGGTGCATTTTACCGTGTAACGGAATGTCACTGTTTTCCCTGTATCCTTAAAATCACTTTCGGACAGTTCAAAATCATTGCTGTTTTGTGTTGTATACGGCATATCACAGTCAAAATACTGTGTTCCCAAAATCTGTCTGACCGTATATTTGTTATCCCGCTTTTCAACCGCCAGCGCGCCGTATTCCGTTCCCAGTGATACAACGCCTGCCACATCACCGTTTTCCATGCCGGAAAGCTGCATTTTTGTCACACAGGTAAATTCCGGTGCCGGCCATTTCTGTAACAGCAGATTGCGGTAATCACTAACCGGGCGGAGCGGCACAGTATCCAGTGCATTTAACTTTAACTTTGATCCGGTAAGCTCATACCAGTCCTTCTGGGGATTGGCATTCCACTGCCACTGCATACCGAGTTTATCCGATGTAAAGTCATCACTCGTATCCGGCTCGCAAACCGGATATGAATTACTCTTTCCGATATCCGGCTTATTGATACCGATTATTGGCCAGTCATTTTCCCAGTGCATTGGCTGTAAATGAACAATTCTTCCGCCTGCGTAGACATCCTGAAAATGTAAGAACCAGTCCTGACCTGTCACCGTGTCCACCCATGCACCCTGATGAGGACCGTTGACCGGTGAATCACCCTGACGCATTACGACCTTATATTCATACGGTCCAAAAGGATTTTTAGAACGGAGTACTGTCTGCCAGCCGGTCTTTACACCGCCTGCCGGAGCAAATACATAATACCAGCCGTTGCGCTTGTACATTTTCGGACCTTCAATTGTTACCTGATCATTTTCATTGCCGTCAAAAATCTTGACTTCTTCGCCGATTAATCCCATACCGTCCGGCTGCATTTCTACCATATGCAGTACACTCTTGTATCCGATACGGCTCTTTGCAACACCTGCTACCAGATACGCCTTTCCGTCATCATCCCAGAACGGACACGGATCAATCCAGCCTGCTCCCGGACGGATATTCACCGGCTTGCTCCATTTGCCAAACGGGTCTTTTGTTGTTGTCATGTAAATGCCCTCATCCGGCATCGGAAAACATATATAATAGGTTCCTTCATGATACCGGATTGCCGGTGCCCATACCCCGCAGCCATGAATCGGATTGCGGTAACGGAATTCCGGTAACTCGTCCAATGCATAATTGACTACTTTCCAGTTGACTAAATCTTTTGAATGTAAAATCGGCAGCCCCGGTGCATTGCAAAAGCTTGATGCAATCATAAAATAATCTTCGCCGACACGGATTGCATCCGGGTCTGAATAATCTGCGTATAGAATCGGGTTGCGGTACTTTCCATTTCCTAAATCTGCCTGCCACATATTGAAACCTCCATTTTTACTGTTTGATTTACTGCTTTTCATTATTACATGCTTTATTTTATGTTCTGCATTTCTGCACTGTCCTTATCATACACTATTTTCCCGGAAATTGCTATTCATTTTACAAAATTCTTTTATAAAAGTTTTTTCACTATTTTGTTTTTAATGTTTTATGCCGTACTGTATCCCGCTTCATACATAAAAATCCACAAATCAGGATTATAAAAATTTATAAAAAACGGAGGGAAGCAGAGATGAAAAGAATTGTGGCAATAATGAGAAAAAAGCTAAATTG
>OHOC01000246.1_pt1 | contig 21513 bp, 17 predicted proteins | sample 1569701 | NCBI WGS metagenome assembly OHOC01 (sample SAMEA3879522, study PRJEB24766) | human gut metagenome | biome: human-associated habitat; feature: feces | place: USA | collected 1985/1987 | reverse complement strand
TCTGCATGAACTCTTTCCCGTCCATGGTACGAAGTACACCACCGTATCCCCTCATCGCCTCGGTAATGAGGAAAGAAGGACGATCGCCCGGATGGTAAAGCGCTGTCGGGTGGAATTGTACGAATTCCATATCTTTTACGGTTCCTTTCGCCCGATATACCATGGCAATGCCGTCGCCGGTTGCTACAAGCGGGTTGGTTGTAGTCTGGTAGACAGCCCCTACTCCACCTGTTGCCATTAATGTCACTTTGGCCAGATAAGTATCCACTTTCCCTGTTTTCGGATCGAGTATGTAGGCTCCATAACATTTGATGTCCGGTGTCTGACGGGTGACGGTTACTCCTAAATGGTGTTGTGTCAGGATTTCGATGGCAAAATGATTTTCAATAACCGTTATATTCGGATGTTGTTGTACGGCTCGAATCAGGCTATCCTGAATTTCGGCGCCGGTATTATCTTTATGGTGCAGGATACGAAACTCCGAATGACCTCCTTCCCGGTGAAGATCGAACTCTCCTTTTTCGTTTTTATCGAAGTTTACACCCCAACTGATCAGTTCTTGTATCTGTGCGGGAGCTTCACGTACGACTTTTTCTACAGCGGTACGGTCACTGATCCAGTCACCGGCAATCATTGTATCTTCAATATGTTTTTCAAAATTGTCTACCAGCAGATTGGTCACTGAGGCCACTCCTCCTTGGGCAAAATAAGTGTTTGCTTCTTCCAGCCCGCTTTTGCAAACAAGGGCAACTTTTCCTTTATGTGCCACTTTTAGGGCAAAACTCATTCCGGCGATACCAGAACCGATTACGAGGAAATCGAACTTTTTAACCATAAGTTTTAGTGTTTATCACCGCAAAGCTACAAAATAAGTTTTTTCGTTGTGCTTTTCGTTGCCATTAATTCATAAATTTACTAACTTTCCGCCAAAAATCTGACAAAATGAACCGTATCTTTCATGCTCGCATTGTCTGGTACCAATATTTCCTGCTGGTTGTATTGGGTGTTAATGCTTTTGGTTTCTTATGGTGTAAGAATATTATATTAGCTACTCTGATGATGTTGTTTCTGATTGTTGTTATCGAACAGATCATACATACTGTTTATACCGTTACGGCAGACGGCCTGCTGTTACTTAATCATGGCCGTTTTATCCGTAAGAAAACCATTCCTATTGCAGAAATTACTTCTATCCGGAAAGTCCATTCTATGAAATTCGGAAGTTTCTCTGTAACCAACTATCTATTGATAGAATATGGAAAAGGGAAATATGCTTCTGTACTTCCGGTGAAAGAAAAGGAATTTATAGAACTGATTGAAAAAACAAGAAACTTAATTTAGTGAACTATGAAATACCAGGTTATTATTATCGGTGGAGGGCCTGCCGGCTATACGGCTGCTGAGGCTGCCGGGAAAGCAGGACTGAGTGTGTTGCTTTTTGAGAAACAAAATTTAGGAGGTGTCTGTCTGAACGAAGGGTGTATCCCGACAAAAACGTTACTCTATTCGGCTAAAACCTATGATGGTGCTAAACATGCGTCAAAATATGCTGTAACGGTTCCAGAGGTCTCTTTTGATCTTCCTAAGATCATTGCTCGTAAATCGAAGGTGGTACGTAAACTGGTTTTAGGGGTAAAATCGAAGTTAACGTCCAATAATGTTACTATTATAAGTGGAGAGGCAACCATTTTGGACAAGAATACGGTTCGTTGCGGTGAAGAAACTTATGAATGTGATAACTTAATTCTCTGTACAGGTTCCGAAACTTTTATTCCTCCTATTCCCGGAATCGATAGTGTAAACTATTGGACACATCGTGAAGCATTAGACAATAAGGAGTTGCCGGCTTCACTTGCCATTGTGGGCGGTGGAGTGATCGGTATGGAGTTTGCGTCCTTTTTCAATAGTCTGGGTGTGAAGGTGACCGTTATTGAGATGATGGATGAAATTCTGGGAGGCATGGATAAAGAGCTTTCCGCCCTGTTGCGTGCCGACTATGCAAAGCGGGGCATTCAGTTCCTGTTAAGTACCAAAGTCGTTTCATTGGCACAGACGGAAGAAGGTGCTGTGGTTTCTTATGAAAACGCCGAAGGGGCAGGAAGCGTGATTGCCGAAAAGTTATTAATGAGTGTGGGACGTCGTCCGGTGACAAAAGGCTTTGGGCTTGAGAACCTTAACCTGCAACGGACAGAACGTGGAAGTATTGTAGTGAACGGGCAAATGGAAAGCTCGTTACCCGGAGTCTATGTTTGCGGTGATTTAACCGGATTCTCCTTATTGGCACATACTGCTGTCCGTGAAGCAGAAGTAGCCGTACATGCAATTCTTGGAAAAGAAGATAGGATGAGTTATGCCGCTATCCCCGGGGTAGTTTATACTAATCCTGAAATAGCCGGTGTCGGGCAGACAGAAGAATCTCTGACTGCAAAAGGCATTGCTTACCGTGCCGTAAAACTTCCCATGGCATATTCCGGACGTTTTGTTGCTGAGAATGAAGGAGTGAATGGAGTATGTAAGGTGCTACTTGGCGAGGATGATACTATTTTGGGAGCACATGTTTTGGGTAATCCTGCTTCTGAGATTATCACGTTGGCAGGGATGGCTGTAGAAATGAAACTGAAGGCAGCCGAGTGGAAGAAGATTGTTTTCCCACATCCTACGGTTGCCGAGATTTTCCGTGAAGCATTATAAGAGTTACAGATTGCAGGTTACGGATTATAGTGGGGTGCAGATTAATCATGCAGCGAACCGCAGTCCGTAACTTGTAGTTTGTCATTCGTAGCTTGTAAGCATTATGAAGAAACTGAACTTATTTATTTTATTCTCTTTTTGTTTTTCGATTATCACTTGGGGACAAGCCAATTTTGCAGCGATTGATTCACTTATTAAAAAAGAACTGCCTCAAGGTTCGGAGGTTGGTATTTCCGTGTATGACCTGACTGCCCGAAAGACACTCTACACCTATCGTGATACCAAACTTTCGCGTCCGGCATCTACCATGAAACTTTTGACTACCATTACTGCGCTTGCCCGGCCGGACGCAGATGAACCTTTTCGTACTGAAGTGTGGTATAAAGGTACAATAGAACATGATACACTTCGAGGAGATATCTATGTGGTTGGAGGATTCGATCCGGAGTTTGATGATGAAGGAATGAATGCATTGGTAGAAGAGGTGATTACTTTCCCTTTCTCGGTATTGAAAGGGAATATCTACGGAGATATATCGATGAAAGATTCTCTCTATTGGGGAAGCGGTTGGGCATGGGATGATACTCCCTCCTCTTTTCAACCTTATCTATCACCATTAATGTATCATAAAGGCATGGTGAAAGTGACAGTTGTTCCGGGGACGACACGAGGTGACTCGGCACGTTTAAGCTTTGAGCCGTCATCGTCTTATTATACTGTGACCAATGAAACTAAAACACGTACATCCTCTGCCGGTAAGTTTTCTGTGTCAAGAGGTTGGTTGGAAAATAAAAATAATCTTATTGTCAGTGGAAATGTAGAGAATAGAAGAATAGGTGATGTAAATGTATATTCTTCGCAGGACTTTTTCATGCATACTTTTGTCGAACGTTTACGTAATAAAGGTATAGAGATTTCCAATCATTATGCTTTCGACAGTTTCCGGTCTGACAGTCTTTCTATCTGTATGGCACGTTGGGAGTGCCCGGTTCAGGATGTGATAGACCAGATTATGAAAGAGAGTGATAATTTGAGTGCGGAAGCACTGCTTTGCCGTTTAGGTGCCCGGGCCACAGGTAAGAAGCAGGTTTCGGCTAAGGACGGAATTGAGGAAATATATCGGTTGATTCAGGATTTGGGACATGATCCGGATAACTATAAGATAGCTGATGGTTGTGGATTGTCCAACTACGACTACCTCTCTCCTGCCCTACTGGTTGATTTTCTGAAGTTTGCTTATTCGCGGACAGATATTTTCCGGAAATTATATAAGGCCCTTCCGGTTGCAGGCATCGATGGAACATTAAAAAATCGGATGAAACAAGGGGCGGCGTTTAAGAATGTACATGCCAAGACCGGTTCTTATACTGCTATCAATACATTAGCCGGTTATCTTAAGATGGCTAATGGACACCAAGTGGCTTTTGCCATAATGAACCAGAATATACTTTCAGCCGCCAAAGCAAGGAATTTTCAAAATAAAGTATGTGAGATACTGGCAAACCATCAATGACGAACGATGAACCCTCTGTGGAAACCACAGTCGGTTCATCGTCCCATTGATCGTTAACGGTTTACCATTAATGGTTCATCGTTCATATTCTGCCCAGTTCACGTTTTTCATGTCTCCGCTTTTAGCCAGTTCGGCGTGCATTCCTAAAGCGGCTTGAATGGCATGAGGAGTCTGTGACTTATTACCTGCCAGTTTCAGGTAATCCCATAAAATCTGTTTGTAATCCGGGTGTGCACAATTCTCGATGATTGCTTGTGCTCTCTCTTTCGGACTCTTACCGCGCAGATCGGCTACTCCCTGTTCGGTAATAACGATGTTGACAGAGTGTTCGCTATGATCCAGGTGAGAAACCATCGGAACGATAGAACTGATCTTACCTTCCTTAGCCACTGACGGACAAGTGAAGATAGAGATGTACGCATTACGTGTAAAGTCGCCCGAACCGCCGATACCGTTCATCATTTTGGTTCCGCCAATGTGGGTAGAGTTTACATTACCATAGATATCCGCCTCAATGGCTGTATTGATAGAGATGATGCCTAAACGGCGAACTACTTCGGGGCTATTAGAGATTTCTGACGGACGGAGGATCAGTTTATCACGGAAAAAGTCCATATCGTCATATATACCCTGCAGACAATCGTTGGTTACGGTCAGCGAACAGGCACTGCCGAATTTTACACGTCCTTCGCGAATCAAACCGATCACAGAGTTCTGGATAACCTCAGTATACATTTCGAAGGCAGGAATTGTTTGGTCACGTCCCAATGCACCCAAAACTGCATTGGCGATGTTGCCTACTCCCGATTGTAACGGAAGGAATGTAGAAGGAATGATACCGCGTTTCATATCGGCAGCCAGGAAGTCGGCTACGTTCTGGCCGATTTTATCGGTGATAGGATCGGCTGCTGCAAATGAGCGGGCTTCGTCGGGCCAGTTTGTCTCTACTATACCTACGATTTTTTTCGGATCGACCTGTATGTAAGGTAGTCCGATGCGGTCACTTGGTTTATAGATCGGAATTTCACGGCGATAAGGCGGATCGAGTGGTTCGTATACGTCATGCATTCCCATCATGTTTTTGCTGTGTGCACTGTTCAGTTCGACAATGATCTGGTCGGCCAGGCGGCAGACGGTCGGAGCAATTCCGCCGGCAGCCGTCAGATAGATTTTTCCGTCCGGAGTTACTTCGCAGGCTTCGATAATGGCTACATTCACTTTTCCCATGAATCCGTAGCGTACCTCTTGTGCCATTTGTGAAAGGTGAATGTCATTATAGGCAATCTCACCGTTGTTCACAGCTTTACGGAAATCGGGGTTGGTAGTGTAAGGGGCACGATAGCGGATGGCTTTTACACGTGATAATATACCGTCACATGAATCTCCGGTAGAGGCTCCGGTAAAGATGCCGATTTGGAAAGGATTTCCTTTTGCGTGTTCCGCTTCCGCTATTTTTGCTATTTCGGAAGTGACCGCTTTGGCCGTTCCTGCGGGTGTGAAACCGCTGAGGCCGATGTTGTAGCCATGTTTGACAAGGCTGGCAGCTTCTGCTGCAGAAATGGATTTGAATGCCATAATTATAGTATTATTTTCGTGTTAGGAATAATTATTTCAATATTTTCTATTTAGAATTTCGGACCAGATAATGGCTTTTCGGGCTTCTTCAGCCGAATGAATGGTAAATTCCGGGTCGTTGGCCGGAGTCGTTTCTATTTTCTGAGAAACTGTTTTGTTCTTTTTTACTTCCACTTTCTGAGAAGTGGATTGGGAGTGTAACGGTTGGTATTTTCGCGTGACTTTCAGGACTTCCGGTTCTTCAGTATCCGGAATGGGTACGAAAGGTTTTTGGGCAGATCTTTCTGTTTTGCTCTTTTTGATCTGTCTGATAAGAGGTAATGCGAAAGCAGCCATAATGACGAGGATTTTTACAATATCATCCATAGTACTTTTATTTTCTACAGTCCGCCAAAGTTATACATTTAATCTGATTGATACCAATATTTTGGCATGAAAAAAGGGCAGCTTCACAGCTCCCCTTAATTTTTTTAACCTAAACCTTAACTATGAAAAAATCTAATGTTTCTTTCATTGCACAAATGTGTGAAATAAAATTAATAGTGCCAAATCCTTACGCCATAAATGTTTGTTCTATTAACATAAATTATCCTTTTAGCTCTAAATTGATAAGTTAAGGTGTTATTTTGGTTTCATTTTACAACTTTTTGAGGATGAAGCAGTATCTTTGCGGACGCAAATTTAAATTCTGAATTTATGAACGAATTGACGGGAGCGGACTTTAAATCCGCAACTGCTGATGACAACAAGAAGTTGTTTATCGAGACTTATGGCTGCCAAATGAATGTGGCAGATAGTGAAGTAATCGCCTCTGTGATGCAAATGGCGGGTTATTCGGTTGCCGAAACGCTGGAAGAGGCTGATGCGGTGTTTATGAATACCTGTTCTATCCGTGACAATGCCGAACAGAAGATTTTGAATCGTCTGGAGTTCTTTCATTCGATGAAGAAGAAAAAGAAGCACCTTATTGTAGGTGTATTGGGGTGTATGGCCGAGCGGGTAAAAGATGATCTGATAGAACACCATCATGTGGACCTTGTAGTAGGACCGGATGCTTATCTGACTCTTCCTGAGTTGATTGCTTCGGTAGAGGCCGGTGAGAAGGCAATGAATGTAGAACTTTCGACTACTGAAACCTACCGGGATGTGATTCCTTCGCGTATCTGTGGTAACCATATCTCCGGATTTGTATCCATCATGCGCGGATGCAATAACTTTTGTACCTATTGTATTGTGCCTTATACCCGTGGACGTGAACGTAGCCGGGATGTGGAGAGTATATTGAATGAAGTGGCCGATTTGGTATCAAAAGGTTACAAAGAGATCACTCTGCTGGGGCAGAATGTAAACTCTTATCGTTTTGAGAAGGAGGGGGGGGAAGTAGTTACTTTCCCAATGTTACTTCGTCTGGTGGCTGAGGCTGCACCGGGAATACGTGTCCGTTTCACCACTTCGCATCCCAAAGATATGAGTGATGAAACCTTGGAGGTGATTGCACAGGTTCCTAACGTATGCAAACACATTCACCTTCCCGTACAAAGCGGAAGTTCGCGTATCCTGAAATTGATGAATCGCAAATATACGCGTGAATGGTATCTGGACCGGGTAGCGGCGATCAAACGTATTGTGCCCGATTGCGGACTTACTACCGATATATTTTCCGGCTTCCATTCCGAAACGGAAGAAGACCATCGGGAATCACTTTCGTTGATGGAAGCTTGTGGTTATGATGCAGCATTTATGTTTAAATATTCGGAGCGTCCCGGTACTTATGCTTCCAAGCATCTGGAGGACAACGTTCCCGAAGAGATAAAAGTCCGTCGGCTGAATGAAATCATTGCTTTGCAGAATCGTTTGTCGGCCGAATCCAATAATCGTTGCATCGGTAAAACGTACGAAGTGTTGGTTGAAGGTGTTTCGAAGCGTTCACGCGACCAGCTGTTCGGCCGGACCGAACAGAATAGGGTAGTGGTATTCGACCGCGGTACCCATCGGATAGGTGATTTCGTGAATGTGAGAATCACGGAGGCCAGTTCTGCCACATTGAAGGGTGAAGAAGTCTTCAGCTAATCCGGGTTTTTGTATATAAGATAAAAAGGTGTAGTCATCAGGAAGGTATGACTGCACCTTGTTTGTTATATGGCTACATTGTTTTATCTTTGTGCGTACCTTAGAAAATAGAACACTATGAAGAACAAATTATTTATTTTATTTGCATTTTGTATTTCAGTCCATGTTTATGCTCAACAGCCCTCCAGGGAGATACCTTTAAAATATGGAGCTACCAATATTGGCAAACGTCAGGATGATGCTATGAAGCGGTTTCGCAACAATCGCTTGGGAGAGTTTATTCATTGGGGACTGTATGCTATTCCCGGTGGCGAATGGAAAGGTAAAGTATATAATGGGGCTGCCGAATGGCTGAAATCATGGGCTAAAGTCCCTGCTGCCGATTGGCTGGAATTGATGAAACAATGGAATCCTGTTAAGTTCGATGCCAGACAATGGGCCCGGATGGCCAAAGAGATGGGAGTGAAATACGTTAAGATTACGACAAAACATCATGAAGGTTTCTGTCTCTGGCCCAGTCAATACAGTCAGTATACCGTAGCGCAGACGCCTTATAGAAAAGATATCTTAGGTGAATTGGTGAAAGCCTACAATGATGAAGGTATCGATGTACATTTCTATTTTTCGGTGATGGATTGGAGTCATCCGGATTATCGTTATGAGATTACATCGAAAGAAGACAGCATTGCTTTCAGCCGTTTTCTGACTTTTACCGACCATCAGTTGAAGGAACTGGCTACCCGTTATCCGACAGTCAAAGATTTCTGGTTTGACGGAACTTGGGATGCAAGTATCAAGAAGAACGGTTGGTGGACAGCTCATGCCGAACAAATGCTGAAAGAACTTGTACCGGGAGTTACCGTTAATAGCCGGCTTCGTGCCGATGATTATGGTAAGAGGCACTTTGACAGTAATGGCCGTCTTATGGGAGATTATGAGTCGGGATATGAACGGCGTCTTCCCGATCCGGTAAAAGACTTACAAGTGACTAAGTGGGACTGGGAGGCTTGTATGACTATTCCTGAAAATCAGTGGGGATATCACAAAGATTGGTCGTTGAGCTATGTTAAAACCCCGATAGAGGTGATCGACCGCATTGTGCATGCGGTGTCGATGGGAGGAAATATGGTAGTGAATTTCGGTCCTCAGCCCGATGGAGATTTCCGTTCGGAAGAGAAAGAGTTGGCGATGGCATTGGGGTGCTGGATGAAGAAGTATGGTGAATGTATATATGGATGCGACTATGCCGGATGGGATAAGCAGGACTGGGGATACTATACCCGTAAGGGGCAAGAGGTATACATGGTTGTATTTAATCGCCCCTATTCGGGGCTTCTTAAAGTAAAGATCCCCAAAGGTACCGAAATAGAAAGAGCCGTTTTGCCGGATGGACAGGTGGTAAAGGTAACTGAAACTGCCCGGAATGAATATAATGTGGCCATGCCTTCGCAAGATCCGGGTGAGCCGTTTATAATCAAACTACAAGTTAAGGAGGCTTCCGGAGCAGCAGACGGATATCGGGACGCATTAACGTAACGGTACCCCCGTCACGCTATGCACTTGCTTTAACAAACCATTAAAATAAAATATCATGAGAAAACTATCTTATTTAATCATCGTGTGCTTATGCCTGTGCAGTGGTGGCATTCCTCTGATGGCACGTCAGGTCACGGCTTTCAATACCGGCTGGCAATTTAAGAAAGGTCCTTTTGCTACAGATCCGATGCGAGCCGCCTCCCAATGGGATGGAAAGTGGGAAACGGTCGAAATTCCACATACCTGGAATGCCATGGATATGCAGGTACAGTCGGGCTCTTTCTACGAAGGGGCAGGCTACTACCGCAAAACACAGTTCTTTCCCCACGACCTGGAGGGTAAGCGTGTTTTTTTGCGTTTCGAAGGGGTAGGAGCCTGTGCCGAAGTGTATGTCAACGGGAAACTGGCAGGTACGCACAAAGGTGGTTATTCTGCCTTTGCATGCGAAATAGGTACAGCGCTCAAACTCGGTGCCGAGAATGAAATCATTGTTAAAGCCGACAATAAAGCCCGTCCCGATGTAATTCCGGTCAATCAAAACCTTTTCGGTGTCTACGGCGGTATTTATCGTCCCGTATGGCTGATTGTAACCGAACAGAATAACATAACGGTTACCGATTGTGCCTCGCCGGGTGTCTACATCACCCAAAAGGATGTATCGAAGAAATCGGCCGATATCACCGTAAAAGTGAAATTGGATAATGCCGGACTTCAACCTGCTACTGTAACACTCGAAAACACCATTTATACGCAGGAGGGCCGAAAAGTCGGTACACACAGCCGGTCGTTTGACTTGAGTCCGCAAGGGACACAAACTTATTTGTCCACTTTTAAACTGAAGAACCCACATCTCTGGCAGGGACGTAAAGATCCGTATCTTTATAAAGTTGTCTGCAGGCTGATGGCAGACGGAAAAGTAATCGATGAAGTGGTGCAGCCTCTCGGGGTGCGTAAGTATGAGATAGTAGCCGGGAAAGGCTTTTTCCTGAACGGAGAGAAGTACCCGATGTATGGTGTGACCCGTCATCAGGATTGGTGGGGATTGGGTAGCGCTCTTAAAAACGAACATCACGATTTCGATTTGGCTGCCATTATGGATGTGGGAGCCACTACTGTCCGTTTTGCCCACTACCAGCAATCAGACTACCTTTATTCCCGCTGTGATACATTGGGACTGATTATTTGGGCCGAAATACCTTGCGTGAACCGGGTGACCGGATACGAAACTGAGAATGCGCAAAGCCAGCTTCGCGAATTGATCCGCCAGAGTTTCAATCATCCTTCCATTTATGTATGGGGGCTTCACAATGAAGTATATCAACCACATGAGTATACAGCTGCATTGACCCGTTCTCTCCATGATCTTGCCAAGACAGAAGATCCGGACCGTTACACCGTTTCGGTCAATGGGTATGGTCACATGGATCATCCGGTCAACCTGAACGCAGACATACAGGGTATGAACCGTTATTTTGGCTGGTACGAGAAAAAGATACAGGACATCAAGCCATGGGTGGAACAACTTGAAAAAGACTATCCCTATCAAAAATTGATGTTGACCGAATATGGTGCCGATGCGAATCTGGCTCATCAGACCGAATACCTTGGGGATGCCCTGAATTGGGGAAAGCCTTTTTATCCGGAAACATTTCAGACTAAGACACATGAATACCAGTGGAGTATTATCAAAGACCATCCGTACATCATTGCTTCTTATCTCTGGAATATGTTCGATTTTGCCGTACCTATGTGGACTCGTGGCGGTGTGCCTGCCCGTAACATGAAGGGGCTGATTACCTTCGATCGTAAAACAAAGAAAGACTCTTATTTCTGGTATAAAGCCAACTGGAGCGAAGAGCCGGTGCTCTATCTCACACAGCGTCGCAATGCCGATCGTGAAAAGCGAACGACAGCCGTTACCGTTTATTCCAATATCGGAACTCCGAAAGTATACTTGAATGGGCAGGAACTGAGTGGCATTCGCAATGGCTATACCGATGTACATTATGTGTTTGACAATGTATCACTTGCCGACGGAAAAAATATACTGAAAGCTGTAGTCTCAACTAAGGGGAAGGAATATACTGACGAGATTGAATGGAATTATTCCGGTGAGAAAAACAGGGAAATCGATTCATATGAAAATAAGAATGAACATTCGGGCTTTTGATCGTAGATTTCAAAATTTCCTACGAAAAATGTATTTTGATCTTCCATCTTCCACCTCCTGTTTTTAAGGACTGAATAGATCATAAATTTCTGATAAACAGATAAAAATCCGAATTTTTATCTGTTTATATCCATTATTGTATTTTGTTTTTCTCGTTATCTTTAGTGAAAATGGTCTTTTCTTTATCTCGTCCCGCATACCTGTGCCCATTGTCCCGGGTACACAGGCCCATCAGCCTGGGTATGCGGGCCGATGAGCCCGGGTATATGGACTCAGATAATGATGCCATATAAGGAAATAACATTCTTATTGTAAGCGTGTTATGAAAAGAAGATTATTAACTTGTTTTCTTCTGAATTTGCTTTTTGAAAGGAGTATAAAGCCGTATAACTTTAGAAAACCTCTTTAATATATTGTGTAGGTGGAACTTTATAGAATTTCTTAAATCGTTTTCCGAAATATTTGGCATTACAAAAGCCTAGAAAAGTGGCTATTTCCGTAACTGTATATTGTTGGGTAACCAATAAAATTTTAGCTTTATTCATTTTGAAATAATGCATGTATTCTGTAGGTGTCTTGTCTGTAATTTCTTTTATTTTGGTGTAGAATTTGGTACGACACATTCCCATATCGGCACTTAACATGTCAACTGTATAGCTTTCTGTTGAAAGATTCTTTTCCAGAAGCTTGTTCACTTTGTTTATGAACAGTGTGTCCTCTTCACTTTTTGCAGTTGGTGAAGGCAGATTGTCCGACAGGTTTTTCTCCAGGAGTTTCATGATACGTTCATGCTTATTGATAAGTATTTGTATATCCATTTTGAGTCTGCAAATATTGATTGCGCGCGGTTCCAATTTATCTACTCCACAGTCCGCATGGGCAAGATAACTTCCGTTATCATTGTTACTGATCAGGAGAATGACAGGAATATGAACCATGCTTGTATTCGATTTTATTTTAGAACAGATTTCCTTGCCGCGTATGCCGTTTACCGTTTCGTCAATAACGATAATATCCGGTAGCCGATCTCCCGAGAAATGTAATATCTGTTCCGGATTTTCAAGGAGCGTTATTCTGAAAAGTATGGAGAACGCCTTATGCAAATAGTTGCTTAACTCTGTATCTGCCATAACCAGCAGTATGTGATGCTGTTTTTTATCGGGACGGATGATTTTATCATCTTTCATTACAGGAGGCACTACTTCCGGACATTGGATGGTATTACAATATCCGTTGATAGGTACAGTAACCTGGAGAGTTATTGACCGTCCGTGATAGCTGCCAATCAACTTTCCACCATGTAAGCGGATTATCTTTTTTATAATTTGAAGACTTCCGCAATAGTGTATTAACATAAATGTAGAGATGAACGAAAGCATCTTTTTGTGACTTTGCCTGCATTCCGGTCCATTGGTTATCTGGAGGTTCCAATGCTTGATGCTGTGTGACACGTCCATATTTATGCAGCCTTTGCAAGGTGTGGCTTCTATCATTTTATTCAGCAGGCATTGCAGAGCGGCAGTCATCGTTATTTCGTCCACCCGGCAACTGATATAACTGAAGTCTTTATTAATATTTAATTTTATTTGACGAGTATCGGCGTACGCCCGGCATTGGTTGACGATTGAGGTTATAAAAGTGTAAAGTTCGAATTCAATGGGAGAGGAGCCCGGGTGCAGTTCATTCTCCTTATCGTCGAATACCGCAATGTTCTGGTAGCAACTCATAATATGACTGGTGTATTTGAGTATTCGCTTTACTTTTTGGGATGTAGATTCGGAGAGACTGTCCGAAATGATTTCTTCCAGTAGGTGGTGGATCAAAGTTAGCGGTGTCTGAGTTTTATGGGTTATGTTTAAGATCAGTCTCAGCTTTTCGTGAGGAAATAGCTTTGTGCTGTATACCATTCGGTAATATACGATAAGGGAGATAAGTAACCCTATTGCCAGGCCCTCAATAGGATAAGACCATGACGGTTGCCATAAGAACATTGGAATAATGGTGGCCGTTTGAAACTGACTCGCGAAACTTTCATTCATTTCAATAAGTGTATTGGTTGGGTTACAGGGGCATGCGTAATTAAATTGTATGTCCATTAAGATAATTAGTAAGAAAGTGAGAATTGATTTCATAATTATAGCTAGATAAATTTTAATTTTATGTTCCTATTTGATCTATGGTTTTTTATACATTTTTTATTCCTATGAATATCTTAACTATTGTTGTTGCTGCAAGTATATGATTTTTTGAACATCCTGATTGGGTATAATCTTTCAAAAGAAATGGGTAATATTTGGTGCAGAATTGCGATGTATATCTTTTTCGTAATAAAGATCCTTTTGCCATGAGGAGTTATTTATTATTTTGAACTGTCAAGTCTCTTTCTCTCTTTTGTGCCCGAATGGTCCTATTTTATATGTTTTTTATTCCTATTTAGATGTCGATTGGCTATATTGAAGATGCTATATAGGGCTTATTGGGTGGGTAGAAAGAAACCTCCAACGGGGTATTTTCTCTAGTTGAATCAGATTCAATTTAGGGATGCCTCTTCTCTATATGTAATACCTGTCTTATGCAACTATCTTTTGGATTATAAGTTGCTGATATACTGATGAAAATATCTATTTCTGATTTTTGGATATGATGATTTTTTTTTATTGAAATGGATATCTTGGTCAATCCAAATTCATAAAAATAGTAGTATAATCAAGGGCTGATGCGATTGTGTCAAGTGTTAATTCGATGTGCTAATTGAGGTTAAATATAGATTATTACTTATTATTACCTGTATATGGGGTAAATATCGACATTGTAATACTATGTAATAAATTGTAATACACTGAAATATACCCATAATGTAAAGGTTTCTTTTTAAAGGGAAAATATTAAAGTAATCTGAATTTGATATGAAAAATAAGACAGTGGCAAACATCTGCTTTTTTGTGCCTGTTTGAGGCAAATATTTGAAGACCTGCTTACCAGCATCAACAATGGGCCAATTGTGAGTTTATTCTCTGTCAGTCAGTGAAATCTATGAGGGAACTTTGAGATAATATTGTAAAGTATTACATTTGTTTGCAAAAACAAACAGTGATGAAACGTTCTAGGTTATTTTTATGGATTTTTGGGATATTGATGCAAGCATTTTTAATTAGTATGCACTTCTATCAGAGGAACATGGAAGCAATGTATGCCGAAACCGAGTATCTTCTGAAGGAAGTTTTGAATGAGGAACTACACAGAAAGCAGCAAGAATTGAATCTATTTTATATCTCCAAAGTAACAATCGATACTATTCCTTTAACGATTCGTGTTACAACAAGTAAGGGAGTCAAGACTTTTACTGTTGATGCTAAAAAGAGTAAAAAGAATATTTCTCAAAGTATGGCAGAGCGGTCTTGGCATTCAGCTGCTTGTATGAAGAGTCGTTTGTCTACAGATACTTTAAATTTGCTTTGGAATAGAAGGCTTAAAAGCCAGCAAATTTTTGCTAAAACCGATGTACATATAACCACAACTCATTTAGATAATACTATTTCTTATTGTAAATGTAAGAATTGCAAAGATTATTGTTTTGGAACGCATAAATTCACTTTTTATGTGGGAAATAGATGCGAAATCGAGGTTATAGCTTTTTGCTCTTATTTAAGATGGGCCGTATATCAGTATCATAGTATCCCATTTGAAGTTATATGGAGTGTGACGGCTGTTCTTATCATTATTCTCTGTAGTTGGTATTTGATAAAGAAGTATATATCTAAAATTCGAAATGATAAAAAACATTTAGCTAATGACCGAGATCGTGAAAGAAAGGTTCGTATACAATTGGAAAAGGATCAGAAAAGGTTGGAGGTAAAACAAAAAGAATATGAAAAACGGATAAAAGACTTTTCAGCAAAAGGCGAAGAATACGAGGAAGAGAGAAAAAGTATGGAGAAAATACTGAAAGAGTATGAGAATCAAATTCAAAAACTGAAAGAATTAAGGGAATCTGGGAAAGAACCATTACTTTACAGATTGAGTCCAAAAGTTACTTTCGATTCTTATGCAAAGGTATTAATTTGTAGCGACCAAACAATATCTCTTACTTCACAAGCATGTCAACTGTTGGATGCTTTTCTGAATGCTTCCGAGTATATTTTAACTTATGAGGAGCTCTTGCGATATTTATGGGAAGATGGTACTGGGGATATGATTCGTTTGCGAGTCGCAATTTCTCGTTTACGTGTTGCGCTAAGTATAGATCCTGAAATTTCTATTTTTCAGAAGGATATTAATAAATACCAACTAGTACTGCCTGAAAAGAGGTGATTTAGGGAAACTTTTATATTATGTAATAAATTGTAATGCAAAAAATGGTGTTATATTGATCAATAGCTTTTAACTTTGCTGTGAATAATTAAAACGTATATCTTATGAAAATGAAAAACTATTTGAAAGTAACTGTATTTTGGGTCGCTGTCCTTTCGGTTTGGTGCTTAAAGCCGACAAAAAAATCTCAAGATACTCTCTTGTTGCAGAATGTCGAAGCTTTGGCAAGTGGAGAAGAGCCTTCACAGATTCATTGTTATTGGCGAGGCTCTGTAGATTGTCCTGTTAGCCATGATAAGGTAGAGGTTGTATATGAGTACTAATTAAACGATTAAGGTTGTACTCAATAACCTTTTTGAAAATGGAGTAGATTTAGAGGAAGGGAGCTGAAATTTAAATACTTTAGAAATAGAGCTATAGCAAAGATAAAAATATTATAGTCAGCTCTAAATTAAAAAGATCATGGGAAAATATATCAGTATATTGATCTTAATAGAGACTATTCTTTTAGGATGTCACTCGACAAAAGAGAAGATTGAGTTTTCAAACAGAGTGATTTGTAGCGATAGCATGTCGCGAGAACTGGTTGTTTTAAATGATACGTTTTTATTTTCGTATCCTTTGCAAATAGAATGTATAGACTCAATGCTACTGGTATTGGATAATGTTAATAATAATTTCTTCCATCTGTTTACTCTAAAGGGTGTACCCATAAAATCATTTGGAGAAAAAGGGCAAGGTCCTGCTGATTTTATAAATGTGGAATCGTTCAATTTATCTGAAGATAGGGAAACCATGTATGCCTACGATACGTCATTACGTAAAATAGTGAAATATGATGTTTCTTCTTTTTTAAAAGATTCATTGAAATCTGAGGTTATACAGGTGAATTATGATAGCTTGCCTCAAGCCGAAGTGCCTACAATAGTCTATGATATGCTTTCTCTTAAAGATTCAAACTTTCTTGTAAAAGCAAATCATAAGGGCCTTCGGTTTGGATTATTAAAAGATGGAAAGATTACTCAATTATACAATTCTTTCTCAGATTGTGTAAATACGAACGATGACGAAGAAGTCTGGTCAGTTTTCTGTAGCAATACCAAAACCAAATTAAGACCTGACAGGACAAAGATGTTGAATGCAACCTATCTTGGAGGAGTATTGGAATTGTTTGATTTGGATGATAATTGTTCCTTATCATTGGCAAAGATACTTTATATTTACGAGCCTAAATATGGTATTGCCGAAGGGGCAATACCTAAATATGTTGTTTTCAATGAAACGACTCAGATTGGTAGGTCTTTCACATGTCATTGGAGTGATAACCCTATCACCATTGGTTGGAGCTTGATAAAACATACATCAATGGCAGGCTTCTTTTCAAAGAAACAGTAAGCAGCAATGGCTGAAGAGCATTGGCTATAGAGTTTTTGAATCAGCGGTGTCTGGATGTTCAATCTGTGTAATATTTTTCAATTTGTTATTTTAAATGATCCCGATTATACAGTGAGTGATGAGGATATCATTAAGTTTATTTGGAAAGGCGAAACGAGTATTCAGATAAATACGTTTTGTTCTGCCGGAAACAAATTAGGGAAGAGATTGGAGCAAGCTGGTTGTGACTATCCAAAATCTCTTTTTACCTTTGCTGCCAGTTATTAACACTTATACTTTGAAGCCATGAAAAACTATATGAAATTAATCTTTGGGTTAATAGTCTTGATCGGGTATTGGCCTACCACGAAAATTCCTAAGAGAGTAAATTCCCTATTCTTGCAAAATGTAGAGGCGCTTGCCGGCAGTGAACACGTTACCAATTTAGGTTGCTTGGGTGACGGATCTGTAGATTGTCCTATTAACCATATCAAAGTAGAACATGTGGTTCAAGGATTTAGTCTTGGGGAGTGAGGATTCATTTTATATAAATCTCATCACACTAGAATCATTCATTGCAGGTTAGAAAGGGAGTGGAACGATCTACGTCCTGGGAAAAGTCTTAGAATCGTTCACTCCCGGATAACCTTTAAAAAAGGAGGTTGCCCGGCACGAAGATAGCGAAAAAATTATTGGAATGAGTAAATGTAGCATTTACTTTTTCTACGGCGGAGGTGGCTACCCGAAATATCCTTGCTCCCATACGTGTTCTGATGGAGTAGGACGTTGCTACAAGGTTTATGATGATTAGGGAAACTGTCATTTTGACGGTAGTCAAACATATTCTTGTGCCTGCTAACTATTAAGAAGAAGTTATACCAAAAGTTTAGAGTTTCTTCATTTCTTTTTTTAAATACAGGAAAGGGGATGATTACTACGAATTTCTTGGTATAACTTCCTGTATTGTTAATCTAATAAAGTTATGAAGAATATCTTGTTAATCCTTCTCTTGTTTATACTTTTTTCATGTAAAAGCACTGGAGATAAAACCGACTGTGAAGTATTACATGTCGATTTGGTTGAACGCCCTGTTTCAACAGAAGAATTATTTTCTAAAATATCTGTCATTCCATTGGAAACCAATGATAGTTCCTTTCTTGTAAGGCCTGTGAAAGTTATTATAAAAGATAACAGATATTATATTGTCGATGAAGGGGTTCCGGCTGTGTTTTCTTTTGATGAAGAAGGGCATCTTTTGCATAAAATAGGTAAAAAGGGACAAGGTCCCGGAGAGTATCGTGAAATATACGATGCCGTTATTAAAGAAAAAGAAAATGCAGTGTATATGCTGTCTCCATTTGGCTCTCTTTATGTGTATTCTCTGGATGGAAAATTCATAAAAGAAATAGAACTGCCAACGAGGGCAAATTATCAATTGATAGAGGAGCTGGAGAGTAAGTATTTCGTTACATGGACATTACCTGCTTCTGAGAATGAAAATTGTATCAGCGTTATTTCTAAAGAGTCTTTCAAGAATGTGAAAGAATTTTGGCATGTTCCTCCCGTTCTCACTACTCTGAATTCTAAACCTTTTTATAATTATGAACATAAAGTATATTTCTCCAATCCTTATCAAAATGAAGTATATGAAGTAAGGACAGATAGCTTACGGGTTGCATACCGTTGGGATTTTGGAAAAGATAATCTTGATTTGAAGGAGTATGGATTCACTTTATTAGAGGATCAAAAGGTTGAAGAATATAAATTAATGTTGCAGTATTTACGTGATTCTACTGTGCCTTATTTTTTATGCGATCAATATCAGAATGATAAATTCTATTATATCATGTTGGTGTTCGGGCTTAAGCATTCGAAAAATCTATTTTATCGGAAGGAAGACGGTAAGAGTTTCTTTTTTGAAAAAACAACAGAAGGCATTCATTTTGAACCTTTAGCTTTTAATGAAGATTTCCTGACTTGCATTGTTTTCAATGAAGACTTTCCAAACTATGAAAAAGTGCTTCCTCCGGAGGAATATCAGAAGCTGGAAGAGCGTTTAGAAGATGATAACCCCTGTTTAATCAAATTTTATTTTAAATGAAAAATCTTATACTGGTGTTAGGTTGTTTTTTCTTTCTAATCTCATGTCAGCAGACCGAGAAGGAAAGACTTGAAGAACTTGTTAAAAATTGGAATGGGAAGGAGGTACTATTGTAAAGAAAGTGATACTGGATAGATGGGATATATGCATCTCGGTGGATAGTAATGATGAGCGACTCTGCCTGATGACAAAGGAAACGGATGGTGGAGAAGAACGTTATCATTATTATTGTTATCAGTTAAACTGACTTTTTTGTTAGGATGTTACGAGTTTGCTTGATATGTATATTTTTTGTTTTTCAAATCTTTCTTTATGCAGGGGTGGAACAGACAAGCGGGAGGAGACTTTGTTCTTTTCGGGCAATAATCGTGATGAATTTGAAACGGTACTGAATATAATCTATTTTGGAGGAATATTGGAATTAGTTGACTCGTACAAGAGTTCTTGTTTGCGTGTGAAATGAACAGAATGCTTACAAACTGTTTTGTATATCTCTAAATTTGTTATTTAATTTTTTTCTGTCTTTTAGCTTCTTGTTAGGAAATAATATTATTTTTGTCAGTAAAATAAATCGAAATGACAAAAAATAAATTGCTTTCGTGTGTTATTGGAGTGATAATCCTATCACTATTGGTTGGAGCCTATTTCTATCAACGAAATAAGGTGGCTGTACATCAACAGGCGGAGAGGCTATTCGTACAGATGCTTCAAGAAGAGATAGAAAGAAAAGAAAGAAATTTAAATCTATTTCATCTGTTTTCTGAGAGTTCATCTGATACTTTACCTTTGAAAATTTGCATTATCACAGAAGAGGGGAAAAAAGCGTACGAGGTTGATTCTTTGAAAAGTAAAAAGAACATTTCTCGGAATCTGAGAAACCGGTCAATACACTCTATCCTATGTGAGAAATCCCATTTATTGCCGGATTCTTTAAATGAACATTGGCGGAGTATGCTTAAGAAAGATCACATTGATACAGAGTCTGCGGTGCGTGTGCAGATGGAAAATCTTCAGGGAAAGATTGTTAGTTCATCAAGTCACGATGGTGTGTGGGATACTTCTTCTGGGATTATAACTTCATATATAGGTAATCGTTGTGAGATAGAGGTCATCGGTCTTTTAGCTTTTAGTTGGAAAACAATATTATGGTATCATTGGCAACCTTTTGGATGGATTGTAATTTGTTTGTTATTGACGCTTTTATTTATCTGCTTTTATTATAAAATGGTAAATCGGCCTCCGGAATTAAAGGAGGTTCCTTATGAGGTTGTCGTTGAAAAGGAAGTCGTTGTTGAGAAAGAGGTGATTCGTGAGATAATAGTTGAAAAAGAAACATCTCCGGAAGAAAAGGCACCTCTAATAAAGCAGATTTGTAAAGTAGAAGGACAACTATATAGTTTACGTCATGGAGTTGTTTTTGATGCCCAGAATAGAGTTCTTAATTGTAATGGCAAGAAAATGTCTTTGTCCCCCCAGCAATGTCAGATTCTAAAGCTTTTTTTAGATGCTCCCGATTATACGGTGACTGATGAGGATATCATTAAGTTTATTTGGAAAGGTCAATCGAACGTTCAGATAAATATGTTTTGTTCTGCCGGAAACAAATTAGGGAAGAGATTAGAGCAAACTGGTTGTGGTGTTTGTTTCAGGCGTTTTGGAAGCGATCGTTATCGTATGTTGTTCATAGACGACCTTGTTGATAATGATTTGACATAAATGGCAATAAAATTGATAGCAGTTTATCCAAAATCTCTTTTTACCTTTGCTGCCAGTTATTAACACTTATACTTTGAAACCATGAAAAACTATATGAAATTGATCTTTGGGCTTGGTTTAATAGCCCTGGTCGGGTATTGGCCTGCCGCGAAAACTCCTAAGAGAGTAAATTCCTTATTCTTGCAAAATGTAGAGGCGCTTGCCGGTAGTGAACACGTTACCAATTTAGGTTGCTTAGGTGACGGATCTGTAGATTGTCCTATTAACCATATCAAAGTAGAATATGTGGTTCAAGGATTTAGTCTTGGGGAGTGAGGACTCATTTTATATAAATCTTATCACATTATAATCATTCATTGCATTATTAATTGCGGTTAAAGGGAGTGGAACGATCTACGTCCGGGAAAAGTCTTAGAATCGTTCACTCCCGGATAACCTTTAAAAAAGGAGGTTGCC
>OHOC01000229.1_pt1 | contig 22847 bp, 9 predicted proteins | sample 1569701 | NCBI WGS metagenome assembly OHOC01 (sample SAMEA3879522, study PRJEB24766) | human gut metagenome | biome: human-associated habitat; feature: feces | place: USA | collected 1985/1987 | reverse complement strand
ATACAACTTTGTGCGGCACGTGCGCGAACTTTGTTGATATATTCTCTGGCAGTATTGATATCACCCGTTTCTATACAAGCCTCAGCATAAAGCAGGTAAAGCTCAGCTACACGCATCAAGTGGAAGTTCTTGGCAGTTGAGCCACCGGTTGTAGTCAAGCTCAAGCCTCCCTTATCCGCCTTTTTCGGCAGGTTCTTCTTATTCAAGAACGGACCGCCATTCGCCAAATCACGAATCCAGCCATCGATAGTAACCGGTATATCCCAATCCATATAGGGGACATTGAAACGACCCGCAGATACGTCAACCCGAGGATCCGTATAAACCGTCAAATCCGTATGAGGTACATTATCGCCATCAATTGTCGTAACCGAGGTTTTGCTTTGATACGACTTATCGAGATAAGGCAATCCATTCTCATCCACCATATGCGCATTCACCAAGTCATAAGAAGGCTGGTAGAATCCCCAGCCGGAACCAATCTTGCCAGACAATGAGATATGAGAGTTACCATTGATCGCGTTGGTATAATACTGCGTACCGGAGATTGCCATCTGGACGTCAAACACAGACTCGCCCGTCCAGTCGCTCTCGCCCGCCGTGTAAAGCGTCTCATAACTCGGGGTCAAGGTATATTTCGTGCCCTTGCTATCCGTACCATTAGCGATAACCGTTTCTAAAATCGATTTAGCCTCCGTCCATTTGTTGGAGGTTCCATTCGTTCCATTATAGGGAGAAGACTGGAATATTCTCAGTTTCGCCAAAAACGCTCCAGCCGCCCATTTGTTGGCACGACCGGGCTCTTCCGGCCATGCGCCGGGAAGATTATCATAAGCATACTGCAAATCTTCAGCCACCTGTTCCCAAATATAAATATAGTTACCGCTCTCATCCACATTCGATATCAGTGGGTTCACGGACGACTCATAATCCTCCAAAGATACATAAGGAATAGCCGCCCCAAAATTCTTGATACCCTCAAACAAATAAAAACCACGCATGAAACGAGCTTGGGCTATGGCCTCGGTATAAAAATCTTTCTCCTGTCCCGGTATAGCGGAAAGCTCATCTTTAATCAAACCGGCCAAATGCATGACATTATTAGCACGAGCCACCGCATCGTATACTGCCACCCATTTACGCTTGATATAGGAATTATCGGTCGTAAAGCTAAAAGTCTCCAACAACGTGAAGTCCGATTGGTCCGCAGCCGTTGACCCCTTATTAGCGTCACCGCCCATCACATCACCATACGTATAGTTCGTCAAGCTTGCCCCAAAATAAGAGTTCGTCGTAGCCGCCGGAATATTTAACGCTGAATACATGCCGGTAAGAAGATAATTAATACCTTCCTGATCCGTTAAATTGGTTTCATTAACCGCACCTACAGGTTCGATTTCCAAGAAATCGGAACAAGATGTGCTGCCTAACGCAAGAACCACCGCCATCGCAAAATATATAAGAACTTTTTTCATAATGAATTCAAATTAATCGTTTATAAAGCACATACGTTAGAATGTCACATTCACACCCATCAAGAACTGACGAGGCATACCATAAGATCCATAATCGATACCTTTATTCATATCGCTTGATACATATTCGTTCTCGAACGAAGTATGCGAACGAACCTCCGGATCCAATCCATCATAACCGGTTATCGTAAACACGTTACTGATCTGGCCGTATACACGTATCTTCTCGAAACCGATCTTCTTCAGCAACTTCTTAGGCAATGAATACCCCAAAGTCAACGTCTGCATCCGAAGATAAGAACCATCTTGCACATAATTGGAGTTCGATTCGTTACCGGCCTCGGGGCCCTCGGTCGAGGTCGTTGTCCACAAAGGATAAATACCGTTCGGATTATTCACCGGATCCCAAGATTTCGCCAAACGATCTTTCGAATAATTAGACTGCAAGTTTCCAAACATCGTATAGTACTCGTAGTGTTTGTACAAATCATTTCCAATCGAGTAATACATGTAAGTACTTAGATCAAAATCTCTCCAAGTCAAAGAGATATTGAAACCTCCGGTCAAATCAGGATGAGGATTACCGATAATCGTACGGTCATCCGCGTCGATCTTACCATCGTTGTTCACGTCTTTCATCTTATATCGGCCTACCCATGCGGAAGCGACCAAATCGTTTTCCGTAGCCACACCATAAGGCAGAACGCCCGAGGAAATAACATCTTGCTCATTTTGATAAATACCATCAATCTGATACCCGTAGAACATTCCGACAGGTTGGCCCACCGTAGTAATATTCACCTTGCTCAAACGAGTATCGTTGAACAAATCAGAAGATCCCAACCGGGTAACCTCATTCTTGTATCTTGAGATGTTAGCCGTGATGTTATAACCGAACTCGCCAACTTTGTCCCTCCATCCAATGGACAAATCAATACCTCTGTTCTTCATATCACCGATATTGATACTAGGCTTTGATGCGTTACCAACCAGCGCAGACCAGTTAGCAGGCACAAGCAAGTCTGAGGTATTCTTTACATAAAAGTCAAATCCGGCGGTCAATCGGTTACTCAAAGCCGTAAGGTCGAAACCTATATTAAACATTTTTGTGGTTTCCCATTTAGCGTCCGAGTCACCCAAGTTCGAGAGCACATAACCGGGAGAAGTCTCTGAATCCGATCCCGTGATAGGATACATATAATAATTTCCCGTACCATACTGGAACGCATAGTTGTAAGAACCAATATTCGAATTACCGGTCGTACCATAACCGGCACGCAGCTTAAAGTCATCCAACCATTTCCGGGTAGGCTCCATAAATTTCTCGTCAGACATACGCCATCCCAAGGAGGCGGAAGGGAAGTTACCCCAACGGTTCTTGGAACCAAACTTGGAAGAAGCGTCGCGGCGAATCGTGAATGTCGCCAAATATTTACCCTTATAAGAATAGTCCGCACGTCCGAAAAGGCCGAACATAGTCACTTTTCTTTGATAACGGCTAGAGTTACCTATATTAGAAGAAGAACCATTATCCAGCGTCCAAGTATTCGGATCGCTCTCGAAGATGTAATCGATACGGGTTCCTTGCATATAACGGCCGACACCTTGTTTGATAGCCTCCGTACCCAAAACAACGGTAATATTATGATCTTCATGAATCTTCTTGGTATAAGTAGCCGTATTTGTCCACTGCCAGTTCAAACGCCAGTTGCCCGTCTCAGTCAATGTATTGTTGGCAGAAGCCTCTTTGTTCGCCATATTTTGACGTTCGGTCATCTCCAAACTCCACATACCATTCAAGCGAGCGCTAAACTGAGAACGAAGCTTCAGACCTTCGATCCAAGGATTGGAAAGCTCGGCAAAAACCGCAGTCTGTCCATGAAACATGCGTGTCCAATCATTCTCATTCATAGCTACCTGATGCACGGCGGAAATATCACGGCCCGCATTAGGTGCCACGGATCCCGTATAATCACCTCCTACATTATATATAGGTACCCACGAATTCATGGTATAAGTCTTAGCGAACGTGTTCGCGTCTCCTTGACGACCAGACTCTCCTCCCGTTTCCATAGCGGCAAGGTTCGTATTTTGGCCCATCGTGAAATACTTATTAGGATTATAGGTCGTATTCGTACGTAAAGAGTAACGTTTGAAATAAGAATTCTGGATCGTACCCTCTCGATTTGTATAACCCAAAGAGACAGAATAAGTAGCTTTCTCGCCACCACCCACCAAAGAGATCTGGTGATCTTGGATCTTTCCGGTCTGTACAATCTCATCGTACCAATTGGTACCCTTACGAGCCTCCGCATCGGAATAACCGTCGGCCAACATCTGATAATACGCGGATCGGGCCCAAGAGCTGCTTCCATCGTCTACATACGACTTTTCCCAAGCCTCTACGCTCCCATACATATCAATAATCTGCTGTTCGCTATAACCGGCCGGCTTAATCGCATAAGGCATCGAAATACCTTTACCACCCGTAGCGGCGATTTGCCCGAATTGAGGATGAGAGGTTGCCAAACCACGATAGTTATACAGATTCTGCTGTCCTAATTCCTCGAATTCCATCGATTCCCAACCGTTCAACAAATCATAACCGCTGTTAGCCATCTTAGCGACACCAAAATATCCATTATAAGAGACACGAACACGATCAGCACGCGTACCCTGCTTCGTCGTAATGATAATTACGCCATTCGCACCTTGTGCACCATAAATAGCGGTAGCTGAAGCATCCTTCAACACTTGCATAGACTCAATATCATTCGGGTTTACGGAACTGATATCCACCCCGGATACACCATCCACAACAATCAACGGGTCTGAACTATTAAGAGAACCCACACCACGAATACGGATCGTAGTCTCACCGCTGGGACCTCCGGAATTAGAGATATACACACCGGATGCTTTTCCTTGCAAAGCCTCGGCGAAAGTCGCCACCGGAGTCTCGTGGATAGCGTCTGTAGAAACAACAGCAACAGAACCGGTAATGTCCTTCTTCGATTGCGTACCATATCCAACTACTACCACTTCATCCAAAGCTTGAGTATCTTCCACCAATTGAATCCTCACATTCGTCTGACTACTTTTTAAAGGAATTTCTTGACTGACATAGCCAATGTAAGACACAACTAAAATCGCATTACTAGGCACACCGTCTAAAATAACACGTCCGTCCATATCGGAGATATTTCCGATAGTGGTTCCTTTAACAAGGACATTTGCCCCTACAATTGGTCCGGCTTTGTCTGAAATAGCACAAATGACTCTACGTCCATCTTGTTGTAGGCTACGAGTTCCTACGTTTGGTGTTAAATCGCCAACTTCCGCAGCGATGATGGGATATCCGCCGCAAAGGAATAAAGAGGCTCCCAGAAACACCTGTCTCCAAAATACTACATTACTCATAAAATTAGAATTTAAGGTATAAATCAAAAAAACACAATCTACTTAACAATTTGATTTTTTCATATAGACACAACATCACAACTTGTAGCTATTACTCATCTATCTTATGGTCTAAATGTTTTTTCATAAAACGACTAGTTGAAACGATCGTTTAAATCTTGCGTTTTCGAGAAGGGGGAAAGAGGATTTGAAAAAGAAGAGCTTTTTTGTGGGAAGAAAAGGTTATCTTTCCCATTAGCAATAAGATAAAATAAAAAAAAATGAACAAAAAGTTGCATGTGTCAAAAAAAAGACAGATCTTTACAAACGACTAAATGAAACGATCGTTTCAACTAGTCGTTTTTTTTAATATCATGAAAAAAACAAGAAGTGATTTTCATAATTAAAACCATGATAATGAAGAAGCTACACAAAAGAAGTTGAAAAGAAGAGAGTGATGTTTACTTATTTTAAGATGTAAACAGATGTAATATACCTTAGAGGTATGAGAGAGTAGTGAATTCATTTTGTTAAAAGTTTGTGTTTTTTATTTTATTATACCTTAAATTCTAAATTTGTATGAGAAATGTTGTATCATGGAAGCCATTAGTCTTAGGAGCTTCTTTTCTTCTGTACGGAGCCGGAACGGCCTTTGCAACAGAAACAGATCATCTGTATCCTACACCTAGTACGGGATTTATGAGTGTCCAGCAAGATGGACGACAGATTAACTGCCACATCGTGGATAAATCTGGTCCTATCGTTGGAGCCAACGTAGTCGTAAAAGGAACTACTATCGGAAATATTTCTGATATGGATGGACGAGCCATTATAGAGAATGTGCCCGCAAACGCCATCTTAGTAGTCTCTTATATCGGATACGTAACTCAAGAGGTTACTTTGAAGAGTAATCAGACAAACATCAAGATCACGCTGGTCGAGGATTCACAAGCTTTGGATGAAGTCGTCGTTACTGGTTATAGTACACAAGCGAAGAAGGATATTACCGGATCTGTGGCTGTTGTCGCTACGGATGAGTTAAAAGAGACTCCTGTTTCCAATTTCGCTGAGGCTTTGCAAGGAAAAGCTGCTGGTGTATTTGTACAAGCAGGTGGTGGTCCATTAGGGGAGACAACGATTCGTATACGTGGTGTGGGTTCCGTAAACGGCTCAGACCCGTTGATCATTGTCGATGGTGTACAAGGAGTAGATATCGATGCGGTAAATGCGAATGATATTGAATCCATGCAGATCTTGAAAGACGCTGCTGCTTCCGCTATTTATGGAGCGAAAGGTGCAAATGGTGTTATCGTTATCACGACTAAACAAGGAAAGAAGAACGACCGTGTACAAGTATCTTATAACGGTTACTTCGGTGTAGCCAAGATGGCCAATGACGGTTATGGTCTGTTGAACGCTTGGGAAGCTATGGAATTCCAAGAAGAAGGGCAACGTAATTTATTCAACTACCGCGGTGGCCAAACAGTAAACCACGCCCAGTTCGGTTCAATAGGTAAAGACGGTACAGGTCATTTAACAATGCCTTATGCTATCAAACCTGCTGGTTATAGTAAAGAACAGATCATCTCTCAATACGGCAGTATCGCAGCTTGGGAAGCTTCTTACAAAGACAATGGTGAGAACACTTGGTCTCGTTCCGCTTACTACCAAATGCTTGAGGACGGCTACTCTGAGGAAGAAGCTCGTGCCGGCACGAATTGGTACGACGAAGTAGTTCAAACCGGTAAGGTGCAAGATCACCAGATTTCTATCACCGGAGGTGGTGAAAAAGCGACTTATTCAGTAGGCTTAGGCTACATGAATCGTGAAGGTACGATCAAGGAGTCATGGTTCCGTCGTTATTCCTTGCGTGCGAATACAAACTTCTTCGTGAACAAGTGGTTCAATATCGGTCAGAATACCAACATCGCCGTAATCGAGAACTCAGGAGAACGCGGTCGTCAAGGTGATGATAATACCTTCGGTAAGACCTTCTCCATCCAACCTTGGGTACCTATCTACACAGTTGGCGGTGATTATTCCGGTTCACAAAATGCCGAAGGAGGACGTGCTGAGAGCGCACCAATGTCCGTTGATTATGGCAAGGACAATCGTCGTCGTTTCTTACGTGCCCAATCAGCTATCTACGCAGAGATTATGCCTTTAGAAAGCCTTGGAGAGAATTTGAAGATCCGTACTCAGTTCAGCGCACGTTTAGGTGGCGCATGGGACTTCTGGATGAACAAACGTACGATCATGACCAATAAAGAAGGACGTAACAACAACGAGTTCTACGAGCAAGCAAACTATTGGTTAGATTATCAATGGACAAACACCGCTACTTATAGCAAAACAATCAACGACGATCATACGATCAATGCTGTGATTGGTACAGAGGCACTTCGTGAGGGTTTAGGACGTTGGATCCAGGCAGGTCGTATCAACTATCCATTCGAAGATGATCCCAACACTTGGGTAATCAACAACGGTGCTAGCTCTGACTTAAGAAATAGCGGAAACCAGAACGCTGTATCCACCATGTTCGGTATGTTCGCTCGTGCGGACTATGCTTACCAAGGTAAATATTTGGCTACAGTTACGGTACGTCGCGACGCATCCTCTCGTTTTTCTGAAAAGAATCGCTGGGGTACATTCCCTTCTATCTCTTTAGGTTGGCGTATGTCGGACGAGAAATTCATGGAGAAATCACGTACTTGGTTAGACGATTTGAAGATTCGTGCCGGTTACGGTACAACCGGTAACTCCAATATCGATTCATATAACTGGGCATTCCAATATGGTACTGGTAACCGTTATCTCTATAGCATCAATGGTTCTGACACAGAGGTATATCAAGGATTTGGCGTAACCAATCTTGGTGATATCGAGGCAAAATGGGAAACATCTAAGATGTTTAATGCAGGTTTCGATATTACAGCTTTTAATCAACGATTAACCGCCAACTTCGACTACTACATCAAGAAAACTTCTGATATGTTGATCGATGCCAACTGGTCTGCTTTGGCCGGTGCCGCTGACAAGCCGAAAGTAAACATCGGTGATATGACGAACAAAGGTGTTGATTTGAATATTACTTGGAATGATAAAATCGGTGAGGTAGGTTACTCTGTAGGCGTAAACTTGTCGCATTACAAGAATAGACTGGATGAGATTGGTACTGATGCCGGAATCTTTACCGGAACTCGTATTTCCAACATGAACGTATTGATGAAGGGACATGCAATCGGTGAATTCCACGGTTATCAGCTAGATGGTATCTATAAGAGTGAAGAAGAAGTCCGTAACTATAAGAATGATGCCGGTGGAACAGTATTGCCATATGGTACATCTGATGCTTCTACGTTAAACGCAGCCAATTATGTAGGTCAGTTCAAAGTAAAAGATGTGAACAACGATGGTAAGATCGACGCTAGTGACCGTACATTCATTGGAAACCCACATCCGGATTTAACAGGAGGTATCAACTTAGGTGTTAACTGGAAAGGATTCGACTTAAGTACTTATATGTACTTCTCCGTAGGCAATGATCTATTCGCCATGTATAAATATTATACACATTATGGTTCCTTACAGTCCGCTTATTCTAAAGATCGTCGCGACAATTCATGGCATCCTGTAACCAACCCTGATGGTATCTATCCTATGTGGGCAACCGCTAATGGTGAGAGTACAATCGCCGCAAATGAGTCTAATTCCGGCTATATAGAAGATGGTTCATTCTTACGCATGCAAACGTTGACTTTAGGTTATACACTTCCAAAGAGTATTTTAGATAAAATCAAGTTTGAGAAGATCCGCATCTATGGTCAAATAGCAAACGTATTCACATTGACTGGTTACTCCGGACTAGACCCACAGGTTCGTACAGATACAGACGGTCGTTCCAATGACCGTACGATGGGTACCGATTTCGGTTCTTATGGTATGCCACGCCAATTTATCATGGGTGTAAATGTGACATTCTAACAAATATTTGCTAACTAAAAATTGAAACAAGATGAAAAATCTATTTATATATGCGGCAGTCATTGCCGCCACGATGGGAAGCATGACTGCTTGCTCCGATTTCTTGGATGTGAAGCCAGTCACAAATAAACAGGAACCGGATTTTGTATCGCAAGAAGGTATTACTCAGTTGCTAACTGGTATGTACGCTAGATTAAACTCTACAGATGCGAATGATGGATACTTCCGTTCGACATTGACCAACTATGTATATGGTGACGTAATGGGAGGTGACGCAAACAAAGGTTCAACTTTCCAAGACCAACCAGACTTTACCAGCTTGGAAACTTATACATTTACAACTGACAACGCTTATTTTGAAACAAAATGGGCACATAGTTACCATGGGGTATTCACCGCAAACAACGTAATCAAGGTAGCGGATTTAGCAAAAGAAGAGCTTTCGGCTATAGCAGGCCAAAGTAAAGACTTCTATACGGAAACAATCGCCCAAGCCCGCTTCATACGCGGTTTCTTCCATTTCGAGGTCGTAAAATTATTTGGAGCGGCTGTTCCTTATGTAGATGACATAGCCATGAAAGAGAACGTGAACCCACAAGTCTCTAATGTGGATGAGAATGGGAATTATATCTATATCTGGGATAAGATAGTAGAAGACTTGCAGTTTGCCTATGACAATCTGCCCGACACTTGGACCGAGGCAGGACGCGTAAACAAATGGGCAGCTGGCGCTATGTTGGCTAAAGTAAAGATGTACCAATCCTCTCCATATAACGGAAAAAATGGAACGTCTAATCATTGGACTGAAGTTAAAACGATTTTGGAAGATGTAATCGCAAACGGAAAAGATAACAAAGGCACTAAGTTCCGCTTGGCAGATACATACGAGGAACTCTATACAGCAGGGGAAAGTGACTGGACAGGAGAATCTGTATTCGATGTCCAAGCTGCAGTTTCCGGCACCGTAGAACAAACTGCCAATATCAACGGAGCTTGGCACATCGGCTTCAGCGGAGCGTTAGGAACTGGAGGTTGGGGATTCTATCAACCCTCTTATGATATGGTCAACGCTCATATTGTTGACGCAAACGGATTACCTAAAATGGATGATTCTTATCGTAATGATCCTGCGTTATCAACTTTAGACGAGAACAATTTACCTCACACTGATTTGACCGTCTATACAGACCCTCGTTTGGATGTTTCTACCGGTCGTTTCGAGACTCCATTCTTAGATTGGACAGTGCCAAATGCGTTGGATGGTTGGGTACGTGATGTTTCTAACGGAGGTTTATACCTAAACAAGAAGAATATCCCTAGAAAAGCCGATAAAGGAAGCTTATCTAACACGACGCAAACAAACTCCACTGCTAAAAACTTCCACTTGATCCGTTACGCAGACGTATTGCTTTGGTACGCTGAAACCTTGATCGAGTTAGGACAGCCTCAACAAGCAGGTGAATACATTAATCAAGTACGTGCTCGTGCCGCCAATAGCTATGTAAAGGCAGTAGATCCGGCAACAATGACCGAGGCTAGTTCTACTTATGTTTTGGATGACAAGATTAACGGGAAGCAAAGTACAGATGCTGCCGCAAACTATCGTATAGGTTTATATCCACCTTCTCAATTCGCATCAAAAGACAAAGCGCTGGAGGCACTGCGTTGGGAACGTCGTATCGAGTTAGCGATGGAAGGTCATCGCTGGTATGACTTAGCTCGCTGGGGTATCGCATCCGAGGTATTAAATGATTTCGTGAAATACGAAGCTAAGCATTTAGGTAAATATTCCAATAGTACATACAACGCAAAATGGGCAACAATGCCTATCCCTCATAATGAAATCTTAAAGATGGATGGTCTTTTAGTTCAGAATGAAAACTGGAAATAAACAAGTGGGTTAACAGTCAGAAAGGGCAGCCGGGCATGTGATATGTCCGGCCTGCTTTTTAATCCCCAAAAGTAAGTTAACTTACTTTGCTCACGAAGTTAACATACTTTGCCAACGAAGTTAACTCCATGTGCCAATTAAGTTAACTTCGTTTTGTGTAGATTGGTATTTCCGATAAAAATCGTATCTTTGTTTGACTTTAAATCAAAATGAAACGTGTACTCTAGCCATGAGATATAAACAAATACTCCTCGGTTTGATCCTGTTTGTCCTATTAGGGGGTTTCTTGCAAATAACCGGCAAGTTTCATTTCTTCTATATCGAGCAGCTTCAACTATTCCAGTTTTCCGAAGATTATCTTGCGGATAAAATCAGCAGTCCGGGAGGTTTATCTTTGATTATCGGGGAATTCTTGACACAATTCTTTATTACGCCTTATGCAGGGCCTTTCATTATCGCAGCTATACTTACGTCTATCGGCTTAACAATGAGGGAGATCATCCTGCAAATTAATCCAAATAAAGAGCTCTTCCTGCTTTACTTACTCCCGGTTTTATTCTTATTATTGATTCAATACGACTTCAATTATTTAGTACAAGGCACTATCGCATTCCTATTTTGTTTGATTAACCTGAACGCATGGATGCGCATAAAAGATCCCCGTTACCGGCTATCCGCCGCATTGGTAATCACCCCACTACTTTTTTGGATAGGAGGACCGATTGCCGGGCTATTCTCATTAAGTGTGGTTCTCAAGGAAGCGATAAGCCGTTCCAAACAGGGGTTCTATTTTTTAGCGGTTTTAATTGAATACCTGTTTATCGGGATCGGAAGTGTCTGGTCAACTACCATCACCAGTTATCGCTTCGCATTCTTACCGGACGCTTTTTACCACCCGATTCTGGCGGCTCCCAATCTCATCTATTTCGCATGGGTCTGTTTACCGCTTAGCTTGATCGGGGCATTCGTATATCCTAAAGGCAAAAACCAATCAAAGAAAAAAACAGGGATAGAGCTTACCGTTCAATTCATCCTAATCCTATTCCTTTGCTGGGTAACGATTCCACGGTATAACGACCAGAAAGCCTATCCTCTAAAAGTCTTGGATTATTATGCCCGTACCGAACAATGGGACGAGATCATCCGGCATTGTCACGGGCCGATCAAAAACTATTTATATTTAACTTACTTAAATAGGGCACTTGCGGAAAAAGGGGAGTTGGCAGACCGGATGTTCGCTTTTGATCAACACGGTCCTCAAGGGTTACTCGCCTCTTGGAACAAGACCTTTACGGTCTCCACCCTGTTAAGCGACGCCTATTTTACGCTAGGGGAAATCGCATTATCGCAGGAGATGGCTTTTGAAGGGTATGTCACCGTAATTGGCGCCGGTAATCCCCGGAACCTGCAACGGCTTGTTCAAACAAACTTGATTTACGGAACGTATCCTATCGCCGAGAAATATATCAGTATCTTAGAAAAAACATATGCCTATCATGATTGGGCCAAACGGCATAGAGGCTTCTTATATAACGACAAAGCGATTGAAGCTGATCCGGTATTAGGGCCTAAACGAAAAGCTCTTCCGAAGGAAAGTAACTTATCCGGTATCAACGGACTGGAACATGATTTACTTATCCGTGCGGAACAAGATCCGGAAAATCAGCTCCCGATCCAATTCACCGGGGCTATCTATCTGCTGTCTAAAGACATGAAAGCTTTCCAAAGGCTGATAGAAAAGTATTATGGAACACCGGTACTCCCCTCTCTCCCCGTGAGTTTCCAAGAGGCTGTTATCCTATTAGCAGAGAAGGATGTGGATTACTGGAAGCGTTTTAACGTATCCGGAAATGTGATCCGCAAATTCGCAGGTTATCGGAATTTAGTCGTGCAGAACCGGAACAACCCACAACTTCCGCAACTTATAAAGAAGTCGTTCGGAGACACTTATTGGTCTTATTATACTCTAAAATGATCAACAACCATGAAAAGAAATATTCTATATATCACCTGTTTATTTCTTATTCTACTAGGAATATCCTGCTCGGATACGATCCCGGTAAGCAAAGAAACCTCGGAGAAACCTGTATTATTTCCCGATTATGCGGATGTAACGATCCCTTATAATATCGCTCCCTTAAATTTCAAGATAGAAAATCCACATGCGGAAGCCTTCGCCGTACTCAAATTCGGAGAAGAAAAGATACAAGTCAAGGAAAAAGGGGGACAATTCTATCTTCCCGCATCCGATTGGAGAAAATTGCTGAAAAGGGCGACAGGAAAAGCGATACAAGTAAAGCTCTACGCAAAAGACAAAGAATGGCTCGCCTATCCGGAATTCTCACTATTCGTCGCTCCGGAACCCATGGATTCATATCTGGCTTATCGCTTGATCGAACCCGGATACGAACTTTGGAATCAAATGGGTATTTACCAACGGAATCTGGAAGATTATAAGCAAAGCCCTATCATGGAAAACAAATACAGCGGTCAAAACTGTATGAATTGCCATTCTTTTTGTATGCAAAACCCCGATAAAATGCTGTTCCACATGAGGGATAAGTATTCGGGCACTTATCTGATCGACGGAGACAAGATCGAGAAATTAAATACGAAGACCGATCAGACGATCTCGCCTTTGGTCTATCCCTCTTGGCATCCATCGGGGAAATACGTAGCCTTCTCTGTCAATCAGACCAGCCAAAGCTTTCATGCCAACGACAAAAACCGGGTGGAGGTCTTCGACAGCCAATCCGACGTAGTTGTATACGATACGGAAAAGCATGAGATTATCAGTACGCCTTCCATTCGGACAGCAAAAGCGTTTGAGACTTTCCCGACATTCTCTCCCGATGGCAAGACTCTTTACTTCTGCTCGGCAGAGGCACGTTCCATGCCGCATGAATATTCAGAAGTAAAATATAACCTTTGCTCCATAGCGTTCGATCCCGTAACCCGGAGTTTCGGCTCCCGTATAGATACCTTATACAATGCCGGAAAAGATGGGAAGAGCGCCTCTTTTCCCCGTGTTTCCCCAGACGGGAAATTCTTGTTATATACGCTGTCCGGCTACGGTAACTTCTCGATCTGGCATAAAGACGCAGATCTATATCTACTGGATATAGCGAGCGGAATCTCTCATTCCTTGCAAAACGCCAATAGCACGGATACGGAGAGCTATCACTCATGGAGTAGCAACAGCCGCTGGATCATCTTCAGCAGTCGAAGGATAGACGGGTTATACACACGTCCTTATTTTGCTTATATAGATGAAGAAGGAAATGCGTCTAAGCCCTTCCTTTTGCCTCAGAAAGACACAGACTACTATCACCGTTTCATGAAATCTTATAATATACCCGAGTTTATTACCGGAAAAGTATCCTCCAAGATCCGGGCGCTTAGCACGCTAGCCAAAGAGGATAAAGGAATTGACGTAACTTATCGTAAATAGAATAAATCACATGAGTACTTTATATAAGAAGATATTACCACCGCTTCCATTCATTCTATTGACCGGCGTCTTATGGTTTCATTTGCAGACCATGCAAGAGCCTCTCTTTTTTTATCGGGAACAGCAGCAGATTTTCCTATTCGATTCCACCTATATATTCAGCATACTTAAGCAGATAGGGGGGGCTAGCGACTTTTATCTCTCAATTCTTGATACAGTTTTTCAGGATCCCGCTTATCGGATCGCTGGTGACCGCCTTGATCGGTGGAATCTCCGGTTGGTTATTCTGGCTGACCTTACAAAAGATACATCCGGCATTATATCTTATGCCCTTGGCCTTTCTCCCCATCCTATTCCAATATCTTTACCTAATGAAAGATAGCTATCATTATGAAGGACTGATAGCCATGTTGTTTTGGTCATTGGCGCTTAACGTATATAGTTACAGCGCACGAAGATTTAATTGGACGTACCGTACCTTAATTGGTTGCTTGCTGGCGACCGGATTGTTTTACACGATGGGATCTGTAGCTATATTATTCGCCCTTAGCATCTTACTATTTGATGTATTACAAAAATGCGAACGCTGGTACGCAAGCTTCATCCCGTTGCTGCTGCTACTTATCGTAGGTTCTCTATGCGTTCTAGGGGGCAGTAAACCCGATTATGACTATGTATTTTGGATGAAAGATTACGTAGAGTATTTCATTGAGCTGGAACCATTCTACAGCTTCTCTTGGCAAGTAGCGCTACTCGTTATGCTTCTATTCTTCCTATCACGTTACTTAGATCACATAAAAACCTATTTAAAAGCTTTAGTAGCCGTAGCATTACTTGCCTTATCCGGTATGTATTATACGCAAACGGCTCTTCAACAGAGGAATAAAGATTTCTATACGTTGATGCAAATGTTTCATTACATAGATACCGAGCAATGGGATGCCATAATCTCGTCCGCCGATCTAAACTATAATAACTACTTACACCTGAATTGCTTAAACCTTGCCTTATCCCACAAGGGTGTCATGCAGACTGATTTATTCAAATATCCGCAAAGCGGAATACAATCTTTGGTCTCAAAGTACCAAGCGCATATAGAGGAAAGTTTCCTATTCAGCCAGATATACTACCATGTAGGAATCACGTCCTTGGCATACAATTTCGCTTTTGGTACCTCGGTAGGAATTACATACGGAAGTCCCGTCATGACTAAATTATTAATAAAATCCCATTTGATATACGGACAGTATCCCGCAGCCGAGAAGTTTATATCATTATTGGAAAAGACATGGGCCTATCACGAATGGGCCTCCTCGCAACGAAAGTTCTTATATAATGACCAAGCGGTGGAGAGCGACCCGGAATTAGGTACAAAAAGAAAAAGCCTATCCAGCGACAAAGACCTTTTCGCCAATATAATCGGATTGTTTGATAACCTGATGATTATATTGGAAGAGAATCCCCAGAATAAAGCCGCATTGGATTATACGATCGGTACGTTATTATTATCGAAAGACCTGCCCGCTATAAAAACGTTTGTTGAAAGATTCAGTGGGACGGAAGTACTCCCTATATTACCCGAACCCTTGCAACAAGCCGTGATCTCTTATGCGGAGCATGATCCGGAATATTGCCGCAAGTATGGGGTAACCGATAAAGTCCTGTCCGAGTTCTCGATATTCAAGCAACGTGTATTGGGACTAAGGCATGCCCGACAAAATCTAGCGACTGGAATAGCCGACTATCAACCTACTTTCTGGTACTATTTGATACTCTCTAAATAAAACACATATGGAAAGACAGACTTATACAAATACAAACCGATATCTTTTCCTTTTTCTCATCGCCTTGATGGTTTCATGCTCCAAAAACGACATACAGATCGCCAAGAGCTTAAACAAGGAAATAACCATTTATCCGGATTACAAGGATGTGACCATCCCTGTGAACATCGCCCCGCTCAATTTCTCTATCGCCGATAGCAGTGAGCACTGCCTTATCATTAAAGGGGAAAAGACTCAACTCCAAGTCTATAGTGATGAGGGGGTCTTTGAGATCCCACAAAAGAGATGGAAAGCCTTATTGAAAGAGAATGCCGGAAACCAAATAGAATTGACCATTGCTAAACGCATACAGGGCGAATGGAACGCCTATACGCCTTTTCATATGGACATCGCAAATGATTCCATTGATAAATATATAGCCTATCGGTTATTAGCCTTGAGCAATGATATGTGGAACAGGATGGGTATCTATCAACGAAACTTGGAGAATTATGACCAAAGCGTGATTTATGAGAATAGCCTAACCGACTATAACTGCGTAAACTGCCATACGTTTTCCTCCGGGAACCCGGATAAAATGATTTTCCATATGCGAGGCAAACACGCTGGTTCCGTACTGATTGATGGAAAGAAAATCACCAAGCTAAATACCAAGACTCCCGAGACCGTCTCAAACTTTGTCTACATGTATTGGCATCCGAATGGTAACTATCTGGCGGCCACCGTATGCGATACCTACCAAAACTTCTTCATCAATAATCCCAATACGCTGGAAGTATTGGATCATAACTCCGATATCGTGATCTACGACGTGAAGAAGAACGAGGTATTCTCTTGCGAAGCGTTAAATTCCAAAGACGCATGGCAAATATTCCCTGCGTTCTCTCCCGACGGGAAGAGCCTCTATTTCAGTTCGACCGCCGCCGTAGATTCTATTTCTAAGAATTTCAGACAAATGACCTACAGCCTATGCCGTGTCGACTTTGACCCGGAAACCCGCACCCTAGGCCAGCAAGTAGATACTTTATACAATGGCCGGGCCAATCACAAAAGCGTATCCTTCCCTAGAATCTCACCGGATGGTAAATATCTGGCTTTTACCCTACAGGAATATGGCGGTTTCGGGGTTTGGCATAAAGACGCTGAATTATATATGATCCGCCTATCCGACGGAAAGACGTACCCGCTGAGCGAGGCGAACAGCGCCGAAGGAGAAAGCTACCATTCATGGAGCCACAACAATCGTTGGCTGGTATTTAGCAGTCGCAGGTTGGATGGATTATACACACGCCCGTTCTTTACCTATATCGATGATAAAGGTACGGCCCATAAACCATTCCTCCTGCCGCAAAAAAATCCCGTAAAATATTATAAAGACCTGTTGTGGACTTACAACCTCCCGGAGTTTATACAAGAAAAGGCCCAAGTAGATACGCATGCCGTGATGGAAACCATGAGAAATACAAAAGGAATCCAAGTAAAATAAGAACAATAGCTAGGGTGGGCGAAAGGAGATAAGGATGTCTGTTTGGTTAAATCTACCCACCCTTAGCTATTGATCTGTTTGCTCACTCTTTTATCTTCACCGAGAATAGAAATAGAGCGTTTCAAATCAACGCCCATATTTCCATTTGTTGTATTCATAAAATAAGTACAAACTTTCGGCAATCAGATTTCACTCTTTAGTGAAACAAACATATGTAATCTGCGTTTATAGATTATCAAATGTCTCTTTAAAAACTTGAGACAAAAATAAACTATTTTGATAGAAAAATAGGTCTGTAAATATTCACATTTTATTCACAACACACACCAAAACGTTCATTTATCCTAGGAAGCATCACAATTTAACATTTAACCGCTCCATCATCACTCCGGTCTTCTCCCTTGCCTCCGTCACATCCAAACCACGAGCCAGCAAGACGGCCATACGGCGATGTCCATGAACTTCCGGTTTTCCAAAGAAACGCATCTGCGTATCGGGTTGTTCCAAAACCTTATCCAGATTCCCCAAAGACAACCGGTCACTGTCCCCTTCCACTACAACGGCACGGGAAGCTCCCGCTCCATGAAACACGATATTAGGGATCGGCAAGCCAAGCACTGCACGGGCGTGCAAAGCGAATTGAGACAAATCCTGTGTAATCATCGTCACCATTCCGGTATCGTGCGGACGGGGGGAAACCTCGCTGAATATGACATCATCTCCTTTAATGAATAATTCCACGCCGAAAATACCACGTCCGCCTAAAGCCTCGGTGATCTTACCGGCGATCTCACGGGCTTTCGCTTTAGCGGCAAGGCTCATGGCTTGCGGTTGCCAAGACTCCCGGTAATCACCGTCCACCTGAACATGTCCTACGGGTTCCAAGAAAGACGTTCCTCCGATATGCCGAACCGTCAGCTGGGTAATCTCATAGTCGAAATCCACGAAACCTTCCACGATCACCTTACCCGCTCCAGCACGTCCTCCTTCTTGGGCGTACTGCCAAGCACGATCGATATCCTTTTCCTCACGAACCACGCTCTGTCCGTGTCCGCTCGAGCTCATGATCGGCTTCACCACGCAAGGCATACCGATTACCTTCACCGCTTCTTTAAATTCCTCCTCGGTCTCGGCGAAACGATACGGCGAGGTAGGCAAGCCCAGCTCCTCGGCCGCCAAGCGGCGGATTCCCTCACGGTTCATCGTCAGCCAAGTGGCACGGGCGGTAGGAATCACATGGTATCCCTCTTCCTCCAGTTCCATCAAGGTACGGGTAGCGATCGCTTCCACCTCCGGCACGATATAATCCGGTTTCTCTTTCTCGATGATCTCCCGCAAGGCATCGCCATCCAGCATGGAGACCACATAGGAACGATGCGCCACCTGCATGGCCGGAGCGTCCGGATACTTATCCAAGGCGATTACCTCCACGCCATAACGCTGCAACTCTATTACAAACTCTTTCCCCAATTCGCCCGAGCCACAAAGCACGACTTTAGTTGCCGTAGCCGATTTGGGCGTACCAATTGTTACCATAAATCTTTCTGCTATTTGAATTTCGCCGCAAAGTTAAGGGTTTATGCCTGTATAGCCTAAAGCTTTTCCCTTTATCTATTAGGGCAAAGATAAGGTTAGCTTCATCGTCCAACGGCTGGTGGACGATCATGCACCAGTTGATAAATAGTCTCTATATATAGACAAAGTCCCTAAGGTTATCGCATCAAAAGTGTAAAAGCATTAGATAAAACGGCTAATTCTTTTTATCTTTGGGCGGTGATACTGAATCAATTATTGTTTTACGTTCTAAACTCTAAACACATGAACAGCCTAAGCAAACTAGCGCTCGTCCTGACATTTTGCACGGGAATGATCGCTTGCTCCGGTGGTAAGGCCGTAAAAGGAGATTACGGAGTAGTGCCTTTGCCACAAGAAGTAACATTGACGAACGGAAATCCTTTCGTCCTAAGTCCATTCACGAAGATATTTTATCCGGAGGGCAATGATAAGATGAAGAAGAACGCCGAGTTCCTCGCTTCTTATATCAAGGAAATCACGGGCTATGAATTAGCAACCGCTACCGGCCAGCCCGGTAAGGGGATCAGCCTCGTTATCGACCAAAGCATCCAGAATCCGGAAGGATATCAACTGACCGTTAGCGATAACGGGATACGGATCGCCGGAAGCACGGATGCCGGCGTATTTTATGGTATCCAGACATTACGTAAATCGATCCCGGCCACGGCCCAAGGGATGAACGTAGAATTACCGGCAGCTACCATCAACGACTATCCCCGTTTTGCCTATAGAGGCATGATGCTGGATGTCAGCCGCCATTTCTTCCCGGTGGATTCGGTAAAAACGTATCTCGATATCCTTGCCTTGCACAACCAAAATACGTTCCACTGGCATCTGTCCGATGACCAAGGTTGGCGTATCGAGATCAAGAAATATCCGGAATTGACACAGATCGGATCTAAACGTAAGGAAACCGTGATCGGCCATAACTCCGGAACATATGACGGAAAAGAATACGGGGGCTTCTATACACAAGACCAGATTCGCGATGTCATCAACTATGCCGCCGAACGCCATATCACGATCATCCCGGAAATCGATATGCCGGGACATCAATTGGCAGCCTTGGCTACTTACCCGGAACTGGGATGCACCGGGGGCCCTTATGACGTATGGGGTCAATGGGGAGTAGCCGACGACGTGATCTGCGCCGGAAACGAGAAATCCATGCAATTCCTAGAAGACGTATTGAGCGAGGTCATCGATCTTTTCCCGTCCGAATATATCCATGTAGGTGGTGATGAGTGCCCGAAGGTACGTTGGGAGAAATGCCCGAAATGCCAAGCTCGCATCAAGGCGGAAGGTATCAAGGGAGATAAGAAGCATTCCGCCGAGGAATATTTGCAAAGCTACGTGATCTCCCGCATGGAGAAATTCGTGGAGAGCAAAGGACGCCATATCATCGGCTGGGACGAGATCCTAGAAGGAGGCTTGGCCCCGAATGCCACGGTAATGAGCTGGAGAGGCATGGATGGAGGTATCGAGGCCGCCAAGCAAAAGCATAACGTGGTCATGACACCGAATACATATGTATATCTGGATTACTATCAATCAGCGGATACGGATCTTGAGCCCGAAGCTATCGGTGGTTACTTGCCGTTAGAGAAAGTATATTCTTTTGAGCCGACAGCCGGTATCTCTCCTGAAGACCAGAAGTACGTGATCGGGGCGCAAGCCAACCTCTGGACGGAATATATCCCGACCTTCTCACAGGTAGAATACATGATCATGCCCCGTATCGACGCCGTAGCCGATATCCAGTGGAGCGATCCGTCCAAGAAAGATTATCAGACGTTCCTGCCCCGTGTGGCCCGCATGACACAACTTTACGATCGCTTGGGATATAATTACGGAAAGCATATCTTCGATATTAACGCCTCCCTGACCACCAATACGGAGAACGGAACACTCGACATAGCCTTGACGAAGTTGGGTGAAGGAGATATCTATTATACGGTAGACGGTAGCGATCCTACGATCGCCAGCATCAAGTATGAAGGCCCGGTACAGATCAACCAAGATTGCGAATTCAAGGCGATCGTTGTCCGTCCGAACGGTACGAGCCGCATCTTCTCAGAAGATATCTTCTTCAATAAAGCGACGATGAAGCCCATCACCTTGAAAGAGCAACCCAGCAAAGGATACGTTTTCAACGGGGCACAGGTATTGGTAGACGGCTTACGTGGAGGTAGTAATTACAAGACCGGCCATTGGCTGGGTTTCCAAGGAAAAGACCTTGACGCCACGATCGATCTAAAGGAACCAACCGAAATCCAAAAGGTATCTTTCAATACGAATGTGGTGAAAGGTGACTGGATCATGGGAGCCTCCGCCGTAACCGTAAAGGTATCCGATGATGGCAAGAATTTCAAGGAAGTAGCTTCCAAGAAAATCCCGGAGCTGACCCAAAACGACAAGGACGGATTATATCCCCAAGAGATATCCTTCGCCCCGGTAAAGGCCCGCTATGTTGAGGTTATCATCAACAGCAGCAAACTACCAAAATGGCACGGTGGCGCCGGAAGTCCCGCATTCTTGTTCGTAGATGAGATAGAAATCTTATAAGATAATGATACAGCGAGATGGCTGAGAGATACCTGCCATCTCGCTTTCTTATCTTATACTAAATAACAAATATCATGATAAACAAAAACATCTTAATTCTTTCAGCCCTATGCTCCTGTTGCTCACTATGGGCGGATGAGGTTGTCGTGCGACATTATAATTACGCCGGCCCTTACGAGGTGAAAAAGCCTTTCCTAGCAGATAGCTTGGATGTAAACAGTAAGAGATTCTCTGACAAGGAACTATTGAACACGACCGTTCCTTTCTGCAACCTTTCCCAAAGCGGACAAACCCTTGACGCGGCGTCTTCCGGAGAGCTGACCTTGCCAACCTCGGCCTCTTCCTACGCGCTACATTTGGTTTCCTTCTACCTGAATAGTGACCGCTATACAAAAGGCACCTTAAGGATCAATGGCCCTGAGATTTCAGAAGTCTACGTGGATGGACAACTCACAAAACTAACCCAAGGAGAAGCCTCGTTGACCTTGGAGCCGCGACGCTATGAAATCGTAATTAAATATTTATCTGAGAGCCACAAAGAGAATGCCTTAAAAGCCTCATTCAACCCGGAAAAAGACGCGGTGGTAACCGCGACCGTCAATCCGGAGAAACGTTATACATTAAGTGATGTATTTGATAGTAAACGCATCCAATCCGCCAGCCTGTCCCCGAATGGAAAATTCATTATCGTCTCCTATCAAGAAACCTATCCCGGCGGAAAGCAGTCCTCATTTACCCAGATACTAGACAAGGCTACCGGTTCCGTATTGGTTGAGAACGGACAGAGCTTACGCTGGATGCCTAAAAGCAATCTGGCCTATTACACAAGGAAAGGGATGAAAGGCACGGAATTGGTGACCTTAGACCCTACCAGTAAAAAGGAGAACATCCTTGCCTGCCAATTGCCTGAAGGTTCTTTCAGCTTCGGGCCTACCGAGGACTATCTATTATTCTCCATACGGGAGAAAGGACCGCAAGAACGAAAAGAGATCCAAGAGATACTGGTGCCGGATGATCGCCAACCGGGATGGAGAAACCGTATGTTTATCCATAAATATGACCTGCGAACCGGATTGTTCCAACGGCTCACCTATGGACATACTTCTACTTACATCAACGATGTATCTCAAGACGGCCACTATCTGCTATTCAGTCGTAGGGAACCGAATTTAACGGAGCGTCCTTTCTCACGTACATATATATATAAGATGGATCTACGAACCATGCATGTGGA
>OHOC01000182.1_pt1 | contig 27907 bp, 29 predicted proteins | sample 1569701 | NCBI WGS metagenome assembly OHOC01 (sample SAMEA3879522, study PRJEB24766) | human gut metagenome | biome: human-associated habitat; feature: feces | place: USA | collected 1985/1987 | reverse complement strand
AGAATAATAAAGAAGTATTTAAAAGTGATGCTTTTTTTTATTACACAGGATTGAAAGATACACATCTTGAAACTATACTAAAAAAGAATCCTGAATTAAATGCTTCTTTTGTACAAAATTTACAATTAGTAAATCCAAAAAGTTGGGAAAAACAAAAAATCCATGAAAGTCATTCGAAATATGAGTTTCAAGAAATAAACTATGTAAATACCTCTGTAGCAGAGTTTGCAGAAAGAAAATTTCAGAATAAAAATTTTATAGGATTTCTTCTAAATTTTAGCAATTCCACATTTGGTGATTCTTCCCAAATTGAAATACTCAAGAATAAAATTCATGAAATATCTATTGATTGTGCAATAAATCCAGAGAGTATAGAAAATTGGCTAATCGACAAGAAAATCATTAATCCTGAAGAAATATATAATGAAAATTCTGGAATTCCTCCATTAGATATACAAACTGTTTTGAGAGATAATAAGACATTTGAAAAAACGAATTATCCCAAAAACAATGGCAGAAGTGTATACAGAAGAATTGGTACAACTGAGCTATGGGTAGTTGATGGTGCTAAAAAGCATGCAGGTTCAAAAGCTCACATTGAAGTTTTTGATGAAACAACGGGCAAGCACCTCGGCACTTCCTTATACTATGAAATAAAGATAAATACATCTTTTGCCAAAAAGGATAGAAGTATTAATCTACGCAACTAATTCATAATAAAAATCCATTTTCATTTTGTTAAATCACCTAAAAGACCTTATCCCGTCCTCTGTACTCTCTATGAGTAAGCTAGTGCATGTAGCAAATTAGTGTAAGTCCCCGATAAAGTCCCCGTATAAATTATAGAATCGCTATATAAATCTAATAAGTTTATAGCGATTCTCTGTTGGAAAAATCGGAGGATTCCCACCCAGTTATCTACTGTTAGTGGAAATTGTACCTAAAAACGAAGCATTCCCGTTCAATATTTGTTTCTAAGTTACTTGAAACTACCAAAGAACGGAGCATATCCGTTCACCTGTTCTCCAAAACCAAAACGCGGAGCATGTCCGTTCACTTTTGTCTTCGTTCCTTTGCATTATGTATCATTTCAAACATAATCAAGGCCATGGCAGGAAAGACAAAAGATATGAGTAAGATTAAACAATTATTGCGCCTGCATTTACAGGGAGTATCCAACCGTAAGATAGCCGCAGAGTTGGATATCAATAAAGAGACGGTGAACAATTACATCCGGTTCGCCACTTCCGACGCGTTAGGTCTCAAAGGCCTTCTGGAATTGAACGATCCGGTTCTGGAGCATCGTCTGAAGGGTGGAAATCCGGCTTATCCGGATGAACGTTTCGAGGATTTTAAAGCCCGTTTGCCGTATTTGCAGCAGGAAATGAAACGTAAACATGTGACTCTAAAACTCCTTTGGGAAGAATATATTGCGGATCCCCCTCAAGGTTATAGCCTGACACAGTTCCGCTTCCATTATAAACAACACACAAAAGCGCAGTCCGCAACCCCTTCCACCATCCTGAGTGACCTGTATGTGGGCGGTGAAAAGATTTACTTTGACTTTGCCGGTGATATGCTGGAATACATCGACCTGAAAACGGGGGAAATCATCAAAGCGCAGGTCTTTGTCGCCTGTCTTCTCGCCACGGATTACGGCTATGTCCTTTGCGTACCGTCCCAACGTAGCGAGGACTTTATTTACGCCATCAGGCAGTGCTTCAAAGAAATCGGCGGGGTTCCTAAAATCATAGTGACAGACAACCTGAAGTCGGCGGTGGTCAGGACCGATCCGTACGAGCCGGAAATCAACCGCATGTTGGAAGATCTTGCCAACCATTACGGATGCGTTGTCGTGCCCGCGCGTCCTCTTCGCCCTAAAGACAAGGACTTTGAGATACGCAACTATGCTAGTCTGAAGGCTGGTGTAAACGGGTGTGTCTACTTGGGGCGTGACAAGCATTACTACTCCGTACCGTATACCTGCATAGGCAGCCAGAGCAAAGTGGTCTATACACGCACGCTGGTCAAGATCTATTGCGGCGGTGAATGCGTAGCTACCCATACCCGTGATTATGCCCCCGGCAAATATACGTTGGTCAAGGAACATCTTGCCTCCAACTGCCAGGCTTACCGGGAGCGGTCACCGCAATATTATATCGACCGGGGGAAGAAGGCTACCGAAGAACTGGGTGAAGTCATGCAATATATGTTTGCTACCGCCACAGTCCCCGCAGAAACCTTTTACCGTAGCTGTGAAGGCTTGTTACACCTGCAAAGGAGCACGGATCCCGCACTGTTCAGAAAGGCTTGCGAGGCGGCACTGACCTATCAGAACTACAGGTACGGCTTCATACTGAAGCTTGTGCAGAGCGGATACAGGGGACTTGAAGACCTTAAAAGCATGCAATCACCTCCTACCCATGAAAATATCAGGGGAAAGGAAAATTTTAAATAACATTTTAAACAGACAGAATCATGGATGAAATTGCAAATGAACTCAAAGGGCTGCGTATGCCCGGAATGGCCGCCTGCTGGCTTGCCCTGCAGGAAACAAGGAAAGCCGATGGGCTTACCTTCAAAGATGGTTTGCAGCTTTTACTGCAGGCCGAGCGTGATGCACGGAAAGAGAACCGGAACGCGCGGCTGATAAAAGAAGCCCGTTTTCGTTATCAGGCCAGTATCGAGGATATAGTCTTTGATGCGACACGGGGCGTGGATAAGACAAAAATACTGTCAATGGCTACCTGTGAATACATCAAGGAAGGAAATACCGTATTGGTTACCGGAGCAGCCGGAACAGGAAAAAGCTGGTTGGGAACTGCCTTGGGATATCAGGCTTGTCTATGCGGATACAAGGTGGCCTACTTCAATATGCACAAACTCTTTGAGCGGATTACCATGGCACGTATCGAAAGCGCACTGCCTAAGTTCTTTGACAGGATGGCACAGACTGACTTGCTCGTCCTGGATGACTTCGGAATGAAAATACTCGACGGGCAGCAACTGCTTGATTTTATGGAACTGATAGAAGACAGACATGGGAGGAAGTCCACGATTATTATCAGTCAGTTACCGGTAGCTAACTGGTATGATATACTGGGGGAAAATACTACAGCGGCAGACGCTATTTTGGACAGAATCGCACATACCGCCATACGTTTTAAGCTAAAAGGGGAAAGCATGAGAAAAAAATAACTATTTTTGTGCCATATGGATGATGAGGATAAAAAGTGAACGGATATAGCCGTTTTTAGTGGGTGGGTATCGACCGTTTTTTCCATTGGATAAAAGTACACTATTAAATAAATGGCTACATTTCCCAATTTCGAGTATGCAACCACCTATTTATACATTTATTATTATCTACATATTTCAGCACTATAAAAGTATCATTTTATTACCCAAGATAATAGCTTTTATGCTGTAAGTACTACAGTATAGCGTAACAAACTCAAAAATAGTATCCAAACTTCTTGAACTAAAAAGAGTTTGGATACCTCTATACTTAAAATCACAATGATTATAGTGAAAACGTCCTTTCATTCACAATCCGCAGCAATTTTTCATTTTCCCCTCTTAAAAACTTAATTTCTTCTTTCAACCAATCTATTTCCTTGTTTTTCGAAGAAATCAATTCAGCTATCATTGCATCAGGAGTATAATTACTACTTATGAAATTCAATATCTTGGAGATATTTATTTCTTCTCTTTTTTTAAAGTTTCAAATTGCTCCTTTTGTTTATCCAACAGCTTTTCGAAAATCTCAATTACCTGTTCAACTGGAAAACTATTAAAGGTCTGATTATTGCCTGTATTACTGACAGCACTTTTAACACCACAATTCTCGTAGAAGTTATTCGTATTATACAAGATTGTCTCTTCATTAAAGTTCTCCAGGCCATCTACAGTAACGCCTAGTGCTGAAGCAATTTCGCCTAATCGTTCATCGCCAAACTTCTCTGTTTGTTCTATTTTCGAAACAGCCTGTTTCGTTATACCTAACAAATCACCGAGTTCCGCTTGAGTCATTCCCCGAAGCCGACGCACCCGTTCAATTTTTCTTCCCAGATGAATCATATTTGTGTACTTTTCCGTTTCCATATTATAGCCTGTTGATTATTTGCCCTGTTTTATGCACTCTCTTAGAATCTCTATTTTCTCCTGTTCGCTTTTCAACAAACGTTCATACAGTTCAACCAGCTTTTCAAGAGGATTAATCTGTTGCGTATGAGCTGCATAAACAGTTGCCGTTGCTCCCGGAGAAATCGTGGCATCTTTATAGTTATTAATATTACAGATAGCTCTTTCAACATCAAAGTCCTTAATTACTTCAGCAGAAATACCTAATACAGAGGCAATCTTATTCAAAAGTCCTTCCTCTATCTCCGATTCCTTCTCTATCTTTGAAATGACATTTTGACTTACTCCAAGATCAGCCGCCAAAGCTTCTTGCTTCATACCCAAATATACACGAATCTTTTGTATATTGCGTCCGATATGTCTCCGGCTCATTATGTCTTTTACATCATTATCCATATCATTATTTCTTTAAGTGATTACATTGCGACAAAGATAAATAGAACTCGCAAAAAAACGGCAAAATTTGGATAAATAAAGTAAGTGTTTGGTATTGAGGAGAGTTAAGCCAAATTCTTCTATACCTTTCCAAATCGCTAAAATGCAGGATAATGAAAGGTTAAGAGAAAGATTTGCTACTTATCCGTTGCCTTTTTTAGCCCCGGATAATCCGGCAAAATAACGCTTGACCACCTGCGGTTTTACCGTTCACCATGCAAAGAACCCTATATTTTGCCCGTAAAGATAACCGTTTTTTTCCGTTTTTCATGGAAATACAGGTTATGTTACCGGCATCCGGGGTTTTATTCTTTGTTCCGCTATAATTTTCATAACTGTAAATAACTCTATATCAAGTAATTTTGCAACATAAAAAATAGAGTTATGAAACAGACGGATGTAACGGTTACGTTCTACCTCAAAAAGAGCGAAATGAATGACGAGGGACATTGCCCGGTCATGGCGAAACTTGCCGTCGGCAAATTTTCAGAAGCGGCTTTTAGTGCGAAAATGTCCGTACCCGCTGCACTGTGGGCATCCGGACGTGCCACGGGTAAAAGTAACGCCGCGCGGGAAATCAACCGGCAACTGGACGATTTGCGAGCTTCAGCCATTTCCATTTATGACGAACTGTCAGCCACCCGTGAGAATGTAACGGCTGAAGAAATAAGGAATCTGTTGTTGGGGACGGCTTTCGGGCAGGAAACCCTGTTGGGTTATTTCCGGACGTTCATCGAACATTTCGAGAAACGTGTCGGCGTGAACCGGGAAAAGGGAACAGCGCAATCTTACCGCTATGCTTGTAACTGTGTGGCTGCTTTCATCCAGGAGAAATACAAGTTGTCGGATGTCCCTTTCACGGCCCTGAACCGTTCATTCATCGACAACTATGACCTCTACCTACGCACGGAGCGCCGCTTTGCCCTGGGAACTATCGTGTTGCTTGTCACACGGTTGAACACGATTGTCGGGGAAGCCATCGCGGAAGGGATTATCACTGCCGACCCGTTCGCGGGTTATGAAGCCGAACATCCCGAGCGGGAACAGAAATACCTTACCGCCGCAGAGTTACAACGGCTGATGACCACACCCCTGCACGACCCGAAACTCTACCATATCCGCGACCTGTTCCTCTTCTCCTGCTACACGGGTATCCCTTACGGGGACATGTGCCGCCTGACGACGGAGGATCTGGAAGTGGCCGAGGACGGTGAGGTATGGATCAAGACCGCCCGCAAGAAGACGAAAATCGACTATGAAGTGCCGTTGCTCGACATACCGTTGCTCATCCTCGACAAGTACCGGGATATGGCCCCGGAAGGAAAACTGCTGCCGATGTACAGCAACAACGAACTCAACCGGACACTGAAACGTATTGCCGCCATTTGCGGAATTGAACGGAAACTCGTCTTTCACTGCGGACGCCATACCTACGCCACCGAGATCACGCTTTCGCATGGTGTCCCGCTTGAAACCGTCAGTAAAATGCTGGGGCATAGCCGCATTTCCACGACGCAGATTTACGCCAAAGTGACCGATGACAAGATCGACATGGATACCCGGTCTTTAGAGGAAAAGATTGCCGGCCGCTTCTCCGTAGCTATTTAATCTATCATTGACAATCAAATTCACAACGATTATGGAACCGAATAATAAAGAGATAAAACGTCGCAGCACGTTCTCCCTGCTGTTCTACATCAACCGCACGAAAGTCCGCAAGGACGGAACATGTAAATTGTTATGCAAGGTAAGCATCGACGCCAAGTCGGCCCCGATCAATATCAACGCGTTTGTCGATCCATCGCTTTGGAATCCGGAAACCAAAAGGGCGAACGGACGAAGCGAGAACGCCCGAACGGTAAACCAGGCAATAGAGAAACTGACCGAAAAAATCACCGGACATTACCGTCATATTCGTAAAAGCCTCGGTTTCGTGACGGCCGAGCTGGTCAAAAACGCCGTGGAAGGAATCGGGCAGAAACCGTTCACCCTCCTTGCCTTGTTCCGCGAGCATAACGAGGAGTTCCGCAAGCGTGTCGGCGTGGATCGCAAGGAAGAAACTTATGAAAGTTACGAGAACTCCTATAATATTTTAGCCTCCTTCGTGAAAAAAAGGAAGGAAAAGGAGGATGTAGCGTTGCGGAGCCTTGACCGGGAGTTCTACGATGATTTTGAAATATTCCTGCGTACAGATCGTGAAATGAAACCCAAGACAGTACACGAGCATCTTTACCGGTTGAAAAAAATGACCAAGCGGGCTGTCAGTCAGGGTACACTCCGGCGCGACCCTTACGGGAAGCTGCACCCGGAACTGCCCCGGCGCAAGAGCCGCCATTTGAAACTCGAAGACCTCAAAAAACTGATGGAAACTCCCGTCGGTAAACCCAACCTCCAGCGGGTGCGGGACTGGTTTCTCTTCGCTACCTTCACGGGGTTGTCCTACGCCGACCTGAAACGCTTGTCCGAAAAAGACATCACGCAGTCGGACGACGGAACGTACTGGATACACATCCGGCGCCAGAAGACCGAAACGCCCTCGGCCATCCGCCTGCTGAACGTGCCGTTGCAGATCATCGAGAAATACCGCCACGAGCGTAAAAGCGACAGGATTTTCAACCTCTATTGCCGGGGGTATCTCATCAAGCTCACCAGAGAACTGGGACGGACATACGGCTTCGACATGACCTTTCACAAGGCGAGGCACAATTTCGGGACACATATCACGCTCTCGCTGGGTGTGCCTATCGAAACTGTCAGCCGCATGATGGGACACAAGAGCATTTCCACCACGCAGATTTACGCCAAAGTGACCGACCGCAAGGTGGACGAGGACATGAAACGTCTGAAAGAACAGACCAAAGGCCGGAAAATAAATCTCTACGAGGAGGACGAACCGGAAACGGCAGATATTATAACGGTAAACGGTTGAACAGTATAACAAAAATTGATAAATTTGTATGACTATGACGACAAGAGAACCTATCAGCATTGAAAACGGGCGGGTGGAAATCCACACGCCGGAGAACCGTGTATGGCTCACGCGCCACCAGATTGCCAACCTGTTCGGAGTCTTCGTTCCTGCCGTGGGGAGCAACATCCGCTCCATACTCAAAAGCGGCATACTCCGTGAGGAGCGGGTTTACCGCCGGGAGCGCAACCGTGACGGCGGTATTGTCGAGCTGTATTCGCTCGAAATGATCGCCGCGCTGGCTTTCCGCTTAAAATCCGGGAATGCCGAAGCCTTCCGACGGTGGCTTGTCCGAAGGGCCACGACGACCGCCGTCGTCTGGCAGCTCCCCGGCATGAACACGATATTGAACTGAAAAAGAAGAACGGCCGTGATGGCCGTTCTTCTTTTATACCCATTCCTGTCCCCCGATACATTTCTTCCGGGAATCTTCCAGAAATTTCTGTATCTCGGATTCCATGTATAGTACCTTGCCCTGAATCAAATAATAGGGAATGATCCGCGCCGTGCGGTATTCCTGCAATGTACGCCTGCTGATTTTCAGCAGCCGGGACAATTCCTCGTCGGTGACGAACCGCTCTCCCTTGAGTGTCCGGCCTCCGGAGGATTCCAGTTTATCCAGTGCCTTGCCGGCCTTTTCCAAACGCCGGAAGAGATCCGCCACACGCGGATCGTGCTTGTCGATGAAATAATGGCTCATAACGCGGCGGTATTAGGATAGTGCGACGATTGCAGCAGTTTCCCGACATCTTCCGGTTTGTAGAAGATTTTGTGACGGATGCGGCTGAAAGGCAGCAACCCTTTCTCCCGGTAGGTTTGCAGGGTACGTTTCGATATCCCCAGCACGTCACAGACATCCTGGTTGTCCAGCCATTTTTTCAAACTCACGTCCTCCTGCCTGCGGCATAACGCCTCGGCTTTTCTTTCAATGGCTTCCACGTGCCCTGCCAGCGCGTCGAAAGCCTTCACGTCCATACTTATTATTTCCATGTTCTGTTTCATTTTTTGTTTCCCGGATGCCCAAAAGTACACAAATGAACAGTATCTTGTTATCAGCCAGTGGTATATGGACGTATCCGTCTTAAAAGTGGCAGCGAGTGGCGCCACGTCCGGCGGAAACGATCCTCCGCCGATACGGGATCGGCACGCTCCGATACGCCAATCGCCCGTGAAAGGAAATGTTCGCGGGCGATTTATCATTCCATGCAGGGTGAGCCGTGAACCGACTTTCGCGAGCGTTCACGGCATATCGTTTTCTCCCCGTTTCTCTCCCATAACCTTTTCCTCTCTTTTTTTCATGCCGCGGAGCGCGGTATGGAAATCTGTTGTCAGTAGCAAAGGTAGTTACGGGGCTCACGCTGCTGCAAGATCGGGCCGCGGGGCGGTTTGCCGCAAAATCTTCCTCTTTCCCTGCGGGCGAGCGTATTTTCCGACAAAATCTTGCAGCAGCTATCCCCGACACCTTTTGATGCTACCGAAACAGATTCCATCCATACCGGCTCCGCTACGGCATAAAAAAAAAGTCAAAGGTTATGAGAAACGAAGAGAAAAATAAATGGAAACAGAAATCCTCCAACCTTCCACTTGGCATAAAGGCAAAGGTCGGGTTGGCGGTAAAGGTCGGGGCGGTGGCTTTGGGCTTCCACGTGTGGGGTATCGACTTTATTTGGGTCGTTTTGGGCTTCACGTTCTGTTATGACATCCTGCGGGGCATTTTCTCCTGCCTTGTTTCTCTCGTGGCTCTAACCGGCTTTTTCTATTTCCTATTCACTCACATCTTCTAAATTATTACAGGTATGACAAAGTACATTTCATTATTCGGAGCGACTACCACGGACACACGGGTGCAGGTAGTCAAGGAAAACCAGGTAATCATCGGTATCGGTGCGGGTGCGAGCAGAAAGCGTTACGTCGTTTACAAGGTGGAACACACCGCCCGTGGCTACGTGTACCACATGGTCGATACCGAAACAAAGGAAATCAGCCAAACGGACATTCTGCGACCCCTCTCGCAAACATTCGGTATCGGCAGGTACTACGACGACGTGAACCCCGAGTTCATGGACGCTTTCGAGGTGGCTTTGCTCGTGGGGCAGGCGGAAGAGCAAGCCACGGCGCAGGCCATCGCCGCCGCCAAAGAGAAAGCCGAGCATGACCGCATAGCGGAAATAGGAGCGCAGAGGTTACGCCGCATCATGCCCGAAGGGGTGCAGGGCGTAATCATCGCCGAACTCAACGAAACGGAATACACTGACCCCTCTTACGAGTGTTCGACCACCCGAAGCGTGCGTACCGTCATTCTCGGCTTTTCGGCCACCTCCCGCAACGGCTTCGGGGAGTTGAGAAAGGCGGCGGCCAATTTCCCGCAAACGGCGCACCTCTCCGAATACGACCCCAAGAACGAACACCGCTATCCCGTTTTCACGCTCGGCAAAAGTCCGAAATACGGGTGGAGTGTCTGCAAACTGACCCACTACACCCGTGAAGGGTACATCGACAGGCTGGCATATATCGCAGGAAACGAGGAGAATATATGTCTGCCCGAGCCGAAAGACGAAAAACGGGCGGAACGCACTGAAACGAGCGTGCAAGGCGGGTTTATCATCGTGGACTATTCCGAGAAGGCGATAGCCGTATTCGGGGACACCAAGCCCGTCAAGGACGCCCTTCACGCACTCGGGGGACGCTTCAACGCACGGCTGACGCATGACGGGCAGAAGAGAGCGGGATGGATTTTCCAAAAGACCAAAGAGGACGAGGTGCGACGGCTTCTCGGAAAGGACGAATAAATGTTGAACACGGGGCGGCTCGCCGCCCCACAATACCAAAAAATCATGGCACAAGGAACTGATTATTTCAAACTGACGATACAGAACTATCTCGACGCACGGGCACGGGAGGACGAACTTTTCGCACCCCGATACGCCAACCCGAAAAAGAACATTGACGATTGCTGCACTTTCATCATCAACCAAGTACGGCAGAGCGGTTGCAACGGGTTTGCCGACGAGGAAATATACTCTATGGCACTCCACTATTACGACGAGGAGGACATCGACATTGGCAAACCCGTCAGTTGCAAGGTAGTGGTCAATCACACCGTTGAACTGACCGAGGAGGAAAAAGCCGAGGCACGGCGGAACGCCATACGGAAGGCCGAGAGCGAAGCCTACGCCAAGTTGGCGAAAGCCAAGTCCAAACCCAAGAAAATCGAAGATAACAAACTAATGCCCAGTCTATTTTAGTTATGAAACCGAGAACAAAATTCCAACAGAACGTCGTGGCGGCAAGTAAACACCTGCCGCCGCTCACCCCCGCACAAATCGAATGGGGGTACAAGAACTGCATCGAGCATATCGGACGCCGCACGCCGAAAGGACTTATCACCTGCACCGAGTGCGGCCACACGTGGCAGAGCGAAAACGGAGAACTCACGGACAATCTGTTAGGGTGCGAGTGTCCGCACTGCCACACCACGCTGAAAGTGGAAACCACCCTGCGCCGCAAGTTCAACGATTACGAGTATTTGTGTATCGTAACCCGCTGCAAGGGTTTTCAAGTCCTGCGCTTCGTCTATATCGAGTGTTGGGCGAAAGTGGGACAGACACCCGTTTACACCCATATCGAAGCCGTACAGCGGTGGATTGCCCCCGACGGACGCTCCGCAACCTTCGCACGGCTGCGCCCGATGGGCTTCTTCGTTCACGGGTGGAGTTGGTCGAGCGCATTGGAACTGCGGGCGGAGAACGACGGGAAATACAACATCACGCCCACACGCATCTATCCCCGGCAACGGCTTATCCCCGAACTGCGCCGAAGCGGTTACGGCAAACAACTCCCCGATGTAACCCCTTTCGACCTTATCCACCTGCTGCTCTCGGAGAACAAGGCCGAAACGCTGCTTAAAGCGGGACAAACGGCACTCGTGCGATTTTTCGCCCGTTCCTCCCGCAATATCGCCGACTATTGGCCGGCCATCCGTATCGCCATCCGTAACGGGTACGCTATCGGGAAACCGACGGAATGGTGCGACTACATCGACCTGCTGCGATTTTTCGGGAAAGACCTGCATAACGCCCATTTCGTGTGTCCCGCAGACCTGCCCGCAGCGCATGACCTCTACATGGCTAAAAAACGGCGGCACATGCAAATGGAACGGCGGCAGGAGGAACGGCGCAAGGCGTTGGAACAGGAAGCCTCGTTTGTCAAAGCCAAAGGACGGTTTTTCGGAGTGGAGTTTTCCGACGGGGAAATCCGCATCAAGGTATTGGACAGCGTTGAAGCCATACGGCAGGAGGGCGAGGCCATGCACCACTGCGTGTTTACCAACGAATACTATCTGAAAGCCGACTCGCTCATACTCTCGGCCACAATCGACGGCAAACGTATCGAAACGATAGAGGTGTCCCTAAAACGCATGGAGGTCGTGCAGAGCCGTGGCGTGTGTAACAAGAATACCCCATACCACGGGCAAATACTGAAACTGATGAAGGGGAACATGTCCCTTATACGGAAACGAATGACAGCATAAAAATCGGGGCGGCGAAAGCCGCCCGCAAAAACAAAATAGAATGAACCAAATAGCATATAAATTCGTGTCGTGGGACGTTCCCGCACTCGAAAGCCTTGCAGGCTCAAAAGCGTACATATTACGCAAACGGCTCAATGACGGGGGAACGCTCACCCGTGAGGAGAAAGACTGGATTACCCGTGAGGTAAACCATAACACCTATTTCAAGGACTCCATTCTGCTTTTAGGGTATCGTTTCAACTTTGTCGATGTACTGAAAACATTCGTGGTAAAGCAGTACGGGCATTACACGGAATATAAGGGCGTGGACAAGACGAGCATACGCTCCATGTTGTACGGCAGAGTGGAAAGGATTGTCGAATTATAAAATCGGGGCGGCGAAAGCCGCCCTACAAAAAAACATAACAATGAAAATCATCTATAAAAGCTACATGGCACGCCCGCTCAAACCCTTCGGGGAGTGGGATTGGGAAGTTCGGGAAGCAGTCAAGACGGCCCTTGCGCTCGTCGAGGGGAAAAACGGGTTCAAAACCCATTCCGAGATATGGCGAAGGTGCAACCTCGTCATTACCGTGGGACACAACATCTACACCACGAGTATCGAGATACGACCACCCGAGCAGGACGTGATACGCCGCAGGAGCAACTGGCATAACGGCTACGCCTACTACTGCAACGGCGTGTTCTGGGCGAACATGAGCAGGGTTAGAGTGGAACTTGTCTGATTAAAAAATTTCGGGGCGGCAAAAGCCGCCCGTAAAAAGCGAGAATATGAAAACGAATGAAGTAAACAAGGAAATCTCCTATGAAACGCTGCTCGTAACCTTCGGCGAGGGTATCGGGCGGCTCGACACCATGTTCGACGACCCGCAGGTGAGGGGCGTTGCCACGCTGAAGCAGTGGATCGACGGGTATGAAACTACGCGCTTCACCGAAATCGACGACCGAACGGCGGTTATCACATCCGAATACAACATGGACAGCGTGAAGGAATGGCTGCAAAAGAACACACCGATTATCAACCTGGAAAAACGATAAAATCATGCGCAAGTACAAATTATTCATCGGCTACCGGCTGCTGGGAGAGTTTTCCGGTATATGGGAAGCCAAAAATTTCGCCGCTGAAAGCGGCATGAGCGGAATTTTCTCGCTCGTGGGAGAAAATTACCGGGACAGTTGGTACGAACCCAAAAAACAGGACAAGAATGGAAACAAAGATTAAAGACATCACGGGAGCGGAAATAACCGTTACCGACTTAAAAGAGGCGGTACGCCAATGCCGGGAGTGCCTAGCAAGTCCCTACCTGATGCCCTCGGGGCATACCGTGGGGGAAAACCATGCCTACATGTTGCGGCAACTGCTCGCCCTGCAAAGGCGGAAACGGGAACACGGCAGGCAACGGCCGTGAAAATACGACGCGAAAAAATCGGACGACAACCGTCCGATTTTTTTGTTTCCCGTCAATCGACCGCCGTATGGTCGCCCAGCTTCCCGTGCAGTTCACGCCCGATATGTCCGGCAATGCCACGGGGAGAAATTTCAGAGATTGAACCCCACCCGCCATGCGTGTATATGCACGTCTTGAGCGGTTCGGTACGGGAAAGGTAGAACAGATAGCCGTTGCGGAGCAGGATGCCCACGAACACCGAGCCGACCTCGATGTCGGCGATCTCGTCAAAACGTATCTTCCCGTCATTGTATAATACTGCCGTGCCATCCGCATCGGGAATGACGAACAGATCGTCTTCCATGACAATCCCGTGCAACTCGATTAGCGACCCCAGGCATTCACTCGCCGATACCCGGTCGTAATCACCCTTTACCTCATTTGTCGATTTCGTTTCCATATCGCTTTTCTTTAGGTTCAGACAAATACCATACGAAAAAGGCGTGAGAATACGTTAAATACCGGCATTGAGGTACAGCCAAGCACCCATCCACTCGATAGATAATTTCTCCCCACGCCGCTATCGCATACGCTTGACGCATATAGACACGACAATGAAGAAGAGAACTACCCATTATTTTGCGAGCGGATTAAAATTTGGCTGTTTTCAATGCCCCACCATAATGTGTTCCTTCCGTATGTAAATCGCCCGGCGGCACGCCGCCGGAGGATTCGATTGCAAATATAACGATTTCATCCGGGTATCGGCGACAACACGTGCGATTTTTAACAACCTTCCTGTCAAAGAACTACCCGCCGTCCTACAATTTTGGCCCCCGGGCGGGTTTGCGGGGCGCGACCTTCGGCTGCGCCTTCTTCTCCCTGGGCGGTTCGACGATCCGCAGTTTGAGTTTCTCCGCCTTGCGGTCGTAACGCACCTCGCAGCAGTCGATCTCACCCGCAACCGACGTCCACACGTTGTTCACACGCACCGCGCCGCCCGAGTAGAGGGTCTTGTATTGTTCGTATTCGAGCGGCTGCCGCAATTTCGCGTCCACCTGACGGTGGAACGAATAGATATTACGTCCCTTCGCTATCTCGTCGGGAACGTAAACCCGCAACTCGGGATGGGCGGCCTCGGCATAGAGGCACAGATCCGCCGTGCGAAGCTCCCTCGGAACCCACTGGATCATCCTCGGGTCGCCCCGCACGGCCGTATCGGCCACGAGCGGCGTGATGGCCGTGCTGGGAATGTCGTACAGCACCCCCGCATCCTTGCGAACGGCCTCCAACGCCACCTCCTCCGTTACAAGCCGGCGGTTCAGGTGCAGGACACTCATCAACCGGTGTATCTTCTGCGGGTCGTCCTGCTCGCGGAACACCTGCAAGACCAGGGCGGGGTCGCTCAACGCGCTGATAACCGAGAAATCGGTTTTGTCCTTCCCGTAGGTACGCTCGAAAGCCTCCCGGCTCATCTCCGGCGTCCTGGCTTCGCGGGGGACGCCTTTCAGGTTTTGCGGGTTCTCCCGCACCAGGCTCATGTATAGATCCGGGCTTTTCATGCTCTCGGGCAGGTGGGCGATGGCATAGGGACTGCGCCGTATGGCCTCCATGCACAACTCCGGCGTTTTCCACTTCTCGGGGACATATTGCAGGTAGCTCCCGTCGTGCCCGACAGCCCGGCGGCACATCTCCTCGTTCTTGGCGTGGTCGGGAAGGTTGTAGAACAGCTCCGGCTCCAGGGCGAAGATCTCCCGGGCCACCCTCGGCGTGACGTGTGCCGGGTTCATGTGCTGCAAAAAATCGAAGGTCTTCTCGTAATTCGTGCAATAGAACCCCAACGCCTTCATGTGTATATCCTCGAAAGGGATATAGCGGAGGACACGCAGGTCGTCGGCACGGGCCAACGCCCGGTTGCAGACCTCCGGCGTGAGCTGTTCGGGGTTGAAAAAGCGGATGGCCAGGGGATCGCGCTCCAGCGCCATCCCGCACAGACGGTCGGTTTTCAGATGCTTCGGAACGTACTCCAGCGCCAGGTAGTTCGAGGACACGGCGGCCTCGCAGACCCGTTCCGTGCGTAACTCCTCCGGCACTTCATGGAGCAGGATGCCGTCCCCGCTGACGGCACGCAGGCAGACTGCCTCCGTGCGCAGTTCCACCGGCACGAGCGAAAGGCAGGACGCGTCCATCCCCACGCCGTGAAGGGCCAGTTCCCCGGTCATGACCTCCGGGGCAATGGAGGCGAAAATCTCGAACTTGTCCACGAACGACATCCCGAATTTTTTCAGCCCTTCCAGGCATATATCGGGATACGGAATGTAAGGGAGTATCTTGTAATCGGCACTGTCCACCGCTTTCAACGCCGCACGGCATATTTGCGGCGTCCTCAATTCCCCGGGAACGGCCTCCAGCACCAGGCCGTTGCGCTTCACGGCCGCCATGCACAGTTCGGGGGTCTTCAGCCCATCCGGAACGTAATACAGCGCGTAGCTGTTGCTATCGACGGCGGCACGGCACATTTTCGGTGTCTTCAGACGGTCAGGGACGAATTTCAGTGTTTCGCCCCGGTGGCCGGCCGCGGCAAGACAAAGTTCCGGCGTTTTCATCGCTTCGGGAACGAACTCGATGTTGAAAGCCGATTTCTTGATGGCGAAACGGCAGACCTCCGCCGTTTTCCGATCCTCGGGCAGCGTCTCGAAAAGGTTCTCACGCCACGGGTTCTCGTACACCCCCGTGTCGAGATAGGCTATATCTATTCTCTCTTGCTCTGTCATGGTTTTCAGTATTTATGGAAAGCGCCCGGGTGACGGGCGCTTCTCTTGGTTAGACATATTCCGTTATCGTTCCGTTTCCTCCGTCCCGTTCTCGCTCTGGAACGTGAAGGAGGTCTTCACGACCTGACCCGTGTTGTCCTCGACATAGACGTCGATGGTCTGCTGGTCATCGCTGCGCGATGTGTAATAGAGGCGGAACACCTCACGGTCGAGCGGATAGCGGTCGTTGGGCAGGAACACCGTACCGTCGTCCATCCTCAACTCACCGCGCCCGTCGGGCTGGAAATAGCGGATCGTGTAACGCGCGCCGTCATATCTCCCCTCCCGCACGAGCGTGCAGCGGATTTCAGCGGTTTCACCAACGGAGATTCGCTTCTGAACGGGCATCGTTTCCAGAGAGAACGTGTACGCCTGCTGTATATCCAGCCCGTTGTCGCAGGATGCGCATAAAAGACCCAGGGCGGCGATCCAGACCGCCAGGGCCAATATCTTTTTCATCTTTTTCATGTCGCTTGCAAGTTTAATGGATTATGAATTTCACGCCCAGGCCGAACTGCGCGTGGAAATGTCCCGTTGTAGTGCCCCATAGGATACGCTCACGCCCCGTCAGCGAGAGGATAATCCTGTCGGTCAGGTACGCATCGACCTCCAGCGTGACGGCCCCGCCATAGAGGAAACGGTCGCGGTGGCGGAGCGTAGAGCCGTCATAGAGCCGCCTCTCGCCCCGGTTCACACTCTCGTAACCGGCCAGCGCCGAGCCGCCGAGGTAGAAGAAAAAAGTCCTGGACGGGTCGGCGAGGAACTTGTAATAGTAACCGCCCTCGGCCGTGAACTGCGCCACCGGGATACGTTCCGACTTGTAGGGGTAATAACGGTTCAGGAACTCCGCGCCGAACACCCACTTGTCGGCATTCTTCGCGTAGTGGCTCATGGCCAGCCCGAACCAGTAGCCCGTTTCGCTGCGGCTGTCCCGGGTATAGAAGCCGTCGGTCATGCCTCCCCGTATTTCCAGCCCGCGCATGGCGGGCAGGGCACGCTGGGCGTGCGCCCCGTCCGAAAGGAGGAGGCATAACCCCAGCGTGAGAATGAATATCGCCCGTTTCATATCACTTTACCTTTAACTCGTTGATAACACGTGCGCGCACCAGGTCGGCATTCTCCACCGTGAAAGTCTGGTGTCGCCCGCCCTGCTGCTCGTGCAGTTCCACGACCAGCTGCTTGTCGTCGGCCAGCGTGAACTTCGGGAGCGTGAAGACCATGCGCTCGGTACGCTTGCCGCCGATGACCTGCACGTTGTTGTACGCCCGCACGGGCCATACGACCTGCTCCTGGATGGCCGTGCGTTTGGCCACCTTCTTGTCCGTAATCTTGAACGTCAGGTAGTCCACGTTGAAAGGCACGTTGGAGGAGTTCTTCAGTTGGAGGTGGAAATAAAGCAGGTCGTTATGCACGTAGATACCTTTGAGGAGGTATTGTACCCCGAAACGCTTGCAACCGATATGCTTGATCTCGCGGCGGTCATTCTTGTAAATGGACTGCATGATCAGTTTGACCAGCAGCGGAGATTCGCATCCCAACTCCTGCAAATAGATGTCCAGCGCATTATTGGGGCGGTTTACCGCCTCCCCGTCATGCAGGAAGTCCGCCATCTCGACCGACAGTTTCACCGGCTCGTCGGCATACTTGACATTGAAGCTGTAATAGGCCCCGTCCTCGGTAATGACCGAAAGGTTGCTCTCGCGCGAGAAATCACGCAGGGCCGCCTTTACACGCAGCACGTTTTCCGTGCCGTCGGCTTTCGCCGCCAGAAGATCCGAAGACCCCAGATCGACGTAACGGATGGCCGAGGGGAAAATCACATGCACGGTCTTGCTGAACGTCACCTCCAGCGCGTAGGGCGGGATAACCCGGTTGAAAGTCAGCGGACGGGTAAGACCGTCGTACAAATCGCCCGTGGAGGGCTTTTCCTGCGCGTGGGCAGCGAACATGCACCCGATAAAAGCGAGTGCCAGAAGAATCTTTTTCATACTCGATAAATTTTTGATTGTTGATAAAAATGGATTTTTTCAGTGGTGTACGGAAGTACGTCGTTTGTACCCTTATTGAAGGGGCGGGAGTAGCAGGACGCTGTAACCGGCCTTGAGCGTGACCTTGACCGAGCGCATCTTCTTGCTCACGTATTGCGACACGCCCTGGATGGCGCTGCGCCCCAGGTCGGAGAGCAGTTGCGAACCGGCATCGTCCGTGATCGTGATACTGCTGCCCATGCCCGCGCCCATATTGGCGGCGATCTCCTTCACGGCATTGAGTTCTTCCGACCCCGGCACGGGAATACCCTCGTTGCCGTTCGTGTCATAGACCGACAGATCGACCGGAACGACCGCCCCGCCGTGCTGGACAGCGCTGACCTTGACCGTCAGCCGTTCGCCGTTGATCCTCGCCGCCCCCGTTACGGGCGTACCCGAGGGGATGAGCAGATCTCCCGCCATCATCGGTTCCAGCAGCCGGAAAGTAACCTCCCCGCCATCGGTGAGCGTCACGGTTTGCTGCACGGCGGCACGGATACTGTTGCGCTCGGGCTCGCGAAGGTCGCTCCCCACCGTGTTGAAACCCCAGTTCCGGGGCTTGACGAACTCACGGGCGAAGACCGAATCGGGCAGCGGGGCGGCGAGCAGCGACACGATGTTACGGCGCACCTGGCGCACGGGCTGCACGGAAGCCTTGCCGGAAACGGAGGTCTTCTGACGCGGGGCTTCAGGGGCCTGACCGCCATTCATATAGCGGGCGGCGATCTCGTAGGACTTCTCCAGCAGCGCCACCTGCTCCTCCTGGGCCGTTTTCTGCGCCTGCTGTTCTTCCAGGCGGCGTTCCAGTTCCTCGATGCGGGCCTGCATCTCGCGCTCTTCCCCCGTTTCACCGGCGGTCTCCTCGTAGAAACTGCCTAACTGGCGGTTGATGTCGGCATAGGCGGCACGGGAAGTCCGGAAAGCTCCCGACGAACCGCCGGCAGAGCCGGAAGACTTATCCGGCACGGCAGCGGGCATGACGGGCTCTTCCTCCTCGTCCTCCATCCCGAACGCGAAATCCTGCAAGGAGCGCATCTTTTCCCGCTCCCTGCGCCGCATCTCCTCCTGCACGTAGGCATCACGCTTGTCCGAGAGGATACCCTCCGATTCCGGGGTCGGCAGCTCCGTGTTGAAACCCGCCGAAGGCTCCTCCCGTTCTTTTTCGCCGGGGGAGAAGATCAGCCACATGCACCCGGCAAAGGCCAGGAAAAAGAGCGGGAAGACCACCATCTTCTTCCGCATCTGTATCTGCCGGGGCGTGAGTTCCTTTTTCCCCGCCTCCGGCTGTTTATTCTGTTTTTCGTTCGTCGTCATAATTGAAATCTTTTAGATGTTTTACACTGTCGGCCTCCTGCCGTTGTCTTAATTCCAGTTCCAGCCGCTCGATATGCCGTATCTGCATCCGTTCCCCGGCTCCCTTGCCGAAGCGGTAGATGGAAGACACGGTAAAGTAGAGCGACAAGACGGAAAAGAACAAGAGCAGCGTGAGGATCACGATAATCCGCTTATCGGGCGAGAGCGCCCCGCAAGCGCGGCGCAGGTGGTCTTCGACCCACTCCCCGAAAGCCTTTATTCTCTTCTTTGCCATAGCCTTATCTTTTTAATGTACGTAAATCGCGGTTCTCCAGAATCTCGAATTTCTCCATGATGAAACCCTGCGGGTTATTGTCCGAACGCCCCGAGTTGATCAGCTCGCAGCGCGTGACCAGCGAACGCTCGGTGATGTTGCTCTCGCGGACAATCATTTGCCGGGCATAGGTCATGGCCCGGTAGGGATAGGCGTTGAAGTCGCACACCACGGAGTCCACCTCGATACGCTGGCTGATGTTCCCCGACACCACACGGTTGTAGTAACCTTTCTCCTGCATGTCCTGGTAATAGGCGAAGGCGCTCTTATCGACCAGGAACAGCGCGCGGTTGATGTTGCTCTCGATGGCCGCACGGTCGGGCGAGAGGGTGAAGAACAACTCGTGAAAACGCCGGATATGTTCGCGCGCCTCCACGGGGCGGTTCTGGCTCAAATCCTGCGAGAGCGCCAGCATCAGCGACTTGCCCCGTCCAGGACGTAGATCTTCTCGCGCTGCTTTTCGGCGAAACGGAAGCTCGCGACCACGCTGAACACGGATACCAGCGCGCACAGGCAGAGGAACACGATACCGAAAAGCCGAATCTGCCTGAAACTTGTTTCGATGTTTTTTAATGACTTGAATTCCATTGTCCAAATTGTTATGAATGATTATTGTTACCTTGTGTTGCCAGGTTGCGCCCGTTGGGGGCACTGCCCGAAGCCGGGCCACCGCCGCCGTTACCGGAGGAGGAACCGCCACCGCCGCGACGCCCGAACGTGCGGCCGATCATGTTGCCGGCGATACCGCCCGCGACACCCGTGGCGAATGCCCCGGCCTTGTTGATACCGCCCATAGCCCCGCCGGCTCCGCCCGACTGGATCACCCACTCGGCAACGGTGGGGATCGTGAAATAGCCTATGATACCTATAATCAAAAAGATAATATAGACACCGCTGCCGCTGTCGGGAATGTAGTTGGGGTCTTGCAGGGCCAGGACGTCCGCCTGGAGCATCAACGTCTGGATCTTGGCCAGCACCGCGGAGAACAGGTCGGCGATGGGAAGCCAAAGGTACACGCTGATATAGCGGGAAATCCAGCTCGCGAGCGTCGAGTGGAAGCCGTCGTAAATGGAGAGGGCGAACGACAAGGGCCCCAGAATCGACAGCACGACTAAAAAGAATGTCCGCAGCGTGTCGATGGTAAGCCCCGCGGCGTTGAACAACAACTCGAAAAAGTCCCGGACAAGCTGCCGGAAACCGGCCTTGATGTCGTACCACGTGCGTTCGGCCCACATGCTGATAATCTCGCCCAAGTCCGTGATACCCATATCCGCAAGCCGTTGTTCATACACCTCGTCGTCCACTAACCAAGCCTTGCCCTCGCGCCTGCGGGCCTCGGCTTCCAAATCGTCCTTCTGTTGCTGGTATGCCTGCAAATCCAATGTCTGCCCCTCCAGTATGGCGTGCGTGCCCTGCACCACGGGCGACATCACGGCGTTGATCGTCCCCAGAACCACGGTGGGAAAGAACATCACGCACAAGCCGATGGCGAAAGGCCGCAGGAGCGGGAACACGTCGATAGGCTCCGCGCTGGCCAGTGCCTTCCATACCCGGTAAGCCACGTAAAAGAGCGCACCCAGGCCGGCGATACCTTTCGCCACCCCGATCATGTCGCCGCATAGCGGCATCATCTCCTGATACAGGTTCCGGAGAACCTGGTGTAAATTGTCGAAATCCATGACTGCCTCCGTTTTCAGGTTACCAATATCTGTCGTTCGGGTTCCCGTAAAGTGCCAGCACCCGGTGCGCGTCGCCCTTTTCGCGGCTGCGGATGAAGGACACGGAGATGGTCTTGCGCGTGTAATAGCGCGTGAGGTTGCGGTACTCCAGCATCTTCGTGTAAACCTGATCCACCACGTCCATCCGCTCCTTGTCCGAGAGCGAGAGGCCGTTGCCGCCGGTTATGACCGTCTTGAGTTCCGTCACCAGCGCGCCGCCCTCCTCCAGCAGCCGGGCGTAACCCGCCGAGATCGCCGCCAGCTCGTCCACCGTGAAGTTCGGGTCTGAAACCATACGGTTGAATCCCGAGGTGTAGATTTCCGTGATCTCGCTGACCATTTCGAGCGTCAGCTTCACCTTCCGGGCATCCTTGATGATGTTATGCACCGATTTGAGGGCGTCGTAGTAAGCCTTGCTCTGGTTATAAATCTTGATACTCTCTTGCAGCGACTTGACCATGTTGGTCGCCGTGGTCGAGCTTTGAACCGCGCTCTTGATGTTCTGAACGAGGTTCGACGGGTCGATGACCGTCCACTGCGCTTTTGCCTGGTACGTGAAGCAAAGAAGCCCCACGAACAGCGTTAAAATCAATCGTTTCATCCTTTTCATTATTTAATTCGTGAATACTTGGGCGGTCATTCCGACGCCCGGTAATAATCCCCGTAGGCGGAGAGCTGGAGCACCTCGCGCCCCGCATCGTAGGCCAGGGCGACATACCCGTAGAGGTCGAAGTAACGGATACCTCCCCAATACTTCCTCACGGGACGGGAGAAGCGTGTCCCGTCCTTGTAGGACACCTCCACGTAAAAACCGCCGCCCCGGCGTCCCGGGTTGCGGTAGATGCGAACCCGGGGAGAACCCGAGCGGCTTTCCCACTCGCCCGCCACCTCGTACAGCGCGAAGTCCAAACGCGCCGCCGTGGGGTCTGATCCGATACACTTGCGATACATGGCCTGCCCTCCCTTTAACGTTTGCCCTCGGCGAGCTGCCTGATCGCCAGTTCCATATCACCGCCCAGCTCGCCGGCAAGCCGCTGTACCTCCACTTTCTCCGTTTCCTCGGTCGTGTAGGCCAGGTACTCCGGGACGCTGACCTCCGTGGCATAGACCGCCGACTGAACGCCGCCCAGACCGATCCAGACCTCCTTGTATTTACGGGAAGGGTCGTTGGACTGGTTAATCGAGAGAATCTGCGCCTTCTCCTTGTCGGTCAGCCCCAACAAGGACTGAATCGCGTTGAAACGGTTCATGAATTTGCGCTGGTCGAGCAGGATCTTGCAGTCCGAGTTGTTGATGATCGCCTCCTTGACCACCGGGCTGGAAATGATGTCCTCGACCTCCTGCGTCACAACGATGGCCTCACCGTAGTATTTGCGGACGGTTTTATACATATAACGCAGATATTCAGCCATATTGGCCGTAGAGAGCGCCTTCCAGGCCTCCTCGACGATGAGCTGTTTGCGTACCCCCTTGAGCCGTCTCATCTTGTTTATGAAAGCCTCCATGATGATAATGGTGACCACGGGAAAAAGCTCCTTGTTTTCCTTGATGGAATCCACCTCGAAGACCACGAAGCGCTTCGAGAGCAGGTCGATGTTGGCCCGGGAGTTCAGAAGGAAGTCGTAGCGTCCGCCCTTATAATACTGCCGCAGGGTGATGAGCATGTTGTCGATGTTGAAATCCTCGCGGCTGACCCGGATCTCCCGCTCCTCCAGCTCACGGCGGTAGTCGTCTCGCAGGTACTCGTAGAAACTGTCAAAACACGGCACGATATTCCGGTCGGCGCGGATACGCTCGATATAGGCGTTCACGGCACTGCCCAGCTCGCCGCTCTCGGTCTTCGTGATCTTGTCGTCCTCGGTTTTCCAGAGTGTCAGCAGCAGCGTCTTGATGCTGTCCTTCTTCTCCACGTCGAAATAGTAGTCGTCGGTGTAGAACGGGTTGAAACTGATGGGATGTTCCTCGGTATAGGTAAAATACACGCCGTCCTCACCTTTGGTCTTACGCCGGATCAGCTCGCAAAGACCCTGGTAGCTGTTACCGGTATCCACCAGCACGACATGCGTGCCCTGCTCCCAGTATTGGCGGACTAAATGATTCATAAAGAATGACTTGCCTGACCCCGAGCCGCCTAACACGAATTTATTCCTATTCGTAATGATCCCTTTTTTCATCGGTTCGTCCGAGATGTCCAGGTGCAGGGGCCTGCCGCTTACGCGGTCGCACAGCTTGATGCCGAAAGGGCTGGACGAGGATTTATAGTTGGTTTCCTCCGTGAAGAAACAGACTGCGGGCTCGATGAACGTGTAGAACGATTCCTCGGCGGGGAAATCCCCCGCGTTGCCCGGCATACCCGCCCAGTAGAGCGTGGCGGCGTCCACGGTGTTGTGGCGCGGGCGGCACTCCATCAGAGCGAGCTGGCTGCCCACATCATTGCGGATATGCCGGAGCTCCTGCACGTCGTCCGACCAGGCCAGCACGTTGAAATGGGCCCGGACGGATTGAAGACCGAACGAGTGCGCCTCGTTAAGATACTGGTCGATGTCGAGTAGGTCAGCCCCCTTACGGGAGCTTTCCCCTCTAAGAACCGTACGTGAGAGTTTCCCCTCATACGGCTCAAGCAATTCAAAACTTTTATTTGTAACTAAAAGCCGGCTCATAGTAACTTCCATTTATTTCTGTTAGTAATTCGGCTGCAATGATCATGTATTAGGACTTTCGCCTTTCTACTGCTCCCTGTCATTTCAGTAATTTTCCAGGGAGTTTCCCGTGTGATGTGCTTGCCACACACAGGGCAACATTGCATTTGCTGATTCCACAGGCGATAGATATATTGCTTGCCGTCTAAGTGTGCAAGCATTCTTCGGGTCTTGTATTGATCGAAGAAATCTTTCCAATCGGCATCATATGGGTTGGCCTCACTGCGGATTTTGATATGTCGCTTTATTTTCGTATCCGACAATCTCACAAGAGTGTGGTATTTATCCACTTTCCTGTTTTCAAGCGGTACGGCAAAAGTCCAGCTTCTACCTCTTACAGTGTGATAATACTTGTTGGCAATCCATCGTTTACCTTTTTTGGGATGTCTTCTGCGAGACCATCGCCATAGTTTGTTGAAAATTTGTGCATCTGTTTTACGGAAAGTTTCCGATGCAGAACACCCCTTGTAGTAGTTCGCCCATCCTCTAATGACTGGGTTTAGCAATCGTATCAAAGATTGTTGCTTAGAAGACTTGTTCTTGTCCACTATTTCACGAACCTTATCTAAAAATCTCTTTCGACTCTTCTTGGATGGTTTTGTGATAAACTTGCCTTTATATTTTCTGATATTGAACCCAAGAAAATCAAACCCTTCTTCTATATGAGTTATCTTAGTCTTTTCTTCTGATAAGGTAAGCCCTCTTGCTTGAAGAAACTCAATGACTAATGGTTTAACATGGTTCTCCAACAACTCCTTACTCTCTCCTGTGATAATAAAATCATCCGCGTAGCGAACAAGATTTATCATAGGAGTATAGTAATTTTTCTTCGAGCGGTTTATCGGAAAGCTATCGGCAAGCAGTTTTTCCAGTCCGTCCAAAGTCATATTTGCAAGAGTTGGGGAGATGATGCCGCCTTGAGGAGTTCCCTCCTCTGTCGGAAAAAGTTGCTTGTTGAAAATAAATCCACTTTTCAACCATTTACGGAGCAAAACTTTATCCATAGGGATATTGTCAAGCAACCATTCATGACTGATATGGTCGAAACAACCTTTGATATCACCTTCTAAGATCCATTGTGGGGATGTCGTCCTTGCCAGGTCATTGAAGCATTGTTGAACGGCATCTGCCGTGCTCCTTTCTTTTCTGAAACCATAAGAATTGGCATCAGCCGTTGTTTCAGCTACGGGAGCCAGTGCCATCAGATACAATGCCTGCATAGCCCGGTCTTTCATAGTTGGTATACCCAATGGTCTTAATTTCCCGTTACTCTTTCTGATATGTACTCGTCTCAGAGGTTGGGGTGTATAACCTCTCCTTTTCAGTTCGGTTATTGCACACACTTTAGCATCTGGCGTTTTCCATGTTACCATATCGACGCCAGCCGTTTTACTCCCATTATTGGAAGTTACACGTCTTACCGCTAATGCTTTAGCGTAAAACGAGTGGGTCAGTGTCCACTGCAAGGCTTTGACCTTGTTGTGGCGACCCTCTTTTTGAGCCTTTACAATACGCGCTTGTAGCTTTTGAACCGCAGCTTCGCATTTGAGCCAATTTATACTGTCCCATTTGCTCTGCGTTTGGTCAGTCGATGCACACGATTTTTTAATTTCGTTCATTTGCTTTTCTCCTTTTAAAAGTTCTAAAAGTTTCTTGTAAAGAATCACCTACCGCAGAAGTCAGCCTGCTTTCGCAGCGGGATGATGTTTCAATCCCTATTCACCCCATTACAGGGTGGCATTCGCTTTTTCTGCAATCCTATACCCGCACTCCATTCGGCATTCCTTACGGTCTGCTTACCTGTCATTGGCAGGAGAAATACGGGCTTACTACGTTCCGTGCAAGTAACTTATAAGTGGGTTAGGTTCTGTCTATTACACCGGCAGTACTCTGTTCGTGTATTCCCAGAATGGAGAGGAATAACCGACTGCTTCCCTTTTGGGCTGAAGCCTATCAGTATCTTTGGCTTCTTCAACCTTACGACGTTTAGACGACAGTTCGCTTACGCTAACCATACCACCCAAGCCAAGCTCCCTGACTGTATGATACTAACAGCCATTGTCTTTCCCTCACGGTTCTGACTGCTCCTTTCGGAAGGGCTACCTTGTCTGGACAGCTTTGATACAGTATATTACTATTGGTGCATCTGTCCATAGGCTACCGTTGACGAAACAACGGGTTAAATCTAAGTTTAACAATTACTTACACAGCGACGTATCGCACCCACTCCTTGTTTATCTGGTTCCCGCGGGAGTAGCGGGAAAGGGACTGCATGTTACGCGCACGTTTCTCGAACATACGCAGGTTTTCGTCGCTGTCTTCCAGGAACACGTACTGGTTGTAAAGGTGGTCGCAGGAAAGCAGAAGCCCCACGGGGGCCGCGAACGAGAGCAGGCAGTCCGAACGGTCGGTGGAAAGACGCTCGTAACGGGTGTCCGTACCCACGCGCCCCGGCAAGTCTTCCGTGTCCGAGAGCGTGTGCAGACACACCCGTTTGTTACCCACGCGCAGAACCTCGGCCCCCAGCTCGATGTCCTGAAGAGAAGTCGTCTCCGAGAGCGAGAGGGAAAAATACCGCTCCAGCAGGCCCGGACAATCCGCCGTACCCGTGATCTCGTCCCCAGTGAGGCGGACAAGGGTCAGGAAACCCGAATCGTTCAGAATACGCTCGAACTGTTCCGCCGCCTCCAGGAATTTTGTCGCCGATTCCCGGTTTACCTCTTTGGGAATGATGTTGCCCCGGCAGAGGGTCGAGAAGTCTGAACGCATGTGCATACGCTCCCTCGTCGTTTTCGTCAGGTAGAGGAAGCAGGCGTGGGTCAGGAACGGACGCTCGTTGAAATGCCGCTCGTAACTGCGGGAGAGGAAACTCATGTCCCCCTCGCCCGTGGCCGGGCGGTAACGCTCGCGGATGAACCAGTCCTGCTTGTGTACCACGCTGTATTCGGGCAAGACCTTCAGGGCCTTGCACCAGGCGGCGTGGATCGCCTCGTACTCGGCGGACGTGACGGTGAACAGCTCCGGGAGTTCGACCCGATAGGCGACCGTTATGTCCGCGTCCTTGCTGATGATACAACCGCCTTCCACGGCCAGGAGCGGGAACTTGCTTTCCAGCGTGGTGGCTTTCAAGAGGTTTCTCATACGCGGCCCCCCTTTCTTTTCAGCAACCGGCGCAGGGACTTGCGGTTGAGCAGGTAGCGGGGATGCCGGCGCGCGGCGAGCAGCTTCATCAGCCCGTGTTCCCCGTAACGGGCGTTCAGGCGGAAGGTAAGCCAGACCAGCACCGAAGCCGCCGCAACGCCGAAAGCGATACATACCCACTGATCGACCCCTGCCATGTAGAGGATGACGAACACCACGAAGACGGCCAGCAGGCCGCCCGCGAAGATGAAGAGGTACTGCGCCTTCAGGCCCCGGAACTCCACGCTCTTGCCGATTCCCTTGTTGATTCCATATTCCATAATTATTTGCATGACAGGTTGGACTACAAGAAGAAAGAGCGTAGGATCGTCGCGGCGACAATCAGGAAAATACACGCGCCGAACCAGCTCGCGGCGG
>OHOC01000175.1_pt1 | contig 29040 bp, 20 predicted proteins | sample 1569701 | NCBI WGS metagenome assembly OHOC01 (sample SAMEA3879522, study PRJEB24766) | human gut metagenome | biome: human-associated habitat; feature: feces | place: USA | collected 1985/1987 | reverse complement strand
CCTGCAGGAACTGGTCGTTCTTTATCAGATAGGCTACTCTGCTTGCAACTTTCTTCCAGGATAATAAAACCGAAGTATGTGGATCACTATAACTGCCTCTGGCAAGAAACAATCCTTTTCCATCATAGTTTGAATGAGAATCATCTGCCCCTGACAGTGCATGACTGCCTCCGCCAATTCCATACTGTTCTTTGATAAAATCAGTTCTGGTTTTTTCATCCTCATGTAACAGATAAAAGGAATAGGTTCTGAGCCTGCTTTCAGAATAAGGGCCTCCCTTTGCGAGAAATGCGTCAATCTCATCCTGGGTAATGAACATCTGATGTTCTTTCCATGCAAACCCGTCTCTTGCCTGATAAGGGATGACCTCCTGTGCAAATTTCTGAAACTGCTTTGAGATATTTATAGGATTATAATGATGGAAACGCATAAAGGAAATGTCCATTTCATAGGCTTCTGCCAGTGCATCCAGTCTTTCATTCAGTTCCGAAAGCCACTGTGGATCTTCCAGCTTTTCTTCCAGATAATCCGTGATCTCCGGATAGATACTGTGAAGATGTGGTAAATCCTCCTCATCAAAAACAATCTCGGCTACCCCTTCTGCCATATCCCCTTTCATATAAGCAAGAGCCTGGGCGTGTTCTTTTACTGCATTACTTCTTGCCGCATCCAATACAGACTGCGGTGCATATTCACCCTGGTCTAAAAGCTGATGGATACGTCCGCTGACATCTTCCCATGATAAAAATGCCTTATCTAAAATCTGGTCTGTGACCGTATGCCCCACTACGATCTGCATCCCGGTTTCATCAAACCAGACCGAATATTCACTTCCATCAATCTGAAAGCCTTTTCCACCTTTGCGGTATTCACGCTTCACAAACTCCGTATATTCCTCCGGGGTCTGTTCGCTCATAAAATTGTAGATGATACGAAGCTGACTACCCGCCCGGTTTCCTCCTGTCCGTAAAATATCATCGACAACGCTTTCTGGAATCGGGATTTCTCCGGCATAAAGGGCTGCTGCTCTTTCCTCGATCTGCCGTCTTTGTTCATTTGCAGTTGGATATTCGGGCAAAGATAAAGCAGAGGCAATTTCTTCCTCTGCTTTACTTAACTGATCTTCACTTGTGTCTTCAATTAGCTGTACACCAATTCCGTCAAGATGCTCTCTTCCGCTGTTGCCGTCAGACTGTTCATATGTGCTGTCCACGCCATCGGGTTCTCCTCTTTCGATGGTGCCGGATTCTTCTCCAACAGTTTCGCCATCTGTACTTCCAATCTCTTCTGTGCTGTTTTCTCGATCTCTTCCAGATGGCTGTTCAGTTTCCCGGTCAGTAACAGGCTCTGATACAGGCTGTTCTTGTGTTCCTTCAGAAATGTCCTCCGCAGCATTCCGTATTTCCCAATCTGTACCTCTGTCTCCTGGATTGTCAGATTCGGAAACAGATAATCCCCTTTGCGATGATATGTCAGTTCCATGCTCATTTCCTCCTTCATCTTCCTGTGAATATTCGTTTTCTATGATTCTGTTGTTGTTTTCTTCGCTTTCACGAATTAACGTGTTGAATTTATTATAATTCCTTTCCTCAGAATTTTCAATACCCTTTTTCATTTCTTCTAATGAAATACGGTGTACAAATCTTCCAATATCCACTAGCACAGACTCACTGGCCATGCTCGTCGCATTTCCAATAAATGTCAGCACTGATAAACTGTTATAGTCTGTGATATGTACGAAGTCCATTTCTTCCTGCCGTTCCAACGGATCAAGTCCGCATCTGGAAGCCAGCGTATAATAAATGCTGTCTGTCAACAGACTGCGAAATTCACTGCGTATGGTATCTTCTTCCAGCTCCTCCAGATACGTTCCTTCCATCACATATGTCAAGCCATCCAGGTATTCATCCAGATTTTCTTCTACCATATACTTCGCTGTTGCCATCAGTGCATCAGAAAGACTTCCTGTATCTATAACTTCCAGTCCATAAACTTCTTCTAAATGGTTTAATAACTCCTCCTGTTGCTTCTCCTGCAACCGCCACAGGTAAGGGGTTCTTCCACCTTTTACCTTATGAGTATCCTGAATATCAAATACATATCGGAGTCTTGTTTTCTGCATGGTTTCATCCAAAAGAGCAATTCCCTTTGCTCCTCGGTTTACCCACCGCAGCATTTTTTCATTCCATAATTCCAGCGAAGCACAGGCAGTTGCTTTTGGACGCTGCGCGTGGATCAAAAGCTGATCCATAAATGGATACCGATACAGTCTGGCTGCAGTATCCAGATAATTCATCCAGTCCCTTGGTGAACTGCTGATACGGGTTGCATGATACTCCGCAAGTCCCCGTATCTCATCTAAATGAGCCATAACTCATTCCTCCTTCCGTCTGTGCCTTATTTCTTCTTTTTAGGAAATTCCAGACTGAATCTGGCTTTTCCATCTTCTAACCCTAATACCAGATCGGCATCAAATTTGCTGTCTTTTTTCTTGGAATACAGTCCTTTCACATGGGTACGTCCATTTTTCAGAAGCTCCACCGCCATCTTTTTATCCATCGACTTTTTCATACTTTCCAGAAAGCGGTTCGACTTCCACAGAGCAAACTGACAGCTTCTGTCAGAGCAGTAATAATTGGTCTTACCCTCATATACATCAGAACCGCATACCGGGCATTTCCCGATTACTTCCTTTGCAATCTGAAAACGGTTCCGTTCTTCTTCCGAAATTGCCCTGCACATAGAAAGAATCTCATTAATCATGGATACAATCCCATTCATAAATTCATCTTCCTGGATTTCCCCCTTTTCCATCATCAGAAGCTGATTCTCCCATTCTGCTGTCAGGCCTGCAGATTTCAGATTCTCCGGCATTACATGAATCAGCTCACATCCTGCTACGGTAGGAAGAATCTGTTTTCCTTTACGTTCTGCATAACCGGAAGATACCAGCTTCTCAATGATATTCGCTCTGGTTGCCGGTGTCCCAAGTCCTTTTTTCTCTGTTTCAGAATCAAATTCCTTATTCCCCGCTGTTTCCATCGCAGCAAGCAGGGTATCTTCGGTAAACATCTTCGGCGGGGAAGTATAATGTGTACTCTTCTCTGCCTTCACAGAGGCAAGAGTCATTCCTTCCTCATATCCTTCTGGAAGTTCTGTCTTATGATCCGGTTCGTCAGGTTTCTTATCCTTTACACAGTATTTCCGAAAGGCTTCTTCCACTTCTTTGAAGCCCATCTGTACAGGCAGCTTTCCCTTTGCAGTAAATTCATGTTCTTTGCACTGTACGGAAATTTCTGTCTGCTCATAAAGGTACTCTTCCCCTGTTGCCTGAACAAGCTGCTGTCCGATCAGCATCAGCAGATTTTTCTTTCCACTGGAAAGTCCTCCCATGCCTTTTTCCATTGCTTCTTTTGTCGGCAGTATTGCATGATGATCAGATACCTTTGCATTATTAACCACACGATCTATGTTACCTCTAGTCTGTCCAGATTCCAGAAACGGAAGAAAATCTGTCATGCCTTCGGCAAGCATTTTTACCGTTTCTTTCATATCTTCGGTTACATACTGACTGTCTGTTCTCGGATAGGTAACCATCTTTTCTTCGTACAGCTCCTGCAGCATATCCAATGTCTTCTGGGCAGTGTATCCAAAAAAACGATTTGCTTCCCTCTGCAGACCGGTCAGATCATAAAGTTTTGGTGGGAAAGTCTTTTTCTGCTCTCTTTTTACCCTTGTGACCAGTGCTTCTGTCCCATCACAAAGTTTTCTTAATTCTTCCGCTTCCATTTCTAACGGGATACTCTCTGATGTTACCATAAGTTTCCCATCTGACAGAGAAACCTTATAATAGGCTTCTTTCTTGAAATGCTCGATCTTCTCTTTTCTTTCCGTCAGCATGGCAAGCGTCGGTGTCTGTACCCTGCCAACTACCAAACGCTTAAAATATCTGGTTGTGTAGGCTCTCGTTGCGTTCATTCCAATCAACCAATCCGCCTGTGCCCTGCATACCGCAGCATTACAAAGCCCTGCATATTCTCTCCCGTCAGTTAGGGACTGAAATCCTTTCTGAATGGCTTCATCTTCCATTGAACTGATCCACAGACGCTTCACTGGTTTCTGACAGCCTGCCAAATCATAAACTCTTTTAAAAATCAGTTCTCCTTCTCTTCCGGCATCACAGCCATTGACCAGATATGCTACATCTGCCCGGTTTATTAAGCCGCATAGCACATCAAACTGCTTCTTTTTATCTTCTGATACCTGAACTTTCCATACTTCCGGAATGATCGGCAAATCCTCAAACTGCCATTTTGCATATTTTTCATTATAAATTTCCGGTGGTGCATATTCTGCCAGGTGTCCCAAACACCAACTGACAATGCAACTGTTCCCCTCCAGATACCCGTCCTTTCTCTGATAAGCAGATAAATTTTTTGCAAGGCTCTGTGCCACGCTCGGTTTCTCTGCAATCACTAAAAATTTCGCCATGTTTTCCTCCTGTTCCTGTCAAAAAGGCAGTCCATAAAGAACTGCCCTTTCTCCATACCTTATGCTTTTTTGTTATTTCTGCTGATCTTCCGCATTTTCTTCATCTTCATTGATGTAACTGTCATCAGCAAATTCCAGGCCTTCCTCTACAATACCGTCCTCTTTTTTCTTTCGGAATTTACTTAAAACAAAAGCAGCTAAACCACCGAATACCAGTACAATGCCGCCGCCCAGGATCGCAGAACCAAACATTTTATTACCACCGGATTCTGGATTCACTTCTGTTTCTGGCTGTACGGTAGTTTCTGGTTCTGGTGCTGCAGTCGTTTCCGGAAGAACAACTGCTGATTCCTCTTTTTTCTCGGTTTCCTCGTTTTCGTCTAAGAACTCTGCCAGATCATTTTCATCTACCAGTGACATCATGTACACGTTCTCGGAAGTACCGGAACGGTCAATGACCATATAAAAGGTATTTCCATTCTTTGTCTGTACAGTCAGAAACTGCTTGGAACTGTCATTCTCCTTATCATCCACAAGCTGTCCGTTTCCCGGTGTGGAAAACGGTGTTTCCTCTGTGGTAGGCTGCTCTGCCGGCTGTTCTTCTATCACCTGTTCCACTGCTTCTGTCTGCTCTGCATTTTCATTTGCCTGTGCAAATGCAGTCACACTGGCAGAACCCATCAGTATTGTTGACGACAACATAATCATCAAAATTTTTTTCATTACTTTATTCTTCATCTTCCAAATCCTCTCTTTCTTCTATCAGTCCGGTTAACATTTCGCTATCCATATTTTCTTCTTTCTTTATACCTGTTTCAGAACTATCCATAGAAAGATTGCCCTCTTCATCAAACTGCATGGTAACTGTTCCGTTCTGAATTCCATCCAGAAAAGTCAGCATCTTTCGGCTATCCATTTTCATGGAACGGATTGCCTTAATGATTTCTGCATCTTCCATCTGCTTTTTCTGGATTCTCAGTTGCCTTACATGCTCCTGCAATTCCAGAATCTTGTTTTCAGTTTTCTGAATATCATCCAGAACCTTTTTTAATCGCATATTCATCTCTTATTCACTCCCTTCTAGTGAAGTCTGCCAAATGCCATAAAATGTTGCTGCCAGTAAGAACTTGCAATGCTTGTATACTGAATCGGATTCCCGCAATGAATCATCATGTTATTTCCTACATAAATTCCAACATGGCTCGCTCCCGGCGTATCATAAGTTCCCTGGAAAAAGATCAGATCTCCCGGTTTTGCATCAGATGGAGATACATAGGAACAATAAGAACGAAGTCCGTCCGCTGTTGTTCTTCCCACGTTCCATCCATTTCCGCAATTATTGATTACCCAGCATACAAAACCAGAGCAATCAAAACTGGTAGATGGCGATGCACCGCCCCAGACATACGGATAACCCAGATATTTTTCCGCTTCCCGGATCATCTTGGCAAACTGCGGATCAGAAAGTGCTTCTGCCGGAATATCATATCCAAAGCCTGCCCCACCTGTCGGAATTGTGTTAAGGTCAAACAGATAATCACGATTTCCATAGTATTTGTTGTAAGCGTCATACTGCTCCTGTTCCTTGTCTGTCATACGGTTTCTTAAAACTGCATCCAGGTTATGGTTCGTAAGTGTTACATCCAGCCGGTTCACTTCTCTTGTTGTCGTTACTTCCACTTCCTGACTTCCATTGCTGTCTGCTATGTATGCTTCCCAGGTCTGATGCCCATGTGCTGACGCAGAAGCATGATCGCCGTAGAATACATCAAACTGCACACCATACTGTGCAAAATTTCCGGTATCCTCAACTACATACTCCACACCATTCATAATGACATGGGTTCCCATTGGCACAAATGGATTAGAAGCATCCACCGCAATCGTGTGATTCGCCTGTGGATACGCTCCACTTGCAGTCGGGCCTCCACTCCACTGCCCGCAACAAATCGGACAGTTGCAATATCCACTGGTCACAACCTGTCCCAGTGATTCTCCAACCCTGACTGTTTTCTTTTCTGTTACGGTTTCTCGTGTTGAATCCGTATATAATCCATACTGTTCCCTGAAAATCTCCTGAATCTCATCCGCAACCTCGGCATAGGTAAAACCGCCATACTTGACTGTCAAATAAGAAATAAGCTGATACGGATTGTGTCCGATCTCATCAATCTGAAACTGGAACTCATCATAGTCGGAATGGTTTGCTTTCATCTGATTGATCTGCTCATTCAGTGCATTTTCCAATGCCACATAAGCATTTTCCGCAGCATAAATATCCTCATCCTCACTGGAATAACTGGTAGAAATAATAGCATTGGAACTGCCCTGGAATAACGCAGCACAGCTTGACAGGCTCGTTGCCATTAACGCAAACAGCAGCACCAGAACTCCTATGGACAGGAGGATATTTCTGTTCTGTGCCACAAGCTCCTTAACCGCAGCTTTGGCTTTTTCCGTAAATCGCTGTGCATTTACAAGCACTGCGTCCTTCACAGCTTTTCCCTGTTTCGCAGCCTGATATTGCTTCTGGTAACGCTTTTTCTGCAGTAATTTCTTTAATGCAGACTGTTTCTTCTGCTCTGCTTCTTTCTGAACCGCCTTTTTTGCTTCATTGGAAGCACTGGTGCTAAACTGTAGGCGAGATTTTTCTGTTTCTTCCAAAACGGTTTCCCTCAACCGATTATTTCTCTGTCGGTTTTCTTTCAACCGTTCCCGAACGTAAATTGACTTTCTTGCAAGGCTTTCTCCCGCAAATTCCATCTGATCTGCTGCATCAAGAGCAGCATTATCATCGGTATCCTCTCTGATTTTTTTCTGACCATAAGCAGATACCGTTTCTGAAACAACGTTTGCCCCCTTTCTTGCCATTCCGCTACCTGGAATCATACCTTTACTTTCATCTTCAAAGGAAAGACGGGATTTTGATTTTTTCTGTTCTTTTAGCGTCTGTTCCCTTTTCGTCTTTCCTTTAATCTCTTCCCGAAAATCTTCCATTGATTTTTCATCAACTTCTGACTTTTCATGGTAGCGTTTCTGCTCTTTCGCTGCATAAGCTACGACCATCTTTTTCTTTCGGCTCTGCCTGTCCGGTTCCGATGTTTCAGCATCACGTCCCGGATGTCCCCGGATACTCTCTTTACGAAGTCTGGAACATGAAACAGACGGAGATTTCTCCCCGCCTGCTTTATCATCACTCATTTCTGAGTTTTCCATTTCTTCCGCTTCCGCAAATTCTTCCTGTTCCAGAAAAGCGTGTCTGGACTGCAGTCTGTGTTTTCCTTCTTTCACTCCCTCAACTGTTTCTTCTGCAGTATGAGTTTTTCTAACCTTTCCAAAGTCCAGCTCCTGTTCCCTGTGTCCGGCTATTTTCTTCTCATCTGCCTCACGCCCGGTAATCCGCTTTTCCTTTTTACTGCGGAGATTTTTTTCCCGGAGTCCATCCCGGCTCATCTTCTGGACAGTCTTGTCCCTTGCTTTATATTCATGCTCCTGCATGGTCATCATCTCCTGATCTATGGTAATTTTCCGTTTTATTCCTTTCCGTTATTTTTCTTTGCAACCAGTACCATACGCCCATTTTTCTGGGAATACTCACAAGTAGACAGTGTAAGTAACTTATCTCTGTATTTTGCTGTTGTTCCTGTCTGATAAAGTGATTTTTCCTTAACGGAAGCAACAAATTTTTTATAATCCTCCACTGTTCCCGCTTTGATAAAACTGTAATAATCAAAATCATTCCCTGTATAAACGGGTGTTGTAAATGCTACAAATATCTGATACTGTTCATTTCCCCATATCGTGCGGAACAGGATTGTCGGATGTTCTTCGTAAAATCCTTCGTCCTTATATTTTTCAAGATCAGCAAACATCTTTCCACTGTTCATGTGATGTCCATATATGATCAGATTGTCCGAATTTCCTGGTACACATTCCTCTGCCAGAAATAAACAGCCATTTGCAGAATATTCCCCGTTAAAATCCCGATGCAGATAATAATTTTTATCTCCGGGCCGGTACATGACCGGATAGTCTATTCTCGTTCCATCAATGGTCAGCCAGCCAATACAATCTGGATTCTCTTCATGCAATGCCAAAATTCCAGCATCTACCTCTAAATCGTCGGAAGTATCTTCCTCTGAATCGTCCTCTTTTTCCTGCATAAGTTCCTGTAACTCTTGCTGTAACTGGTTATCCTGTCTTTCCTGCACAAAAAATCCCATCAGGAAATACAGACTGATCGTAAGCAATATAACGGATATAGAAAGTAATAATCCTGCCACCCATTTTCTCATGCTCTGCCATTGCCCCTTTAACTATCGTCTCTGCCTTTAATGCCGAGTTTTTCACGCTTCTCTACATCTTCCGGTTTCGATGACATCAACGCATAAAGCATAAGGGTATTATCGAATCTGTCCTTAAATGGAATAATTGTATTTCCATAAAAGATCAGTCCTTCTCCCTCTCCACTGTTTGTTACATAGGAAAGCTGGTGTGTTGAAATATTAAGCTGTTTTGCCAGAATCTGTCGATCCCCAGATGCCTGGTTAAGCATCAGGATAAAATCTGAGTTTTCAAAGATATTCTCGATTTCCCTTGAAGCAAGCAGATCTTTTACGTTCTGCGTGATACCAGTCGGAATACCGCCCCACTTACGGAATCTCTTCCAAATTTCTACACTGTATGCTGCTGTCTGTTCCTCTTTCAGCAACAGATGGAACTCATCAATATAATATCTGGTTGACTTATGTGCAGAACGGTTGACTGTTACCCTGTTCCAAACCTGATTGTGATAGGTAATCCGCCGCTTTTGCCATATCTCCCGATATGGTAGTCAGGACGGATTTTCCCCCACGTCGCACCGTGCGTGCGGCTTTCGTCGCACACGGCGCTCCATCAATACGGATTAGTTGTTGCGTGTATGTGAAACTACCAGTTTTTCCCTATAACTTAAAATCTTCTTTTGCACTTGTTTTTCATAATCACTGATGTCCATGCCCGGCGTGTTAATCGCCATAGAGCATTTCTTGTGTACTGATATAAGGTTGTTGACACGGTTTACTTTATCCAGCGGAAGATATGGGTTAATTCTATGGGTGTATGGAGCATGGTCTATCAACCATTTTCCGCAAACCCTGCATTTGAGCCGGTCACGGTTCAGGGCGTATGCCTTATTCATGACAAACTCAAAATTGTTCAGATAGCCCCATTTACCCTTTAAGACAGCGATTGACGCATTTTCTGAATACACATCATCCAATCTGGCTTGTATGCGCTTCTTCTTAGTGCGCCTGAAATTGATTTCCCGTCCTTCGGCAGTATAGGGCGTTTCTTTTGGATTTTTCCCTCTCGTTTCCTGCCAGTTACAGAACGTGAGCGATGTAACTCCAACATAGATGTCACGGTATTTGACAGAAGGTATCTTTTGCCTGTAATTCTGGTGTATTCGGGGAAGGTTCTGCGTATCTTGGGCTCGAATCCATTTCCCTTTATACTGTTTGAGCCGGCGGCTCGCTGCAAGTTGTATCTTTCTGCCATATTTGTCCATGCTCACGCTAACCCATGTGCAGCATTGATAATACTGGATGACCCCTCGTATCTGGCTGTTAATCCGATTGATTTCATCAATCAGCTTTTCACGGCTTGTATCCCGTGGGATTTTCTTAATATTATCCGCTATCACATCAACTTTGCGTTTCAGTCTTTCTCTGTCCGGCTGTGTTCTGGTAACATAACCATGTTCGCCTTTCCCCTTTACTACCTTAAACTCGTATCCGAGAAATGTGGCGTGTTTCTTTCTTACATCCGTAATCAGTGTTTTCTCTTTGGATAATGTCAGCTTCATCTCTGTTTCCAGAAATTCCTTTAACGATGATTTCCAAAATTCAGCATGTTCCCGGCTATCTGTAATAATTACAAAATCGTCGGCATACCTCACTAGGAATCCCGGCACCAGTCTGGTCTTTTTCAATGCCCTTCTTTTTGCGGAATCCTGATTGTATTTGTGGGTGGTGTTTTTCAGTTCCCATTGTTTTGTTACCCATTCATCCATAATGTCGAGATAGACATTTGCAAGCAGAGGGCTGATAATCCCGCCCTGCATAGTGCCTTCTTCATTTACTTCACATTCATCAAGAACGCCTGCTTTCAGCATTTGTTTGATGATTTGAAGCACACGCCGGTCTTTAATTCCCAAATGATATAGTCTGCGAAGAAGTATAGCGTGGTCGATATAGTCGAAACATTTACTGATGTCTCCTTCCACAAACCAGTAATAACCTGTGTGGAAAGTGATGAAATTCAGTCTTTCCAGCGCCATTGCCGTATCCCTCATTGGGCGGAAACCATAAGAATGTTCAAAGAATAGCGCTTCTACAATGGGTTCCAACACGATACGCATACATTCCTGTACAATGCGGTCCCGTATTGTAGGAATACCTAACGGACGCTTTTCCTTTTTCCCCGGTTTGTCAATATATTTCCTGCGTATTTTCTGTGCTTCAAACTTTTCAAAAGCTCTCTGGATGTCGTTAATAACCCATCGGTAGGGTTTTTGCAGATATTCCCGCCGCATAGTCTTGTTATCGACACCGGGAGTATCACTCCCATGATTGCTCTTGATATTGTGAATTGCAGTCACAATCGTTGTTTCTGCTGACATAATTTCCAGTAAGCCTTTGAAGGCAGGGTATTTTCCTTCCTGTCTGGCTTTCCTGCTTTGTTGATACAATTCGTCTAACAAAGTGCGTAATTCAGTTTCAGTTTTTGGGCAGTCGAATTGTTGTGCCATACGCACCACCTCCTTCCGAGGTTGTGTTTCTGGTTTTAGTCAGGTTTGCCTACGGCTTCCTCGACTTTCTGTTCACATACGAATCCATATTGACTATGCCCCTTCGCTCCACTCCCATTACAGGAGCTTCATCACTACTACGGGCTGATGCCCCGTGGATTAACAGGTCATTTCCTACCTGTGCGGCAAGGGTGACACCTTACTTGCACCGGCATGTACCGGAGCGCCGTCCACGGTTCCTTTGTTCCCTATATTCTAGCTTTACATTTAGTTTTAGCCCGTCCCTCTGACCCGGCTGCCATCACTGGCTTGTGTGATTGATTGCCAGTGACATTCGACCATTCCGGTTTTCTGCCGTTTTCCACCAAGACATATTTCAACGGCGACAGCACCCCACATGGGGAGGATGGCTGTGTTATCATCCCATCGTTTACGAGCCTTACACTCAGGACTTTTGTCGATTGCAACAAAATATACTGGACATGACTAATTTATAGCTTCTTGCGGTTATCCAAGCTGTCTCAAGCTTCTTCCCCGCTTTTCACCGAGCTTCGTACAATTCACCTGTCACAATGAAATGCACGTCGGAGATTAGAATTTTTGTAACCCGTCACACCGGGTCAGACAGGAACTTCCCCTGTCAAATCGAATATAGAGTTCAGATTTCATTAGAAATCTGTCTTGCTTTGTTCCATATTTCTATGGAGATTAACAAGAAACAAAGCGCACATCCTGAACAATCAACATGCCAAGTTTTTTAAGCTGTTTACCAAGGTCTTTAATATCGAAACATACCAGACGATTATTCAGTTCTACATTTGTGCGGTGATTGAACACCTTCAGGGAACCATTTACATAGATTTCCAGTGCAGTTGCCAGCCTCTGCGACTCTGCCTCTTCCTGTTTGCGAAGCAGATTATATAAATCTTCCAGGATTGGCATTTTCTCCGGGACCGGATCAGCAAGATAGTCCTGATATACCAGACGTACACATCGGTCAATGATTGTTTTTTCCACTGGTTCCAGACCATTTTTCCCTCCTACTACCAGTTCACAAAGCGAAAGGATAAAATCTGATTTCAGAGATAGCGGATCGTCATCATCCGCATAATTGATGTTAATGTCCATTGGATTGATGTAATCATGACTGGTCGGAGAAATACGGATAACCTGCCCGTTAAATGCCCGGACTAACGAAAAATATTCTCCCTCCGGATCACAGATGATAATGTCGTCTTTTGTGACAATAAATACATTGGTAATCTCTCTTTTTGCTGCAAAGGATTTACCAGATCCAGGAGTACCAAGTATCAGCCCATTTGGATTCTTCAGCCTTTTCCGATCTGCCATGATCAGGTTATTAGACAGGGCATTTAACCCATAATAGATAGATTCTCCGCCCATAAACAGTTCCTGCGTTGTAAATGGGACAAAAATAGCTGTCGATGTGGTAGTCAATGCCCGCTTGATCGGAATCCAGTTTCTTCCAAGTGGCAAACTGCTCATAAGGCCCTGTTCCTGCTGATAGTCCAGTCTTTTTAATGCACAGTTATATTTCTGTGCGATACCTGCCGTCTGGAATACCACATTTTCCAGTTCCTGTTTATTTTTTGCTGTATTTAAAAACACAACCGTCACAAGAAACATTCTTTCATTTCTCGACTGTAAATCTTCCAGAAGCCTTTTCGCCTCTCCACCATATGTGTTCAGATCAGACGGAATAATATCCATATCATATCCGGAGCGTACCGCTTTTTTCTGTTCCTCAATTTTCATGCGGTTAATGTCCGTAACCTTACTTTTAACCAATTTGATTGCTTTCATCTGGTCAATGGACTGAATATGCAGATTAACAAGCAGGTTACAGTCCATTTCCAGAAATTCAGCAAGCATTTTATCCGTCAACTCTGGTGCCAGAATCTGCAGATAGGATACTGCTCCGATGGTATCTCCCATCTGAAAATCCTTTCCATTTTTGAACAGGAAACTGGATGGAGCAATATAATCCTTTGTATTCAGCCCGGTACGCAGCATATCATCATAGCTGAACCTGAATGGCACTTTGACATTCTGGTTGAATGTTTCATACATGATCTGCAAACGCTCTACACCATTTAACGGATACGCAGATACCCCAAAAACCTTAAAATTATTGAGTATATCTGTTTCAATACGTTCCAGTTTTGGTTTTGCTTCCCGGATATTGTCAGCTTCAATTCCAAATGTAATGTACTTGGTTCTGACAAGACCATTATTTCCTTTTGCCAACTGATTTCTAAGCATCTGGGCAAATTCCATACGCAGATTATCAAAACTGTCATTCTGCTTTTTAATACGGATCACATCTTCATATTCCATCATGTTGCTGTGATGATTGATAAAGGACAACTGAAAATGGATGGTGCTGTCAAAATAATTCAGGAAATCACACCAGTTCTCAAAAATTGCATTTTTATCCTCATTCTGTGCTAACTGATAGTTGATATCATAAAAACGAATCGTCTTTGAATAATACCCATCCTCCACACGACAGATTCCGTCTTTTCCCATTTCTCTATATGGGATGGACTGCTGTGCGGTAATGTTTTTCCCTTTATTTCTATTGTCTTTATTCGTGCTTGATATTTTCTTTGCAGCACCTTTTTCCTCGCTGGATTTTACAGAACCCGGCGGCTTTGTCTTTTTTTTATGCTTTTCTTCTTTCTTTGCCTGTTTCTGTGCCGCCTTTTCTTCACGAGCAGCCTGTTTTGCCGCCTGCTTCGCAAGTTTTTTCTCTTCCTTTTCGTGTGTCTTATGTAATTTCAGTTCATATTTCTGGGCTTTTTTCCAGGCACGTTTTTCCCGTCTGCTTAATTTACGTCTTGGTCTGCGAACACCTCGGTGTCGCTCCAGTGCTTCATACCCAGTAACCATCGGTACTCCCGTCAAACGCTGTCTGTCCTTTGCATAATTTTCTGCCTCGTCCGGATCAAACACTGGTAAACTATCAGCAGAATCCTCTTCATCCAGCCACCAGTCATCCAGATTGGAAAATTCTTCTGTCTGCTCTGGAAGATTCTTATCGTTTCTTAATTTTTCCACAAACGTTACCTCCTTTCGCTTTTGTCAAAATTTTCTTTTTTTCATAGAGGTTTTCCACCTCATATTTCCGTACCGGGGGACGGATAAATTTTACTGTAATCACGTTTTTGAGGACTTTCTCCAAAGGAAGTCCATCTTTCTCATACATAGCAAATAAAAAAGCCGGAAGCATCAACAGACACATCCCGGTTGCCGCATTACTCGAACCAATCAATTCCCTTGACAGGAAATAAAACGGAAGCCCTACTGCCGCTGCAATACCAAGGCAGATAAGCTGTCGTTTTGTAAGGTTGAGAATAATTTTATTTTTTACTTTTGTCAGATCTTTTGGTACTGATACAAAAGCCATTTTCATCGTCTCCTTTTCCACATTTAGTGTGCATTAAAGATGCTCTTTGAGAAATTAGCTGTTTTCATAAGACTGAAACACAGTATCACTGTATATGCCATTACACTGAGCAGTGCCGTATGCACATTGTCGGATACCTGTATGTTTGCAACCAGCACAGAATAAATGCCCACGCATACCATGATAAAAAATCCCTGAAATGCCAGTGCAAACAATCCTCTTAAATAATTGCTGCCAATCTGTCCCCATTCCCGGTTGCTCATAGTGGCAAATGGGATTGCACCGATTGACGAATACAGATAAATTTCTATCATACGACCATATAAAATGACCGTTATAAAAACGGATATAACCTTTAGGCACAAGCTCGCCAGAAGCGTTTCCAGTGCCAGTATAATCAGCTCCCCTACTTCCATTGATTCCATTGCTGTCTCCATCGAGGTGATTACCGAATCAATATTGATTGCCGTCTGCTGGTTGATAACACCTGCCGCCCGGTTCACTACATTCTGCCCAACATCAAAAATTGCCATTGTGATCGTAAAAGCATTGCTTACGAACCATACTGCAACCCACATCTTGAAGAAATATTTGAAAAACATCCATGTATCTATGTCATGCATGTTGTTCTTTTCGGTGAGCATGGAAATCAGCTCATAGCACAACACAAAGGTTATGATCATTCCGGCAATCGGTACGATCACAGAATCCGACAGATTTTGGATCAAGCTGAAAATACTGCCACTCCAGCCCTGGGGCGTTTGCCCAACCTGACTTGCAATATCACCGGTTTTTTCATTCACATCGGTAAACATGTTCGTCAGGTTTGAGCTGACCATGCCTGTAAGGAGGTTACGCATCCATTCTTCTATGGACTCAAAAATCTTATCCATGCGTGTTCTCCTTTCCTACTGCCCCGGCTAAAACAAATTCGCCAGTAATGGTACAAGCTGTGTACCGATCAGAACGACACCTCCACCTGCCATAAGCTGCTTGATTCCCTGTGACTTGGCTCCGGGATTGTCATTTCCATATCCTTCCAGGAGATTGATAACTCCCCAAACTGCCAGACCAGCTCCGATTGCAACAACCAGAGTCTGTAAAATATTAATTGCAGATGTAAAAAACGCCATAATCTATGTTCTCCTTTCGTAACTGCTGTTTTCATTGTGATTTTTTAACGGTTACTACTCGGAGGGTTCCGCCCTGATGGGCGGTCTTTCATGCTTATGCATATCACTACCTCCCAAAAGGGCATAAAAAAAAGAGCTATGTATGTTTTACGTTACATGCTCTGTGCCTTCATTTTCACTATTTGATTGTTTTTCCAGTTCACTGCCTTCATACACATAAAGGTCGAACGCTTCTTCCGGACTTAACCGGACTTCCATCTGATGTTTCATATATTCTTCCACATGAAACTCATTCTTTTTATCATAATCGGATAACTGCTGATACCGTTTATGTTTTGTAATGTCAAATTTATCACTGTAAAACGGACGGACACCACGAAGCTGCAAAATACACTTGTTGCCGTCCATGACTGCCAGTTCGTCCCGGCTCATCAGTTCTTTTCCTGTTTTCTGATAGTTCAGACCGTAAGACCGACTTTGTCCTCTTGTATCAGAAGTGTTATATAAATCAATGGTTTCCTTTCCCAGCGTCTCCGAAATTTCTTTCAGAGTGGTACTTTCCTTACCTCCAAGGAATAACATTGTGTCGCAATTCCCGGTAATGGTTTCGGCTGCATCCTTGTAAATTGTCTTGAGCTGCGACTGGGACTGGAGTATAATAGAAGCAGAAATTTCCCTGCTTCGGATCGTTGCAATCAGCTTATCGAACTTCGGAATCTGACCGATATTTGCGAACTCGTCACAGAGGATTCTTACATGATAAGGCAATCTTCCATGATGAACGTCATCGGCCCTGTCACATAACAGATTGAAAAGCTGACTGTACATCATGGCAACCACAAAGTTAAATGTATCATCCGTATCAGAGATTACAATAAACAATGCAGTTCTTTGATCTCCGATCATATCCAGCTCCATCTCATCATAAGACATAAGCTCCCGCAATTCCGCAATATCAAAGGGTGCGAGTCTGGCACCACAACTGATCAAAATACTTTTTGCTGTCTTTCCTGCAGCCAGCTTGTATTTTTTATACTGCCTTACTGCAAAATGATTCGGCTCGTCTCTTTCCAGCTCCTCAAATAACAGATCCACTGCATTTTTAAACTCTTCATCTTCTTCCCTGGTTTCACTGGCATTGATAAATTCCAGCAGGGTTGAAAAATTCTGTTCTTCCTCCGGTGCTTCATAGTAGATATAACCAATCAAAGCACAATACAGCAGACGTTCCGCTTTTGTCCAGAAATCCTCGGAAGATTTTTCTCCCTCTCCCTTGGTATTTACCATGATCGTATTTACCAGTTTCAGAATATCTTTTTCCGAACGAATGTAATGAAACGGATTATAGTGCATACTTTTGGCAAAGTTGATGGTATTCAGCACCTTGATTTTGTAAGGAGCCATTACCACTCTGCCATTTTTATCACGCAGGATTTTCCCATTTTTATCTTTCTTCAGTGTCCCTCGTGCTAACATCTTACCACATTCTACGATAATTGTCCCCTTGGGATCAGTGACCACAAAGCTCACATTATCCGGCATCTGCATAAGCTGTGGTTTCACATAAAATCTGGTCTTACCGCTGCCAGATCCCCCAATCACTATGACATTCTTGTTTCTGGCATACTTTGGTTTCTTCGGTCTGCTGTTCATGGTCAGACGTTCTGTTTGTGTCAGCAGAATATTGTTCTCAAAGACCGGATCAATAAAAGGGGCTATATCCTTTTCATTTCCCCATCTGGCAGAACCATATTCCTCCCCTTGGCGAAACTTCTTTCCATTCTTTCCTTTGAAATATACCACTGCCCACACACTGACTGCAGCAATAGTTCCCGCAGCCAGACTTTTCGGTTGTATACTCGGCAACAACTTTTTAAACGCTAACGGATAGTTCATAAGAAGAACCATCAGCCTGTCCACCACTGTACTGCCTCTGCAATATTGATACAGCCAGGTGCATTTATTTACCACATAAAATACAACCACATACGGAATATGCAACAGAACCTTTTTTATCACTTCTGCATTCGGGGGACGCACCTGAAATCCTTTCAGTTTTTTCTTTATATTTTTTATCCCACTCATAAGGTCGGCTCCTTCTGTTTTTCTTTCGATTTTTCCCGTTCTCTCTGTTTATCCTGGCTGCGGGCTGCGATTGCCTGCTGTAATTTCTTACGGACAGACGGTTTCTTTGTTTTATTCAATGTCTTTCCGGTAAATTCCCGAAATGCCGCTGTCATCACATCCACATCCCTTGCCTTGAAAAAAACGAAATATCGGGGTGGATCTACGGACTTATCACGTTTCAGGCTAAAATCAATGCCATACTTTTTTGCCACTTTTTCAAAAGCCTTAATATTGTTATCCGTAATCTCAATGTTGGAAAGCTGAACATTCTGCTGTGCCAGCTTCTTTAAACTCTGCTTCCCATGATAATCTTTATCTGGCGGTCCTTTTACCTGCTGTTTTCTTGCTTTCTCTGCTTTTTCTTTCTCTATTGCTGCCAGAAAACGCATCATTGCCTGTTTCAATAAACGAACTGTCACTTTTCCGCCAGTGATACACAGGGACACTGTTTTTTCATTCACTTCTTCCTGCATCAATCTGTTCCTTTCTATGGTTTTCCAACAGACGGTCTTCCTTTGCTCCTACCCGGATACAGCAGTACAGAACAAAGTTGACTGCTAATACCAGAAGAATTCCTGCAATAATCAATAACGTTCTCATTTTATACCCCTTTCATCATTCAAAAGGGCATCTATGACTTTGCTGCCCATAAATGCCCCTCCATTAACTTTTATTTTCTTTTTTTCGTAATCCAAACTGCTGATACACTGCCTGCCATACCTGCAATCGCAAGCAGAATCCAAATCAGCATGTGTGTATCATCTCCTGTTTTCGGTGTATCTGTTACCTGTGTAGACGGTGTTTCCGGCGTTGGTGTTTCTTCCGGTTTTACCTCATCTTTCATCACTACTTTCTGGATCTCCCCGGTATCCTCCACTGTAAATTTCACATCTTCAGCTACCAGATATCCATCAGGGGCAGACTCTTCACGAAGTGTATACTCTCCAATCGGAAGCATTTCTATGTAATGTGGTTTTTCCTCAGAAGTCCAGTTCTCTACTGTCTTACCATCTTTATCAAGAATGGTCAGTTTTGCTCCTGGCAGTTCCTTACCGGAAATATCCGTTTTGGAAATTTCTACCTTGGTCACATCATCTTTCATTTCGATTTTCTGTGACTTTGCAGTATCTTCAACGGTAAACGTGATGCTTTCTGCTGTCACATAACCATCTGCCGGTTTTGTTTCTGTCAGAGTATATTTCTGTCCGACTACCAGTTCTTTGATGATATGAGCTTCTTTACCGGAAGTCCAGGAATCTACAACTTTACCGCTTTCGTCAGTTACCTGTAACTTAGCTCCTTCCAGTTCTTTTCCGTCTGTCAGGGAAGTCTTGGTGATCTCGATTACAGTCGGCTCGTCCTCAAAGGTAAAAGCATAAAATACTTTTTCCTTTTCTGCACCTCCATACTCAAACGTGAACTCCTGTGTTTCATCTGTCGTTGCAAATCCAGGTGCCGGAGATGTTTCTTTGATATAATACGCAAAACCAATCGGTAAATCTGCCGTAAAAGTCAGCTTTCCTTCTTTGTCTGTTGCCAGTTCCTCGATCACAGTATCTGCTTTCAGAATTACTTTTCCGTCTGCTCCTGTAATATCATCCTTGACACAGAGGGCAAATACCGCACCTTCCAGTACACGATCAGAATCTTTCTCTTTTTTCACAACTTCCACTTCCGCTTTCTGGCGGTTATTCTGCCAGTCAGCAGAGTAAGTAACCTCTGCAGTATCCTGATCCCGGTATGTCAGATCAATCTCTCTTGCTTCATTATCCAGTACAAAACCATCCTCTGTAGCTTTTTCTTTTACATAGTATTTGCCAAGCGGAAGTCCGGATATTTTTGCAATACCGGTATCATCTGTTGTAATGGTTGCCACCAGTTCATCTTTTTTATAATAATCTTCACTTTCTCCGTCAGCAGACTTCACATCTTCTAAAGCATAAACTTCAAAAGTAACATCTTTCAGACTGCCTGTTACATACTGGAATAAATGTTTAATCCAGCCTCCAACGGAATCCAGTGCAGTTACTTTATCCAGAAATTCTCCATTTTTATTGATGATAATCGTTCCTGTTGGCACATCATCTTTCATTTCAACTTTCTGGATTTCCCCGGTATCCTCAATCGTAAAAGTGATCTCTTCTGCCTTGAGGTATCCATAAGGAGCCATTTCTTCTCTGAGAGTATAGTTTTCTCCTACAGCAAGTCGTTCAATCAGATGCTGCTCGCCTTTTACAGATTTCCATGTATCAACTACATTTCCATTTTTGTCCAGAACAGTAAGTGTCGCACCTGACAATTCCACGCCAGTAGTTAAATCAGACTTGGAAACTACAACCTTTGTAGGCTGGTTCTTAAATACAGAAGATAACTGTACTACATTAACATCCTGTCCCTGATATTCTGCTTTTACTTCCAGAACTTTATCAGAAGATACATAACCATCTGGTGCTGCAAGTTCTTTGATATAATACTCACCAAATGGAAGATCCTGTGTAAATACAGCCTTTCCATCTTCTCCGGAAACAGCTTTTCCAAGCAGTGTGTCTGCTTTCACAATTACAGCTCCATGACCTTTCATATCATTCTTTGCATAAAGTCCAAACTCTGCTCCTGCAACGGCTGCTTCTGTATCAGCATCCTGTTTTACCACAGAAATTTCTACTTTCTGACGGTCATTTTCAAAGATAGCTGTCTGTTCAATGACTGGTGTTTCCTGATCTTTGTAAGAAAAAGTAATGATCTGTGCTTCACTGTTTAAAACAAAGCCATCCGGTGCTGTCTTTTCAACAATCTTATAGCTTCCAAGCGGCAGATTTTTCAGGACCGCTTTTCCATCTTTATCCGTTGTAACCGTTTTTACCAGTGTTCCAGCAGCATATTCCAGAATACGGTTTCCATTATCATCTTTCTGGAAATCTGCAGTATAGATGTCCTCGGCAGCGTAAATCTCAAACTCTGCCCCTTCCAGATTTTCTGTCTGATATGTAAAATCATCCTTGAATCCGTCCAGAACTTCGCCCTTTTTCACGATAGTCAGTTCACCCTTAACAGGATGGTTCTCATAAACTGCTTCAATGATCACATCCCCGGAAATTCCGTCCATCTGGTATGCAGTATTGGAATCTACTGTTACCTCATAGTAATTTTCATTCAAAGTATATCCATAAGGTGCATTTACTTCCTCAATGCGATAATGTCCGATTTTAAGATTCTGCGGAAGAATCAAATATCCCTGCTCATCTGTAAAATAGGATTTATGTTTTACCGTAGTCGGATAAGTTGTTACCTGCTCCACATATTTCTCAGTGTCCATGTTGAAAATCTTGAACTCTGTATTCTTCTGAAGCACTGCCTTTTTCGTCTCATCATCCTGTTTGATGATTTTCAGTTTCGCTTCAAACTCGTCATCCAGAAGCACTCTCCATGTCTGTGGCTGGTTCGGATTGTTCTCAGTGATACGCACTGTAAAATCATCTACCGGAGTGTAATTATGAGGTGTCGTGGTTTCACGCACAATATAAGTTCCATAAGGAATCGCAATACTGCAGGCATAACCTTTTTCATCTGTAAAGATTTCTGTTGCTCCGTTTTCCCCGATCACTACCGGTTTTGCAGAATCAAAATCATAGCTTCCATCCTCTTTTACTTTCAGGGAAGATACCAGATAAGCGGTAAATCCTGCCCCTTTCAGTAAGTCGGCATCGGTCTTTCCGTTATTTGCCGCCTTGATAATCTGGAATGGCTGTTTCATTACCTGCTCCAGAGACAGACAGTCACGTTTTACTTCTGCTACAAGATCTCCTTCGTAATTGCAGACCAGATCATGTTCTTCTTCATCTACCAGATAACCAGTTGGAGGAGTAATCTCTTTCACATAGTAATTACCAAGATATAATCCATCCACAGAAGCCTGTCCATTCTCATCTGTCGTAAGAGTGGCAACCTGTTCTCCTGCTTTATAGATCACGCCAGTAGCACCATCCGGATGCACAATATCCTCACGAGCATACAGTCCATATACTGCTTTTTCCAGAGTGGCATCACCCTGTGGGACTGCCTTTTTGGTTTCTTTATCCTGCTTCTGCAGAGAAATCTTAGCTGTCACACGTTCATTTTTGAATGTATGCTTGAATGTCTGTTTTGCTTCTTTATCATTCGTATAAGAGAAAGCAAACGTATAAACATCATCTGTGTTTCTCACATACCCTTCCGGTGCCTGCACTTCTTTCACATCATAAGAAAATCCAAGCGGCAGGTCTGCTGTAAACTTCGCTGTTCCGTCTGCTCCTGTTGTCGCTTTCTGGATCAGTGTCCCTTTCTTTACAATGACGGTTCCATCCACGTTGGTAATGTCACTTGCAGCATAAAGTCCAAAGATTCCTCCAGCCAGAGGATTTTCTGTATCTTCATCCTGTTTTGTTACCATTACTTCTACTTTCTGTCTGTCATTAGTAAAGGTTGTCTCAGTGAAAACAACATCCACATTCTGTCCTGCATAGGATAATGTTACTGTCTTTTCCTCTCCGGCATTATAGAATCCTGTCGGAGCCTGTTTCTCTTTTACAATATATGTACCAAGATACAGATTTTTAAGAACGGTAGCTCCGTTTGTATCTGTTGTCAGATTCTCTTTTACCAGATCACCCTTGCTGTAAACTTTTGTACCATAAGCAGTTTTAATATCTGCTCCAGCATACACATCATAAACAGCACCACTCTGTCTGCGTTTCTCATACTTAAATGTTGTTCCATTTTCTGTTACATCTGCACCAACCAGAACCTCACCTTCTTTATAAACGGTAAGCTGTCCCATCTGTTCTTCATCTGGAACAGTAACAGTTGTTGTCTTACTGACTTCCAGTTTCACATTGTAAGCTGTTGCATTGATACGATATCCGCTTGGAGCTGTAATCTCTTTCAGATATACAGTATCCTGTGTCTTAGTGATCTGTACGGACGCTTCACCGTTTTCATCCGTCGCAGGTAACTGTGTGATCAGTTTTGTGCATTCTGCATCACTGTATAATCCAAAGACAGCACCAGACAGCTTTGCGTCTGACTTGGCATCTTTCTTGATCACCTTAACACTTGCCTGCTGTACCCAGGATACTTTAAAATCTACATATTTCTCATCATCAACGCCTTCACCAAATACCAGAGCCAGATCCTGGTTTCCGGAACCTGTTGAAATCTTATAAGCTGAATAATCTTTGGTAATGCTTCCTTTCATGGTTGCAGACCAGCTTCCTGCCACATCACTCACCTGTGTTAATGGTGCAGACAGATAAAACTTTGTACCACCACAAATTTCCACACTTTCTCCGGCTTTACTTGTTTTACCTGTTGTCAGGTTATGAAGCTGTACACCTGCTGGAAGTTTCATGGTAATGGTCTGTAACGCATCCGCATTAAATGTAATATCCTTTGTTCTCTGACTGTTGCCATCCACATAGGCTTTTACATCTGCATCCGAAAAGGACATTGCCACATCTGGAATTTCCGGCTGTGAAATACAGTAATTATAGAGTTTCATTGCCAGATTCTGTGCTGTACTGTTTGCACCTGAAAAAGCATCCCCACTTCCATTTGCATAAGATGCTGCCAGGTGTACCAAGATAAATCTGGCTCCTGTACTTAAATTGCCATATCCGTTTTCTTCTGTAAAAAAGCCATCATCACCAGAAGCCTTTGTACCGTAATAGCACACTTTTGCAAGTGCTTTCCCATCACCAACTTTATTGATCGTATAGGTTCCACTTCCTGGCCCTGGTTTGGATGGCTGCACACAGTATGCTGTAGCAGATATATTACCGAATTTTACAGTGTACTGATAAGTAAGATATGTTCCATATCCATAATCTGCATATCGGTATTCTGCCCCTCTGGTCACAGAAACCTGCTGTGAACTTCTGGCATTGCCTGCCGCAGCCATAAAGGTTACTGTTTCTCCGGCTTCCATTGCATACAGATCAATGCCATTACTCTCTGCCTGTTCCAGTACTTCTGAAACGGTTAATTCAGATTCCAAATCTGCTGTGCTTTCAGAATTTTGTGTTTCCCGGTACGACTCCGAATCCTCCTCGCTCTGCTCCGTATCCCCAGTATCATCCTCAACATTCACTGTACTGTCCGAAGAACGCTCTGACTGCACTTCTGTTTCCGGTTCTTTCACTGTAATATTTCTGCTGATTCTATAAGCAGGATGACCGCTGACTGGTTCCACTGCATAGACAGCCTTGTAAGTATCCGGTGTATGTGTGTCAAAATCTGTACCAGTTTCATTCTTTGCTTCATGAAATAAAATCTTGATTTTGCTTTCATCTACACCTTCGATTCCAGACAGATCAACTTCTACATCAAATTCCTGCCCATAAGAAAGTTCAATGTCATTTGCCTTTACGATCTCGTCTGGATTAAGGGAATCCTGAACATCTTTTAATTCCGCATACTGCTGTTCAAATGGTATTTCTTCCGGTTCTAATTCAGAAGCCGAAACTGCTACTGGCTGAATAATGACAGAAGCCAGTGTTGCGACTGCCATAAATCCGGACAAGAATCTTTTGAATCTCATTTTCATTTTGACTGAATCCTCTCTTTCTTCTATTATCTGCCCTGTTTTCATGCAGGCTCACACCTGCATTATTCAATCATTGGAACCACCTCCCACATCTTATTGCTGATACAGAAATAACTCTGATAACAGCACATTCATATGGCAGTGCCTTTTTTGAAACACCACCACATGGTATCTGCTGTCATCCTGTAAAACAGGAATGACACTCAGGTAAAGTTCAGGATCAAGCATTAAGCCGCAAGAGGTAATTCGTAATCGTTCCTGCAAAGGGTGCCTCCCATCTGTATCCCTTCACGTTTTCACCGGATTCCCGCCGCAAGAATGCGTAGCTGAAAAGTTCCGGGTATCCTCTCGCTGCTGGTATGAAATTGTCAAGGTTCAATTTTTAAGGGGTATTATTATCTCGAATTGAAAATAGACATTTGCCCCTTCACTAACCGCATGTGTGAAAGGGCAAAAATTAACCTGTTTGAAAAATTTTTTAGAAATTTTTATTCCAACATTGTTTTATGTGTTTTCCAGTTGTTCTTTTAACTTCTCCAATACTTTCTTCCTCCGGTTTCTAATCGTCTTTGGGCAGCACCCAAAATACTGTGCTGTTTCTTTTACTGTAAATTCTTCAAAAAACAATAGCGTTATCAGTTCCGCATCCTCTTTAGTCAAATATCCCAGAGCTTTTTCCAGTTCCCGTATTTCTGACAATCTGATAACGATTTCTTCCGGTGATACTACCGAAAAAGAGCAGTCATAGCCTTTTTCCTGTAATTCCTCCATACTGCATACTCCATGCCTCTGCATTTTTTCAACCTGGTATCTTTCTTTTCTTCCAGCCTGATACCAGGCCAGATATACTGCCCTGGTAACTTCCACAAGCGTATCATTTACACGCAGCATATAGCGTTGTCTTTCTTTTGGCTTTTTACCAGGCATACTTCCAGTCTCCTTTTTCCAATGCTCTGGCAGAGTCATCCGAATTATTCCGCATTTTCTGCATTGCCTGTGAAATACACTTTGATACTGCCGGAACTGTAATACCCAGTTCATGCGAGACTTCTTTTTGTGTCTGCTGCTGAAAATAAATACGCTGTATCATCTGTCTTTGTCGCTCTGTCAGCAGATTCATCAACTCCCTGACTGTTTCCTCTGCAATGATTCTTTCAAGCAGACATTGTCCTTTATCTGCCAATTCGCACCATTCTTCGGAAATACAGCTATACGAAATGCAATTATTATGTTCTCGTGTTTCCCTGTTTCTCCACAGCCGGTCTTCGCCTTCTAATATCAGCCTTACATACCAGGGTTGATCATCAAAAAAATTCTCCTCAACAACTGCTATTTTTCTTTCTGCTTCATACACATAATCTCGACAGGTAAATAACGGAAAAACCGTTGCATAGTCCCCCACACAATAGAGAACATATCCGGTCTGATATGCGATAATTTCCGCACAATCCATCAACCTTTGCTTCGCAACTGCTACATCGTTTTCTCTTAAATATTTAGCGGACGGAACCTTTCTTCTTTCTTCCCTGTTACTTACAACCTGTTTCAATTCCTGCAATGTAAGCATAATTACCACCTTTCTGCCTGTTGGCAACAGGTGCCCATCAGCAGAAAGGATAGGATTTTTACTGATCAACTGACAAAAAGGGCAGTAAAAAACAGCTTCCGGTACACCCGTTTTTTTTAACGAGAGCCTGAAACTTCCTTACTGCCCTTTCTAATAGTTACAATATTCTCTACTTTATTTTCCGTCTGATGCCAGGATCAGACTTCTTGGCATTTCTTTCTGCTTTTATGTTCTTTTCATTTTCCATCAAAACAGAATAGTCTCCCATTGCATCATAAGGACACTGCCTCCGATAAAGCAAATTTTCTTCCCTTGTCATCAATCCTATCTCCCTTCTTTATCTCTCTGTTTTCCATTTTAACAACACAGGATTCTATTATCCTTAGCATATATGGGGAGTTTTTTTATTTTGCACCCCATATATGGTGAAATTTCACCTGTATTCATTAAAACTGTCTATTAGAGAATCTATGGTCTGCATGATAATTTTCTGCTCTTTCCATTCCATCTTCTGAATCCGGCAAAGCACTTCCTGAATTGATTCCTGCTTCTCTGTACCGCCTCCCTCTTTTCCCAGCAGGAGATTGGCATCCGTTTCCAATATCTCAATTATCTTCCTGAAAATCTCAACAGACATTGCCGTTTGACCACCTTCAATCCTGCTGACCGTATTGACACTGATACCTGCTTTTTCCGCAAAAGATTCCTGTGACAACTTCATTTCCTGCCTGCGTTTTCTGATCCGTTCTCCCAATTCAATAAGTTCTGTGGAAATTGCACGATTGCTCAATACGGTGTCTCCTTTCCTGCAATTTGTTCCAACTTTACGCCATTGTGTCGCAAAGTTTCCCGAAAAAAAGCAGCTAATTTTTGTCTTAGCTGCTTTTCAAAAGATCTATTTCATTTTATTCTCGGTATTTTATGTATCCCTGTAAGAACTGTAATCAGAAAAACGCAGAGATAAATGATTGCCTGTCCAATCATTGCCAGAAGAACGATGCTTCCGATCAATCCTCCAATCAGAAAATTCATCATCCATACTGCCAGCGTGCCTCCGAGGTCAAAACCTCTTGGAACCATCCAGACACACATTTTTCCAATTCCAAACGGTATCCCCATCAGAAGTAACAGCAAGAAATAATTGCACTTCCCATCCTGGATACAAAACGGTCTTAATACTGCAAACAATACTGTAATCACCAGCACTGGTGCTATCACTTTTTTAATCATCTTCTTCATGTTCCTTTATCCTCCATACATATCGTGATTAACCTCTGCCTGATAATAGCTGTTTATCGTTGCCGGGGCATTATACAGGGCGGTCAGAAGATAGGCTTTAATATTCCCGACCTTGGTTGTATTTCGATTCAGACAAAACAGCACGTATTCGATATGCGAATAGTTCAGTTTCATAAATCTGCTTTTCACCAAAGCAACTGGTTTTTCTACTCCTGCAATACGAATCATACTATCCTCCGGCATCATCATAACTTCAATTATCAGTTCTACCAGTTCATCTACATCTTCCTTGGCATGATATTGATAATCTATGTTTTCGTGAATCACTTCACGATATGCTCTCATCTCCTCCATCACATCTTTTTTCTTTGGGAAATTATTTGATGTGATTGGATAAGATTGATTTATCTCAGTTTCACTAATATCAGTCTTGTTAATATCAGTATTATTAGATTGTGATTTCGGATATTCTGGTTTTGTGATTTCCACTATTCTTGAATGATGATTTTCACCATTTTGGAATTGTGATTCTGGAAATTCTGGATTTGTGGTTTCCACCATTCTTGAATTGTGATTTTCACTATTCTGGAATTGTGATTCCCCATAATCCTGAATTGTGGTTTTCACTACTCCTGAATGATGATTTTCACTATTCAGAGAAATGCCTGTTTTCCCCTTGTTTTCTGCTTCTTGTTGCAAATTTGCACATTCCTTATGTCTTTCCTGTTTCGATTGCAAATCTGCAATTTTTTTATGATCTTCCTGCTCAGATTGCGAATCTGCACAGCTACCTGTCGGCTTTTGATCTGGAACCTCTCTGATCATAAAATTTTTCACATAAATAACATTCGGTTTTCCCAGTCCCAGACGTTTCTTCTCTATCAATCCAATCCCATTACTGCTGTCCAGCTCTTTTACCAGTTTCACTGCCTTTTGAGTTCCACAGTTCATCAACTCTGCAATTTCTTCCACAGTGAAGATAATGTATACTCTGTCCTCTGAATCCAGCCATCTATTTTTAATGCTCAGGCTCATACGGTCCAGCATCAGACCGTATAATACCTTTGCTTCGCAAGAAAGAGTTTTAAAGCATGGTTCTGTAAACAGCACTTTAGGGACACGATAGAAGCTGTATTGTTCCGCTTCCATCCCTGTAAAATAATCAAACTGTATCTTCTGCATCTGCTACTCCTTCTCTGTTTTCTTTCCATTTATCCAAAAGCATGAAAATGACTTCTTCTATCTGTTCTTTAGAATATGTCTCTGGAAAATAATTGCCGATTTTTTTTGCCGGAATGGTTACATTGATTTTACTGTTTTCTTTTTTTAATAAAACGGCATAGATATAACCCTGATTTAAATTTCCATTTGCACTGCATTCCTTTAATTGTTCTGCCTGTTGTTTTGTCGGAAAGATATTACTGTTGACAATTCCTTCCAGAAGCCATTCCTGTTCCTGTGGTTTCAGATAAGACAATTTTTCTCCCACTATCATAGGGATTTTATTATCGTCCACATATTCCAATAATCCATCTGATAATGAAGCCAGACGGATATATCTCTGCACAGTTCTTCCACTGTCCCCGGCTGTTTCACCAACCATATCTGCCGTATATTTTTCGCCTTTACTTCCCTGATGTTTCATAGCGTCATATTTCATCTTATAGGCATGAGCCTTTTCAC